>JAEEGK010012449.1_pt1 | contig 19319 bp, 10 predicted proteins | sample 8958771 | NCBI WGS metagenome assembly JAEEGK01 (sample SAMN16246547, study PRJNA631951) | gut metagenome | biome: gut microbiome; feature: rumen; material: SC-attached | host: Bos | place: Iran: Karaj | collected 2018-10
AATAAGAAGTAATCACTTTTTCTTGATATAATAATTAACCCTCGCCGTTTGGCGGGGGTTATTTTTTTGCGGGGGATCTTTAAGTTTTAGATCTCAAAGTCGAGACAAGAGCGCTGAACGGTGTAGGGGCGGACCTTGCCGTTAGCCACAGCTACATGCTCGGGATGAACGGCATAACCCTTGAGAGCCTCTTCGCTCTCGAGTGTGCTGTCGAGCATCACGTCGGCATTCGACGATGCCAGGCGACCATCGATGTGAACCTTAACATCAATGAGTCCGGGAACCTTGCCTACCAATCCCTCGAGACCAGCCTTGATGCCAGCCTTTACTTTCTGCTTCTCTTCTTCAGAGAGTTCTGGATTAAGTGTCCAGAGAATAATGTGCTTAACCATAACCTTGAAATAATTAATTGATTATGCCGCAAAAATAAGCAAAATAATCTGTATGGCAAAGAAAAATGACGAAAACATAGTTGATTTCGAGGAATTTTAGTAAATTTGCGCCAAATTTAAAATAATCAAGAATCATTATGGCAACAGTCGACGACAAGAAGGTAATCTTCTCGATGGTGGGGGTGAGCAAGACCATCCAACAGAATCAGAAACAAGTGCTCAAAAACATCTACCTAAGCTTCTTCTATGGTGCTAAGATCGGTATCATCGGACTGAATGGTGCAGGTAAGTCAACACTGATGAAAATCATCGCCGGCCTGGACCAGCAGTATCAGGGCAACGTGGTGTGGAGCCCAGGCTACAGCGTGGGTTATCTGCCTCAGGACCCACCACTGAACGAGGAAAAGACGGTGAAGGAGAATGTGATGGAGGGTGTGCAGCACGTGTACGACGCACTGGCTGAATACGACGAGATAAACGTGAAATTCGGACTGCCCGAGTACTACGAGGATGCCGACAAGATGGACAAGCTGATGCAGCGACAGGCTGAACTGCAGGACATCATCGACGCTACCGATGCGTGGAATATGGACTCGAAACTGGATCGCGCGATGGCTGCACTCAACTGTCCTCCTGGCGATTGGAGCGTGCAGAACCTCTCGGGTGGTGAGCGCCGCCGTGTGGCTCTGTGCCGACTGCTGCTACAGAAACCCGACGTGTTGCTACTCGACGAGCCTACTAACCATCTCGATGCTGAGTCGATCGACTGGTTGGAGCAGCATCTGCAACAATACGAGGGTACGGTAATTGCTGTTACCCACGACCGTTACTTCCTCGACGATGTGGCTGAGTGGATACTGGAGCTGGATCGTGGCGAGGGTATCCCCTGGAAGGGCAACTACTCTAGTTGGCTGGAGCAGAAATCACAGCGCCTGGCTCAGGAGGAGAAATCGGCATCTAAGCGCCGCAAGACTCTGGAGCGCGAGCTAGAGTGGGTACGTATGGCGCCTAAGGCCCGTCATGCCAAGGGTAAGGCCCGACTCAACTCTTACGAGATGATGCTGAACGAGGAGCAGAAACAGAAGGAAGAGAAGCTGGAGATATTTATCCCGAACGGTCCACGACTGGGTAATAAGGTTATCGAGGCCGAGCACGTGGCAAAATCGTACCCGGAGAAGACACTGTTTACTGACCTGAACTTTAATCTGCCACCAAACGGTATCGTAGGTGTGATTGGTCCTAACGGTGCAGGTAAGACCACGCTGTTCCGCCTGATTATGGGCTTGGAACAGGCCGATGCAGGTTCGTTCGCAGTAGGAGAGACCGTGAAGCTGAGCTATGTAGACCAGCAGCACAAGGATATCGACCCCGCTAAATCGGTTTACGAGGTAGTGAGCGGAGGCAACGAGACCATCCGTATGGGAGGCAAGGACGTAAACGTACGTGCTTATCTGTCGCGATTCAATTTCAGTGGTGCCGATCAAGAGAAGAAATGCGGCGTGCTGTCGGGTGGTGAGCGAAATCGCTTGCATCTGGCCATCGCACTGAAACAGGAAGGAAATGTGCTGTTGCTCGACGAGCCTACCAACGATATCGACGTGAACACCCTGCGTGCACTCGAGGAAGGTCTTGAGGCTTTTGCCGGTTGTGCTGTTATCATCAGCCACGACCGCTGGTTCCTGGATCGTATCTGTACACACATTCTGGCTTTCGAGGGCGAGGGTAATGTGTTCTACTTCGAGGGTAACTATAGCGAGTACGAGAGCAACAAGGCTCAGCGCTTAGGTCTTGAGGAGCCAAAGCGCGCACGCTATCGTAAACTGATGGATGAATAAACTTAAAAAATAAAATGAATCAATTTGAAGAGAAAGAAGGCATCACTGATGCCAGAGAACTTGGTATGCCCAAGTACATTATCCTGGGCGTACAGCATTTGTTTGCTATGTTTGGTGCCACAGTGCTGGTGCCTGTGCTAACTGGCCTTTCTGTGTCGTCAACCTTGCTGTTTGCGGGTATCGGCACACTGGTGTTCCATTGCATAAGCAAGTTTAAGGTGCCCGCATTCCTGGGCTCGTCGTTTGCCTTCCTGGGTGGCTATCTGTCGGTTAAGGCGCTGGGAGTAGAGCAGGGGATGAGCGAGACACTGGCCTTGGACTATGCCTGCATAGGTGTGCTCTTTGCCGGACTGTGTTATTTCGTGATGGCCGGACTCATCAAGTCGTTCGGTATCGAGAAGATGATGCGATTCTTCCCACCACTGGTTACAGGTCCGATGATTATCGCTATTGGTCTGGTGCTCTCGGGTAGCGCTATCCAGAATTGTACCACCAACTGGACATTGGCCATCGTGGCGCTTGCAACGGTGATTATCGCCAGCGTGTGTGGTAAGGGCATCATCAAGATTATCCCGATCCTGCTGGGTGTTGTGGTTAGCTATACCACGGCTGTAGTGATGGGCGAGGTTGATTTCACATCGCTGGGCGAGGCTGCCTGGATAGGTCTTCCATTCAGCAGAGAGCAGACGGTGCTGGCTGTTTTCGACAATATGGACACCACATTCCTTATTTCTACCATCATTGCTATCATGCCAATCGCTATCGCAACCATCATGGAGCACATCGGCGATATGTGCGCTATATCTTCAACAGTAGGCAAGGACTTCTTGAAGGAACCTGGATTGCATCGCACACTGATGGGCGACGGACTGGCCACAGCTATTGCATCGCTCTTTGGCGCCCCAGCTAATACTACTTATGGCGAGAATACCGGAGTTCTCAACCTTACCAAAGTGTTCGACCCGGCTGTGATTCGCCTGGCTGCATGCTTTGCCATCCTGCTGTCGTTCTGTCCTAAGTTTGCCTGTCTCATTGGCTTGATGCCTGCCGCCACTATCGGTGGTGTGAGCCTGATTCTCTACGGTATGATTTCGGCCGTGGGTGTGCGCAATCTGGTAGAGGATAGCGTCGACTTCAACTCTTCGCGCAACGTGTTTGTGGCTGCCCTGATTCTGGTGATAGCCATCGGCGTGAAATATGGTGCCGACGACAATGTGAACATTGGTCCTATCCACTTCTCAGGTCTGGCTCTTTCGGCCATAGTAGGCGTAGGTCTTAACGCCATCCTGCCTGGCAAGTTAGGCATGAAGATAAAGAGCGTTCACGGTAAGAATAAATGATTGTTTACTTGATGTACTTCACTTTTGAGGTATCTCGAGGCTTGGCATCGGGCTGCTCGTCGGGATAGCCAATGGAGATGACATAAAGTAGTTTATAGCCTTCTGGGACATCGAGGATGTTGCGGAAGGCTTTTGCTTTCTCATCAGTTGTGAGCGAGCGTATGGGGCCGGTCTGGATGCAGGTGCCTAGGCCTAGGGCTTGAGCTGCCAGCATCATGTTCTCGCCCAGCAGTCCTGCGTCAAGGTCGAACCTGCCGTCAGCCGGTGCACAAACGCAAATGAGGTTTGGAGCGTTGCGGGTTTGCCCCTTCACATCTGCCATCACCTTTTGGTCTTCGATGATACGTACAGCCCAGTTCTGACGGTTCATCGCACTAGGAGCATTGATACCAGCAAGGGCTACGGCCTCCAGTTTCTCATGCTCCACGGGTTTGTCGAGATACTTGCGGATGGAACGACGCGCCATCATGTTGCTCAGTACAGGATTCACCTCCATCTGCATATCTGCCTCGATGGCGGTGATTTTTTCAGTCGGCTCATAGCGCTTCAAAACACGACCGTCGCGACTTACGAGGAACTTGGTGAAGTTCCACTTGATATCACTCTTCTTGTCAAAATCAGCATCACGCTTACGGAGCATATCGTCCATAAACTTGCCTCTTTGGTCGTTCTTGTCAAAGCCGCTGAAGCCCTTCTGAGCCTTCAAGAAAGTGTAGAGCGGATGCTCGTTGGCTCCGTTCACCTCTATCTTATCGAACTGTGGAAACTGAATATCGAAGTTGGCCGTGCAGAACGAGTGAATCTCCTTAATCGAACCTGGAGCTTGCTCTCCGAACTGATTACAGGGGAAATCTAGAATCTCAAACCCATCCTTCGAATATTTCTCATAGAGCGCCTCCAGTTCCTTGTACTGTGGCGTGAATCCACATCGGGTGGCGGTGTTTACAATCAGCAGCACCTTGCCCTTATACTCGGCGAGCGACACGTCCTTGCCCGCATCGTCCTTCACTTTGAAATCATAAATACTCTGTGCCGAAAGGGTCAGCACACCCATCATTGCCATGAGACAGCAAATAATTTTCTTCATACTCGTTGTAGTTTTTGTAAATAAATTATAGTGCAAAAATAAGCATAATTCAGGAATTTTGCTTATGTTTGCGCTTAGATTTAAGAATAATTGTGAAACAGATCGACTGGACAGCTAACGTCTGTTTCGGCGGAAAGGAGCGTAACATCTTGTTTATTACCGCCTCAAAGTCAGTTTATACCCTGAAAATGCTTGTGCAAGGGGTAGAATGATGATGTTTTATGGAGGGCTTATAGTAAAAGAGGATGTGCCTATTTTGACACACCCTCTCAAAACAGTTAATAATTTGCTAACTAACCAAACTAACCTAATTAATATATGTGAAACAGTTTTTGTTCTAACGGATAGCATGGTCGGCACCTACGTCTTGACCATTCCATGCTTTTTTAGCCGTCCAGTCTCGGGCAGGAGCAGACCAGAAAGGATCATTGGCAGGCAATCCAAGGGGCAAAAAAGCTGTAGTACAGAGATAGAGACTACCTGTGTTGATATAGTCCTCTGACATGCGAATCTGACTGCTTGTGTAGCCTATGCGCAACCAGCCGTTCTGATCGAATGTACGAGGCTGCGAAAGCTGCCGCTGGATGACTGCGGTTAATGCGCAGCGCACCTGAGCAGGACTGACATTTCTAGGTAGGATGTGCAGCAATGCTGCATCGGCCAAAGCATGGAACGAACCAAAACGATAAACGATGCTACGACCTATGATGGGATAACTGCCCTCTGGTGATATCATACGCTCCAATTCGGCAGCCAGACGACCATGACGCTCAGTCTGCATTGGCAGGAAATCTGCTCCAGTTAAATTGTGCTTCTTCAGTATTTTCAGTGTCTCGGTGAACATGGGGTGGATCACGAGTGAGTTGTAGTAGTCGAGGTGGAAGTCAGGCCCGTCACCATACCAGCCGTCGCCTTTATACCACTCATTGCGGAAACGGTTCACGCCATACATCAGCCGCTCCATGTCGCACTCACCAGTAAACTCTAAAAGTGCAGCCTCTATGATCGAGGCAAAGAGCAGCCAATTGCATTCAAATGGCTTAATGCCTCGTGACGTTTTCCATTCTTTCACAAGCCAGTCCTTGGTCTGCTGGTCTAGTCTGCCCCAGATCTGAGTGGGTGCACGGAGGATGCCTTCTGCCAGAAAAGCGGCATCGACTAATGGCTGTGGATGACGATTGTCGAACATCAGATGGTCTGGAGATTGTGGATTGACACTGTTCTTCAGTCCTTTCACAACTAAATCAATATATTGTACACGTTGTTTACCTTCTTCAGTGTCATCAGGACCAAGTTCGAGCCACGGGGCAATACCACAAATGGTGCGACCTACAGCTTCAAGATAAGAGACCTCACGTCGCATTGGATCCTGAGACAGCGACTCAAAAGGCATGTTCTGCTTCAGTGTACCGGCAGCAAGATTCTCTAAGACAGGTGCGGCAATCTTAGTTATCGTCTCCACCCACACTTTTCGGTCGCTCATGCCACAGGGCTTTGCCAATAGTTGTTTCATGCGCATCAGCGCCTCTACATAGTAGTAGTCGCCATACGTCAGTGGCACATCTACCTCTGCACCGGCCTGATGATGCCCCACGCCGTGCTTAATAATGAAACCACCTTGCTCGCCCTCGGCGGCCAAGTATTCGGGTGACGAGAGGGTGCGCAGTTGCTGTTCAGCCAGACGGAGCCATTTCGGTGCCATCTCTGAAGGATCAAGCTGACTCAGTTCGATGAGTGCCGATGCCATAACAGCTGCTGCCGAAGCATCGCGCAAGGCCACTTTTTTAGGAGCTTTCTTCCCCTTAACGGGAATGCCTGGCGCATCGTAATCCCAATAAGGCACCTTATCTTCCGGCAATCGGGGATGATTCATTAGGAACTTACCGATGTTGCGGGCTTGTTCCAGATAGATGGGATTCAGCGTTTCGCGATACATCATGGTGTAGCCATAGAGCCCCCAAGCCTGACCGCGCGACCACGAGCTGCCATCGGCATAGCCTTGCGCCGTGTTCTTGGCATGCGGCTGACCGCTAATCGTGTCATAGCTCACCACATGGAAGGTCGAGAAGTCTGGGCGGAAATGGTTCTTCATCGTAGTCTGGGCATGCTTTTCTGCAATCAGTTCATAACGGCGGTCAGAGAACTCGCGAGTCATAAAACAGAGCATTTCAAGATTCATCATGTTGTCGATAATCACGGGATACTGCCAGCGGGGATTGCTGTCCCACGATTTGATGACACCGAGCTTTTCATTCCAGCGTGTCAACAGACTCTGCGTCCCTTCGTAGATGACATCGCGGTAGTGCTTATTGCCCGTGAGACGATACCCCTGTCCGAAACTGCAATAGAGCATAAAGCCCAGATCGTGGGTGTTGGTCACCTTTTTGGCAGGCTCCACACGATTGGTAAATATCTCGGCATATTGGCGTAACCGGTTGTCCTTACAATCCGAATTCTCATACAGCATCCATAGCACACCAGGGAAGAAACCCGATACCCAGTGATCGTAGCGGATAGTCTGTAGCTTAGGCTCCTTGCTTCCCTTCGAAGGCTCAAAAGTGCGGGGTAGGGCATTTGGCCGATCCTTCAGCGCATCAGCAAGAATCAAAGATTGGCTTTTAGCACGGTTAAGTCCGAGTTCAACAATTTCAGTCATCGGTGTGTCTGCCGTCTGAGCATTTACTGCGGCAGTCCCTGAGACTGCCAGCAGTACTGTTAGTAGGAATTCTTTTTTCATCATCTTTTACCTTATTATATATAGTTTGGGTGCAAAGATAATCATTTTTATCTAAACATACAAATTCTCAATTTGTTGTCTGCTCATCAGCCACAGCATCCTCCCAATTGTCAAACATAGGGATGGAACCATCATAGCCGTCGTATCCATAGTTCTGAGCCAATGGAGCTTTGTTGTTGGCAGTGATGGCAGAGTTGGGGATGGGCCAGAAGAGGTTACGCTTGTCCATCGTATAGTTCAGGGCAGTTGCACGTCCCGAACTGATGGTATAACCACGGTTATAGAATGAGTACTTGATGCAGCGCTGATACCAGTAGCTACCACCGTTTGCATCGGTGCCACTCTGCTTATCCCAGTTGTCGGAGTAAGTGTTACCCCATTCATCCTTCACACCACTCTTGGCCAGGCACATCGAGATGCGTGTGAGTTCCACATTGCGGAATTCCTCGAAACACAACTCACGGGCACGTTCATTGGCGATGTCACCGATATTGACGGTTGTATACATGTGTTTGGCATTGGCGCGACGGCGCACTACATTCACATCCTCTGCTGCACCTGCAGCGTTACCCTGATAAAGTCTGGCTTCAGCACGGAGCAGATAGGTCTCGGCTAAACGGAACAAGTACATGTTGCCGTTAGATCCGGGAGTAGCCCCCTCCCAACTGTTGGCACCTGGGTTGGCATCGGCTACAGCATCGTTATAATAGATTTTATAGAGAGGATGGTCGAACCAACTGCGGATGGTATCGCTGCAAAGCAGTTTACCGTCATCGCTGTAGAGGCGGAACTTCTGTCCTTTCCACTCTGGCGAATTGACGTTATTATAGGTCAGGTCGGTCATGTTCACCCAATTACCCACCTCACTGTTGTGGCGCAGATCCTGACGGTCCATCTCGCCATTGATATACCATAGGCCGTTCTGTGCAAAGTCGCTCAGACGCATGGTGGCAATACCACGTCCCAGCACTTCTACCCATGAGCCAGTAGGGTCATAGTCGCTTGCGTTACGTGCAGGACGGTTGGCAGCAGTCTGTCCAGCAGGATCTTGGATATTACCATTCCAGAATGGGCCGAAGATACGCATGGCACGGAAGGCTACCAGCGCCTGTTCCGACATATTTGGAATACCCATAAGAAGTTCTTTATTGGCAGCGCCAATCTTGTTTTCTGCACGATGCAGGTCCCAAATGACGTTACGTGTGATCTTCCATGTCTGGGCATTACCGCCTGGATTATCGTTGCCGAAGGGCTGGGTCATCAGCTCGTGGCCGGTACTGCTGATCAACTGTGTGGCCATATCTTCAGCTTTCTTGAACTCACCCACAGCGAGGTAACATTTCGTGAGCAGATGCATGCATGCCTCACGATTCGCCATTCCATAGTACTCCATATCCTTCTGCAAGGGCACGTGCTGTACGGCAAACTCCAAATCGTGAACAAGCATCTTCAGAATGGCCTCCTTCTTGGTTGACTTGTAGTTTTGTTTGGGAACGTCGATAATGCGGGTAATCAGTGGCAGATCGCCAAACCAAAACACTAGATTATAATAGGTAATGGCACGGTGGAAATAGGCACGGCCTTTATAGGCATTTTTCACTTCGTCGCTCAGTGTGGTTACGCCATCGATATAGGAGAGTACCGTATTTGCATATTTCAAGGCATTGAAGCTCTCATCCCAAATCCATTGGATATTGTTGCCATCGCCATTGCCCAGAAGACCTGATGTCGGCTGAATCTTGTGGGCCAAATCATCTTGTAGGTCAGTGGCATTAGCGTCGGTTTTTCCATAAATACCAATGTCGGAAAAGATATAATCTGAGAGGATGGGTGAATTGTTAGCATTGCCCGATGTATAAAGGTAACGCAAATGACGGTCGCATACAGCCATGGCAGCTTGTAAACCCGACTCAGTGCTGTAGGTGGCTGCCGGCTCATAGAACGACAATGGATCCTGGGCAAGAAAGCCGTCAGAGCAACTCATTAGGATACCCACTGCAGCAGCGCAAACCACACTCTTATATAATTTTTGATTGATGTATTTCATAAAGTTTGTAAATTAGAATGTGAAATTGAAACCAAAGTTATAGATACGATTGGCCATACCGCCTGTCTCGTAATCGCCAAACTCCCAAGTTTTGTCAAAACCGATGCAAGCGATGTTACGCACGGAAGCCGTCACACGGATACGGTCAATCAGGCCTTTTTTTGTCCATTGGCGAGGCAGCGTGTAACCAAGGGTGATGTTGTCAAAACGGATGAACGAGCGGTTATACACCTTAACTGGATCGGATGCTCCTGAAGGTCCGGCAGCATCGAGGCGCACGAAATCGTTGGTAGGATTCTCGGGCAACCAGTAGCTCTGCACGAACTGGTTATGGGCGCGCGACATGCAATCGGCTGTATTAGCCTTATTCAGGTAGTACGTGCCAATGCTCTTATGCCCCATGTAGCTGTAGAGCGAGAATGAAATATCGAAATCCTTCCACAGGGTGAAATCATTACGCAGGCTCCAATAGACGGGCGGGATGGTTGTGCCGTGATATACCTTATCCTTGTCATTATATACTGGTGTGCGGGTACCATCGGCATTGATGATGTCATCCTCGGTATAGTGGTTGGCCACCTTCGGATCGCCAGGCACCTGCTGAGCAAGAGCAGCCTCGGCTGCTTCATCTACCTGCCATGTGCCGATGACATCGTAGTTCCAAATCTCACCAATCGACTTGCCGATGAACCATCCATTGGCAGTATCGTCCATCTCCTTACCATTCTCGTCATACTCATAGTAAAGGTGGTTTATCTTGTTTTTGTTGTATGAGAAGGCCAGTGTGGTAGTCCAATGGAAATTCTCACGGTCGATGTTCACGCTGTTCAGCGTCAATTCAACACCGCTGTTCTGCACTTCACCGAGGTTGGTCCAAATGCTGTTGAACCCAGAGAAGTTCGGCAATCGTTGCGGCATAATCATGTCGTGGGTCTTCTTATAGTAGTAGTCGATGCTACCTGTCAGGCGTTTTCCAAAGAAAGCAAAGTCAAGGCCGACGTTGTAGGCTTCTGTCTTTTCCCATTGAAGCACAGGATTGGCCAGTCGGTCCATCATCAGATATTTCATGTCGATGGCCAGTGAACCGTCAGCCTTCAGATAGTCCATGGTGGCATTACTGCCTGAGCCGAGGTTGGCTAACGAAAGATATGTGTTGGCCAGCGAACGGTTACCATTCTTACCCCATGAGAGGCGTAACTTTCCATAGTCAAGCCACTCAAGATGCTTCATAAACTTCTCGTTACTGAATGTCCAGGCTACAGAGAAAGATGAGAATGTGGCCCAAGGGTTCGACGAACCAAAAGCCGAGTAGCCGTCGCGACGTATAGACCCAGTGAACATATAACGGTCATCAAAGCTGTAGAAGAGTCGGCCCAGATAGGCAGCAGCTGTCTCGTGGGTGTCATTGGTGCTGAAGTTACTGTTTTCCTTTGTACCGTTCTGCGTGTTGTGCAGTCCAAGTGCATCAGAGGGAAGAATGTTGCGCGACTCAATGCGGTCTTGCCAGTACCTACGCTCCTCAGCCTCTTGAGCCAGTGTCAGGATGACGTGGTGTACATCCTTAAAGGTATAGTCCCAGTTGATGGTATTGTTCAACGAGTAGTCGAAACGCTTGGCCGTCTCACGATTCACACCCTTTGTCTTGGGATCGCAGTTGGGCAGTTCGGCCGACATAAAGTAACGGTCGTGGAACCACTGATAGCGTGGTGCGATATTAAATTCGTATGTAATGTTGAATGGCAGCTTCACCTTGGCATTGAAAATGGTATTAAGTACCGTGTAACCCTTATCCAGATCGTAGTAATCGCGGTCGAAGAAGAAATTGTAGCCATAGTGCAGGTCGCTGTCCATGGGGTACTGTTTATAGCTGCCATCAGCATTATAGGCAGTAGCGTAAGGACTTAAGCGCAGCATGGTGGTATAGCTGTAGGGGTCTTGTTCTGTAGCGAGGTTAATCGATACGCTTCCGTCCGATCGGTCTTGGAAGTTCACGTTGGCCCCCATCTCCAGCCAGTCGGTAATCTTGCCATTCACCTTCAGGTTCGAGCGAAAAGTTTTGTACTCATCTCCTGCTACTACGCCTTTATTCTTCATAAATCCGAACGACATATAATAGTTGATGCGCTCACTGGCACCGCTGACGCTGGCATTGTAGTCTTGGCGCAGGCCAGTGCGGAACACCATGTCAGCCCAGTCGGTGGTCTTGCCGTCAAGGAAGTTCTGATAGGCATCCTTCGAGTACGTGTACATATTCAGGCGCTTGGCATAGATGCTCTCCAACGACTCACCATCTATGTTGGTCGAATATTTGCGCCATTGGTCGGCTGTCACACCATACTGGTCCAGATTAGAAGGATTGTCATAATAACCTTTGCCGAAGTCACCTTTATTATAATAGCCAAAGTTTCCACTAGAATCAAAACCAAGTGTACCAGTCTTGTAGTAATCCTCGCGATATTTCAGATAGGCCTGCGGATCATATACTTCACGAAAGGTAGCTTTGGTGTCGAGACCAAAGTTGGCCGATAAGTTGATGACTGGCTTGCCCTGCTTACCTTTCTTCGTGGTCACAATAATCACGCCATTAGCCGCTTTGGCACCATAGATGGCAGCTGACGAGGCATCCTTCAGAACGTCGATCTGACCAATGTCATCAGGATTGATCTCAGAGAGTTCACCGTAGAACACCATACCGTCGAGTACAATTAGCGGGTTGTTGTGCCCACCTTCATCATACACGGAGTTACGACCGCGCAACTGGATGGAGCCACCACCTTTGGCAGAGGCATCGTAGCCAATCTGCAGTCCTGCTGTACCACGTAGAAGATCCTGAACATTCGACGGGTTGGCATCAGCCATCTTGTCAGGATTTATCTGCACAACCGAACCCGTCAGATCCTTCTTGCGCATCGAACCATAACCGACTACCACTACCTCTTCCAGTGCAGCGGCATCTTCCTTCAGTGTGATGGTTACATTGGTCTGATTGGCTACCTTCAGTTCCTGCGATTCGTAGCCAATGTAAGAGAATACAACGGTCTTTCCCTTCGCAACCTTGAAGGCAAAATTTCCGTCAAAGTCAGTGATGCAGCCGTTGGTACTGCCTTTCTCCACAACAGAGACACCGATGAGCGGCTCTCCCCTGCTGTCTGTCACTTTACCCTTCAGATCCTGCTGTTGGGCATTTGCGCTCATCATGCCCATCAAGAGCAGTGCGAGCCAGAGAATCATTCTTTTTTGCATGTCATATTATTATTTAGTGAGAGTTAATCATATCGTTACATGAGTATTGTCCTGGTTTTGACACTGCAAAATTAACATGATTCGCCTTTGATATCAATAAACAGCCCGTTCAAAAGAGTCGACAAATCGGTCATGACCGAAAAACAATCTTTTTTGAACGGAATGCAACCCAAGAAAGACTGTCGTTTATAGTGACTGTTTCAGAAATTCTTCGTAATTTTGCAACCAACAAACAATATAGGAAGATGAATACAAAAAGACTGCTATGGCTGATGACGTTCTGGGGGCTGAACTTGACATGCCAAGCCCAGCTGCGGATAACCGAACACCTGCTGATCAACAACGGACTGTCGAACAATTATATCACCGACATCGTGCAGGATGAGAAAGGACGCATCTGGGTGGGCACGGAATCAGGGCTATACAGCTACGATGGATTTGGATTCCAAGGCTACAACACGGCAAACAGCGGACTGAACTCAAATATGATCAATGCATTGTATCACGACCAGCTGCGGGGCGAATTGTGGATAGGTACCAAAGGTGATGGGGTGTGCGTGATGGACATCGCTACCAACCGCATCAGGACTATCGGCAACGACTCCCAGTATGCCAACAACATCATGCATATAGCCGGACTGCCGAATGGGGATATCTGGCTGGTGAGTCAGACAAGTATACTTTGTTGGCATGCCGACTCGCTACAGATAGTGAACAAGGATAGAAGCCAGGGATTCTTCAGGTGTGTATATAATGAAGGGAACGGGAAATTGTTGTTAGGCCATTATATGGGTGGTGTAAGCCAGCTGGACACACAGACCAAACAGTTGAAACGGCTCACATTGCCTAACTCACAAATCTGTAATGAAACGGTGAATGACTTCGTGAAGGACCACAAGGGACGTGTATGGGTTGCGACTGATTCTGGCCTTTGGGTCTATATACCTGATAATGACAAGATAGAGAAGTTTGAACCGCTGGACATCATCAATATCACAGACATCGAACTGGTAGACGGTGGTGAGATATGGGCATCGTCGCCCAGTGGGGTTTGGGTCATAGATCTTTCGAGATGGGCGGCGGAACGCATCCCAAACCTGCGTAGTAGTGGTTCCCCGACCCACAATGTGAGGAAGATTCTCCAGGACCGTTTCGGCAACGTGTGGTTCGGCAGCATGGGTAACGGTATCGACTTCTTCAGTCATGAAACACCACAATTCACACGACTTTGCCAGCAGAGCGTTTGGGGAATTTATCGCGATGACGATGGTGTATGGGCTGGAACGGCTCGTGGACTGCTCTGCTATAAAGACAGTACAATGGTGCGCGACATTCCACTCTACAGAAAAGGATGGGAGAACAGCTTTGCTATCTCCATCAATAGCGACGATGAAGGACATCTGATGGTGTCTTATTTCGGGCACCTGCTGCAGATAGATAAACAGAGCGGTTCTGTCAGGGAGTTGCTGCTCGAAGACGGACAACCGATCTTCTCGTTGACATTCTACAAGGACAGGGATAGTACCCTCTGGATAACGGCCCGCGACGGAATCTATAGCCTGCGGCATGGAAAGGTGATACGTGAGGAGAAACTGAACAGCGTGCTGGCCCGTCAGTCGGTACACGGCATCCGCCGCGACACTCAGGGAAAGTTGTGGGTGGCCACCTACGAGAACGGCATATACCTCTTCGACGACCAGAAGCGGCTCTTGCGCCATCTTGACAAGAAGAGCGGACTGATATCCAACTCCATACAGCATCTGCATGTAGATCCCCATGAGGGTATCTGGCTTTCTACACCCGACGGCATGGGCTATATCCCTGATACCAGTCGGCCTGAACGGTATGAGGCCTTCAGTTACCAGCAGGGATTGAACGACTCTTACATCCGGGCCATTCAGGAGGATGCTAAAGGCAATGTGTGGGTGAGTACCAATAACGGTATCAGTCTGCTGAGACAATCGGACAAGAGATTCGTCAACTTTAACAAGTACGACGGTATACCTACCAATAACTTTACAGGTGGTGCTGTCGAATACGGAGGAAAAATGTACTTCACATCACTCGACGGACTTTGCTATTTCGATCCAGAGAAACTGACGATGAATCGCGAACTGTCTGGCATACAGATACTGAGTTTCGCTGGTCAGAATATGTCCGATGACGATGGCACTCACCATCTGACATACGACCAGAATACCTTCCGCATCACTTTCGGACTGAGCGACTATGCCCAAAGCCGACAGGCGGAATACCAGTATATTGTGAGGGGCAAGGATGACAACTGGACAGACCTTTCTGAAAACGGCGTCACCTTCCGTAATCTCTCGCCCGGACATTACACTATCGTGATTCGTGCCCGACTGAAAGGTCAGCCTTGGAGTCAGGAGAATGAGATAGAGGCCAAGGTGTATATCCATCCACCATTCTGGCAGTCATGGTGGGCATACCTTTTTTATATGTTAGTGTTGGCAACATTAGGATGGAGCTATTTCAGCCGATACAAGCACCATCTTAAACTACGGAACGATCTGGAGTTGGAACGGCAGAAGAATCTTGATGAACAGGAAAGAAATGCAGAGCGCCTGCAGTTCTTCACCAACATCACCCACGAGCTCCGTACGCCGCTAACCCTGATCATTGGGCCATTAGAGGAGATGAAGCATGATGCCACACTACCCAAGAAAGCGAAAGAGAAGATCAGTATGATACATCGCAGCTCGGAACAGCTGAAGAATCTCATCACACAGTTGCTGGAGTTCCGTAAGACAGAGACTCACAACCGACAATTAGTAGTGGTGAAGCAGGATTTGGCAGAGACAGTGCGCAAGATAGGTCACAGTTTCAGTGAGTTGAACACCAACCCCCGTTTGCGATATATCCTCAGTGTGGACGACCAGCCTCAGGAGATGTATTACGACGAGAATGTGCTGGTGACCATCCTGAACAACCTGATGAGCAATGCCCTGAAATATACACCGGAAGGAGAAATAGAACTGTCGCTGACTGTCGATGAAGAGAAAGCCTATATCAGCGTGCGTGATACCGGATATGGCATCGCGCAGGAAGCGATTCCCCATATCTTCGACCGTTACTATCAGGCCAAGGGCGCCCATCAGGCATCAGGAACCGGTATCGGATTGGCGTTGGTAAAGTCACTCTGTACCCTCCATGAGGCTCAAATCCAAGCAGACAGCTGCGAAGGGAAAGGAACGGTGTTCACCTTGACATTGCAGAAGAAGAACACATACCCTCAGGCACTGCATCAGGAGAATGGCGAGGCTGCGGCCACAGCCGAACAGTCGGCTGACGACGCACTGGAGACCGACGACCAGCGCCCCGTCATACTGGTTGTGGAAGACAATACCGAGATCCGTCGGTATATTGCCGACTCATTGGCCGACGACTATCAGGTGGTCAAGGCGGCTGACGGTAAGAAGGGATGTGAGAAAGCCTTTGAACATATCCCCGATCTTATCATTACCGACATTATGATGCCTGTGATGAATGGCACGGAACTATGCCGACGGCTGAAACTGGATGTCCGCACCAGCCATATCCCCATCATCATGCTGACGGCCAAGGATACCCAGGCCGACCAGCAGGAGGGCTATGAGGTGGGAGCCGACTCCTATCTGATCAAGCCCTTCGGCATCTCGATGCTCCATTCGCGCATCGTCAATCTGTTGACAGCGCGCCAGCGACTGGCCGCCTGGCTGGCATCCTCGCAAGGCGACAGGCACAGTGAGCCACCTGCATCTTCACCACAGGCCAGCCCCTTCGTGAGCCAGCTCGACCGCCAGTTCCTGGAAGACATCACCAGTTATATCAGGACCAACGCCAGTGAGCAGAACCTGACGCTGGCCATGGTCGGCGAGAGCGTTCATATGAGCCATTCCACACTCTATCGCAAGATCAAGGCCTTGACGGGACTCTCCGGCAACGAGTTCATTCGCAAGGTGCGCCTCCATCATAGCCTACAACTCATGATCGAACATCATCGGAATGTCTCTGAGGCAGCCTACGAGAGCGGATTCAGCAGCCTGCCCTATTTCCGCACCTGTTTTAAGGAGGAGTTCGGCATGTCACCCACAGAATATCTTAAAACCATATAGCATCATGAATCGTAAGACTCTTTTCCTACCACTCTTTCTCCTGGCTGGCCTATGCTGCCCCATGAAGGCTGTCAGCCAGCAAGTAAGCCTTGAGGTGACGAACCCCACCCCCGATCAGCGACAGGAGGTGGTCGAGGCCGACCTGCATGCCATCTGCCAGGCACTTGGCCTGAAAACCAGTGATCCGTTGATCGTAAAGAATGCATTAGGCCAGCAGATGACCTATCAGACGAGTTACGACGGCAAACTGCTGCTCTATGTCTCCATGCAGCCGAAGAGTGTGGCGACATACACCATCAGCAAGGGACAACCTTCGCCGTTCGTGAAGCAAGTCTGCGGACGGATCTACCCAGAACGCCTCGACGACCTCACCTGGGAGAACGACCGAGGCATCTATCGTATGTATGGCCCTGCCCTCCAGCGGACGGGTGAGCGTTCGTTCGGTACCGACGTGTGGGTGAAGAACACCCCCGATCCTGTCGTTGAGGAGCGCTACCGCCTGCACAGTTGGGGATGGCATCAGGGCGACTCCTTGAAGAAAGCCGGCAAACGCGAAGAGGGCGAAGAGATATTCAGGAACTCCTCGTTCCATCTTGATCACGGCTATGGAATGGATGTGTATTCCGTAGGTGCCAGTCTGGGCTGCGGTGCACCAGCCTTGATGAAGGATGGCAAGCTGATTTTCCCCTACTGTTTCGCCGACTGCAAGATTCTCGACAACGGTCCGCTCCGCTTCACCGCCGAACTGACCTACGGCACGACCACCGACGGTACGACGGAGCACCGTCTTGTCACGCTCGACAAGGGTTCGCACTACAACAAGCTGACCGTATGGTATGATGGCATCCGCCAGCCGTTGACACTCGCTGCCGGTGTGGTACTGCACGGCGACGAACATCTGATACAAGGCAAGGATTACGTGCTCTACGCTGATCCAACGGACAATCCGAAAGTCCATCAGTCGCAGATATACGTAGGAACCCTCTTCCCGGCAGGAGTCGACGAGACGACCCGGTTGGATGGAAAGCCAGCCCATGCCGTCTGCCTCGTCCGTCAGTATAAGGGCGAGCCTTACACCTATTATTTCGGCTCGGCCTGGAGCAACTACGACGTCCGTACTTTGGCGCATTGGCAACTCCTCGCCGAAGAATATCTCTCCAACATCCGCCAACCACTGACCGTCAAGTTAGAAACCCAATAATGAACCATAGCAATGAACAAAAGACCAACTCTGATCCTGATTCTGCTTGCTGTCGTCATGATGCTGCAGGCCAAGGAAACGCCACTAATCGGCAATGTGATAAACCGTCAGGCCATCTCACTCAACGGTGATTGGCACTACCTCGTCGATGTACAGGAGTGCGGCTATTATGGTTACCGTCGCGATAAACTGCGCAACGGATTCTTCCGCAACGCTAAACCACAGCAGCCCGAGGACCTCATTGAATATGACTTCGACAAAGCCGAGACGATGCCCATCCCCTCAGATTGGAACACACGCGACGAGCGGCTCTTCTTCTATGAAGGTACAGTGTGGTTTCATCGTTCCTTTAACTACCAGCCCAAGACGGGGCGTCGCACACTGCTTTACTTCGGAGCCGTCAACTATGAGGCTGTCGTCTTCGTCAACGGCCAGGAAGTTGGTCAGCATGTCGGCGGTTTTACTGCCTTCAACTTCGACGTGACCGGCCTGTTGAAAGATGGTGAGAATTTCGTCACAGTGAAAGTCGATAATAAACGGAGCCGCTCGAGTGTGCCAACTCTCATCTTCGACTGGTGGAACTATGGCGGTATCACCCGTGATGTGATGTTGGTTGATGTCGCAACCACCTATATCGAGAACTATTATAAACCCTTGTTTCTGTGATTATCTACGCTTCGTGCTGACGTTATGAAGGCTTCGTGTTGCGATTATCAAACCTTCGTGCTCCGAATAACAAGCGTTGTCTTGCCAAATTGGTTACGGTTACAAGTGTAACCATGTGGCCTTTTTGGGGGAGATTGGTTCGAAATTGTTTTACAAGTTGAGAAAGCGAGGAGAACGGACGGACTTTAGATAGTCCAAACTGGGAGTTTGCAGTAACTAAACTCCCAGTTTACTTACTGCAAAGTCCCGTTTTCCTTAGTTCAAAACCGGAGTCTTTGTAAATGCCTGATATGCAAGCAGTTGCAAAAGAATCGGAATGGAATGTCTTATTGTGAATTTTGTTGACAAAATCGTGCAGTTTCTTGCTCAGAGGTTACATGGTTACACTTGTAACCGTAACCATTTTAAGCGTGACGCAGAGGAGAAACATCTTATTTTCCCGTCATCTCTCCCATTTTTGAGCAAAAATCCTTTATTTAAAGGGGTTTCGAAAGATTCTTCCCTCACCTCATCCCTCACATATCCCTCACTTTTCCCTCACATGATCCTTCACATCGTCACATGCATAAATCGCAATCAGATATGCCGATACCATTTCATGATGCCGGAGTGTTATGGGAGAGATGGCGTGAGGGAAATGTGAGGGATATGTGAGG
>JAEEGK010012451.1_pt1 | contig 19318 bp, 9 predicted proteins | sample 8958771 | NCBI WGS metagenome assembly JAEEGK01 (sample SAMN16246547, study PRJNA631951) | gut metagenome | biome: gut microbiome; feature: rumen; material: SC-attached | host: Bos | place: Iran: Karaj | collected 2018-10
TGATAATTAATCATATTTACAATGATTTTTTTTAAATTTATTAAAATATAAGAAAATAAAAGAAATATTTAAAAATTTATAGAGTTAGAATTTCTATATAATAGTATTAAATTAATGTATAGAGAGAATTTTTAATTAAAAAAATATGATTTTATACAATTATTTGAAAGAATTTTAAAAACATAATAGAAGAATATGATGAGAATAAATGAAGTTTATAAAATAAAAATAAATAAAATTTATTATTTGTAAAAAAATAAAATTGATATAATTATTAAATAAATTAAATTAAAAATAAAAAAGAAAATAAGGGAAAAAAAGAATAAGAAAAACATATAGAATAATATATCAATATTATTAATAATATTATCAGAAACTAATTCTAATTTAATATCTGATTCTTTTGTAGGATCATCTCTAATTTTAACTAAACAAATAGCCCAAATACTTTCTAAATCATTTTCATTAACATCATTTAAATTTCTATAATAATCATATTGTTTTCCTTTTAATAATTTAGGAATGAAGAATTTAGGACCTAAACTTTTTTGAAGAGAAATAGATTCAATGAATAAAGTTATAATAATAATAATTACTTTATTATAAGCTTGTTTAAATTCAAATATATTATCAGGATATGCTTTAATATATATTAGAATTAACATTTTGAAAAAAGTAAATAAAAAAATATATGAAAAAGGTTGAGTTGCTTTTGTACTTGTTTTAACAATATAAATAATATGAAAAATCCAAGTACAAAAAAAACAATAAATAAGTAAGAAAATAATATTGAAAAATAATTCTAATACTAATTAAATAAATAAATAAAATAGCATAAAAAATAGAATAAAACTTGAATAACTTTTTTCTAAATAGAATAATATTATCATACATTAAATCATTATATCTGCTTTTCTAAGCAAGGAATAAAATTCCTTTAATTATTTATTATAAAAAATTAAAAATATAAAAAGTTAAAAAACCTAATAAAAAATTTGAATTTAATATAAACAATAAAATAAAATATATAACTAATTATAATAAATTAGTTATTATACTATCAAACATTTCAATTTTTATTTCCATACATTTCATTAATTTCTTTTAAGAATTTATTTTTAGCAATATGTCTTTTAATTTTCATAGTAGGAGTAATTAAATCATTTTCAACTGTAAATTCATAAGGACATAAATAAACTTTTTTAACAACTTCAAATCCTTTAAAATCACTTTTTCTTCCTAAAGTTTCCATTTCTTTTAAAATTTCTTTTTTCAATTCTTCATTATCAAAAAACTCTTTATAATTATCTTTATCAGCTTCAAATTTTTTACTTTTTAAAAACTCAATAGTTTCATCTCTTCTAGGAACAACCACTGCAACTAAATAATTTTTTAATGAATCACCGTAAATAAATATTTGATTAACATATTTACATTTCACAAGTACATTTTCTAATTTTTCAGGAGCAACATATTCTCCTTGTTGTAATTTAAATATATTCTTAACTCTATCAATAATCCTAATAGCATTACCATGCTCAGTTAAAATCATACCAACATCTCCAGTATGTAACCACCCATCTTCATCAATAGCACTTTTAGTATTTTCAATATCATTTAAATACCCTTTAAATAAAATAGGTCCTCTAATACAAATTTCTCCTCTCGGTCTACTTAAACCAGTTTCAGGATCAACATCAGTACTTTTATAATCTAGATCAGGACAGTCAATTAACTTTACCTCATTTGAATAACCTGGTCCTCCCAAATGACCTGAGAAACTATCACGAACGTGAGTAAGAAGCATTCCAGCACAGTCTTCAGTTTGACCGTATCCTTCAACAATTTCACATGATAATGTACAACGAAGGAAATCTAAGATATCTGGTAACATTGGAGCTGAACCTACTAACATCCAACGAAGACGTCCTCCTAGAATAGCACGTACTTCCTTAAAAACTAAAGGATCCCAGAAAGCGTTATGTAATATTCTATGTTCTCTCCATTCTTTTATTTTCATTTCTACTCCTTTTTTAAATAAATTACGAATAAAATATGATTTCTTTTCAACTTTATCATTAACAGCATCATAAATTCTTTGAAATATTCTTGGAACAGCACACATTGTAGTTGGTTTTAATATTAAAGCATCATCCATTAATTTACCAGCATTACCATTATAAATTCCTAAAGGAACTCCATTAGCTAATAAGACACAGAAAATTAAAGTTTCCATAATATGAGCCATTGGTAAGAAACTTAAATAAACATCATTTTCATTAAGGAATAAACCAATACTATGAATAACATCTACTTCAACCATAAGTGAATGATGAGCTATCATTGCTCCTTTTGGTAAACCTGTTGTTCCACTTGTATAACATATTGTAAATATAGTTTCTGGTTTTGCAGGACATAATGATAAATTTCTTCCTTCAATTTCACCTACTTTACATATATCTTCAAAAGTATATATTTGAATTCCTTGACTTATTAATTCTTTAACTGTTTCTTCTTCTTCTTCAGGATTTATTACTATTAAATTTTTCAATGAAGGTGCTTTATTATCTTTAATTAAAGTTAATATTTTTTTTAAAACTTTGCTTTCAATTACAATAGTTCTTAATTGAGTTTGACTTAAAATAAATTCAATAGCTTTTTCTCCTAAGGTATCATATATAGTAACAATAGTAACTCCAATAGCATGAGCACCTAAAAGTGATAAAAACCATTCTACTTTATTTCTACTGTAAATACCAAGAAATTTAAAAGTTCCATCATTTTCAGATTTATATTCAGGACATAAGTTTAAATGTAAAAGTCCTCTTGCGAATTTAGAACATTTTTTATGAACATCATCAAATGTTAACCATTCATATTCATTTTTTAAAGTTCCTTTATCTGTTAAAGGACGATATCCTATAAAATTTTTTTTTCCTTTTTTATTTCTTAAATTGTTTTCTAATGCTTCCCATGATGTTTGAGGACCAAAAGATGATATTTCTTTTAATTCTTTTAAATTATTTTTGTTTCTTAAAATTTGAGTTTCTCCTTCTTTTTTTTCTCCACAAAAAATTCCATATTCAATTTTTGATGTATCGTATATGTTTCCCATAAAAAAATTTTTTTGTTTTTATTTGAAATTGTTTTCTTTTTTTAGGTTTTTTATATGTTGACGGTTGTCTTAAGTCAATTTAAATTAATTATTTGTTTTGATGACGTGAAATAAAAATATATTTCAGTTATTGAAAATATAAATTAAATAGAAGAAACTTAATTAGAATATTTTGGTTTTTGAATTTTTTTAATTTTTCGGAAACTAAATTGAATTATTAAAAAGGTTTTATTATATGATTTATTATTTAATTACTAAAAATTAATTGAAATAAAGAAATTTAAACTGTCAAAGCTTACATTAAGCAACAAATAAATGCTTAAATAAATATTTATTAGAATTTTTCATCAATATTAATCATTTATTTATTTTAAATATAATCAATTAAAATTAATAAATAATTTAATTAAATTGACACTGAAAATAATAATTAACTTGTTAATTAATAATAAAAATATTAAAAAATATAAAAAAAATAAAAGTATAGTTTTATTCCCATTTCTTCTGAGTATAAAATATATTCATATAAACTTATAATAATATACTAAAAGTATTCTCCAAAATTATAAAAAAACATAAATAACTCACATTTTTATATTTCAATTCCAAATATATTATTTTCCAAATTAATATCTTGACTTTCTCTAATTTTCGCTTTTTCAGGATAAATTTTTCTTATTAAATCAATTAAGAAGGCCTCAAAATGATGGAAGTACATTTCATTAAAAGGAATATCAAAAACCATTTCTTTATGAACGCTATTATTTCTATTTCCTCCTTTTTTATTTTTTTCTTTATGTCCTAAATTAGTATACTCATCATCATCTTTATCAAAATCATTTAATTTAGGCAATGAAGTAGTTCTTTTTAATAAAGAAGTCTTTTTTTTACCACTTCTCTTAAAATTAATATCTTCTTCTTCATCATCATCTTTTTTCGAATTAACTGAAAAAATTCTTAATCTTTTATCAATTCTCATTATAGAACAAAGAGAATCTGCTTTTTCAATTATTCTTTCTATATGAGAAGGAGTTTCGTGTTTGTAATCAGTTTGATAAAAAATATTACTAATTTCTAAAAGAGTTAAATTATAATCTGCACATATTTTTAACACTGTATTTGACACACGAAACATTTTCCAACATTCTTCTCTTAATTTAATTAACTTACTTAATCTTTCCATATCAGCAATAATATCAATTGATTTAATATAATTTTTCATTTCTTCATTAAAAGGAATATTAGCTTGGTCCCATCCAGTCCAACATATTTCATAGTCTATTATTTTTAAACAATCAGGAAAACTTAAAGAATGATCAATTGGTATTAATTTATAATAATTTTTACCATCTTTCTTATTTTTTTTTTTAATTACTAAAATATTTTCTTCATTTCTATCACAGTTTAATATTCTCAAATCTAAAACTGCAATTTTATGAACTTGTTCAACGGAATATAAACTATAAGAAAAATTAGCTGCAATGTCAGTTGATCTTATAAATTTCTGTAAAGAACCAAATTTTTTAGGAATGAAATTGTATTTTTTACTTGAAGAAAATTCAAACTCATCATAATTACTATTATTTAAATTATTACTTTCACCTACAATATTATCTTTTAGAAAATTATAAACCATATTTCCTTTTAAATGACTATAATTTTGTTCTTCCATTTGAATCATTGCCATATTAAATTTATTAAAACTATGATGAGAAACTTCAACAAAAGTTGTAGGAGGAACATCGAATTTTTTTTTATTATCTAAAGCATAAGCAGCAAATTCTCTTATTGAACCTTCTCCTGATAAAATGCCTTTTCTAAAAGTTTCAGAACCAAATTTATTAACATAACCTTTTTGATTATTTGGAGCATAAGCTTCTTCATCAAAAGGTTTAAAAAGTGCAATATTATCTTTGTTTACATTTCTCATCATATAAGTTCCACTTGTTCCATCTTCTAAAAATTTAGGTTTTAATCCTATTATAAAACCATTATTAATTTCTTCTATTATATTTTGTAAATTTAATGAACATGGAAAAGTTCCATAAACTCTTATATTACAATCATTTATTTTATTTTGGATTTGATAATTTATTTCTGGGTTTTTTTTATCTACAATTTTATACTCAAGCATACTTAATTCATCTAATAATTCTAAATTTGAAAAAAATAATTTCACATTTTTATATGAAACTCCATATACATTTGCAATTTTTTGTTTTATTTCTTTTATATGTGTCCAAGGTTGAATTTTAACTTTTATTTGAAGTATACTTGGTTGAGTTGTTATATTTCCATATTCATCTAATTTATTTAATTTTACATAATAGGATTTATATTTAAGTTTTTTGAGGCCTTCACTTACTGACATTATATTTAATTAGTTAAAACTTTATATTAAAAATAATTAAATTTAAGGTTTAAATTCATTTGTTAATTTAGAACATGTGGTTTTTAATTGAATCATAATATTATTTATATTTATGTCATTTTTTATTTCTTTGTTTAATTGTTTTAAAGAATCTGTTAAGTTTTTATTCAAATCACAAACAAGATCAATGATATAGCATTGGTTAATATTTAATATTTTTATTTTATCAAAAAGCATTATTGTATAATTTTTAATATCATTTATTATTTTAGATATACTATCTAAAGTTATTTCATCATTTGATTGAATTAATAAAGTTTTAATAAATTCATGAATATTATTTAATAACATTATGATATTTTTTGAATCATATTCACTTCTATTACTAATATTACTTTCTTCTAAATTTTTTTCTGTTGAATTATTTTCATTCATTTCTGAATATAATTTATTAATATTATTTTGATTTTCTCTTTTTATTCTTTCCCAATCTTCTTTTTCTTTTAATTCTTGTAAATTTTTAAAATTTTCATTTTTAATTTCTTTTGGATTTTCCTTTTTTTCTCTTTTAAAATTTTGAGTTGTTTTATTATTATTTTTAGGAGATTCTTTAATTTGTTTAATTGGTGATTTACTTGTTTCTTTTATTTTCTCGTTTTTTTCTTTTTTATTTGATATTAATTGTTCTTTATATTTTTTAATATCTTTTTTTAATTCATTTTTTTCTGTATTTTGCATTTCGCATTTTTTAGAAATTTCTTCTATTCTTTTTTCAGCTTTATAACAAAACTTTTCAAAGAAAATTTGCCTTGTTTTCATTTTTCTTTCTTGACCTTCAAAATAGATTATTTTTTTTTCTAAATCACAAATTTTATTTTCATAAGTTTTTAATAATTTTCTCCAAACATCATCTTTATTTGTTAAAGTATAATTTTTCATATATTTATTTATACAATTACTAAACATGTGTATATTATTTAAATTTGTTTCTTGAAGTTCATTTATTTTTGATTCATAATAATTTACTAAATCTTTATATTCACTTTTTTCTTCTAAAACAGAATTTTTAAGTTTTAAATCATTAATTAAAACATTTAAGTCTTCAATTTTTTTTTTTGATATTTCCTCATTTTCATTTATATTTTCTTTTAACTTACTTTCTTTAATTTTTTGAATTTCTTCATTTTTATTTTTATCTTTTAAATCATTGTTTAATTGTTCTATTTTTTGATTTAAAGTATAAATCTCAGCTAAATAAACTTTTATTTGATCAGAAGGTTCAATTATATTATCTTTTAAAGATATATTATTTATTTCTTGTGAAACATTTTCACTTTCTTTTTTCTTTTTATTCTTTAAATCTTGATTCCCTTTTTTTTTCATTTTTTTTGGTATTTGAGAATTATATTTTTCTTCTTCAGTCTTCCTTCCTGGAGTTCTTAATTTATTATCAATCATTTTTTAAATTAAATTTTTTTAAATTAAAATATAAATATTAAATAAATATATATACTGTAAATTTTATTGAGTTATTCCTTTCTTTAATTTATTAAATATTTTATATCTTGAACTTATAGTTCCAAAATTATCATTAAATTCTAAAAATTCTTTTTGATGAAAATTATTTTCATTCATAAACTTTGATGCCATAAATTTACTTAATTTATTTGTTAAATTATTAACTTTTTTTCCTTTATCATAATTACCTAAATATTCTAAATTATTCTTTAATTCAATCCAATATTGTTTTGATAATATGTATTCTATTAAATCGTCAAATAATTCAATTTTAAAAAATTCAGAAAGTAATTCATTGGTTATTTGGGTTAAATTATTTTGAAATTTTTGAATTTCAAGATGAATTTTAATTTTTAAATTAATATATTCTTGAAATTTAATTTTAATATTTTCATTATTATTATTTTTTTCTAAATTCTCATAAAGATTTTCAATTAAACAAAGAATTTGAATAAATATCATCCAACCTTCAATAAATTTTTTATTTTTTATTAAGTTCTTATATTTTAAAATAAAACTTAATAAACTTATTATATTTTTATTATTTATTTCTTTTTCATCAATCATGAAATCTTCCCATATTTTATTTAATAAATAAAAGTAAATAATATAATCAATCAATTCATTTTTTTCTAATAAAGCTAATTTAAAATCATTATATTCATTTAATTTATCTTTTATTAAATTTTCATAAGACATTAATTTATAATTAATAACAACATTATCTAAATTATTAACCCAAATAGAATAATTCTCCTTTTTATAACAGTTAAAAATTAAAGGTTGTCCTTGATAAATAATTTCAATTAAATTTTCATTTCCATTTAAATTTATATTTTTTCTTATTTCTTCAGAACAAGAAGTTATATTTGAGTTAACTATAAAATCATTTGAAATTTCCATTTTAAAAACTGGGTTTCTTTCTATGAATAAATTATCATTTGTTAAAGTTCCTTTTAATTTTTCAAATTTATTTAAAATCGAATTCCATTTATAAATAGTTTTATTTGATATGATTAAGTTATTTTCATTTTTCTTTTTTTTAGGTTTTTTAATTAAATTAAAAATAGTATTTTCAAATTCTTTATTTGTATTTTTTACTTTTTTATTATTGTCAGGTAAATAACACAGCATGTATTCAAAACCTAAATATTTATAAGGCTTATCTTTGTTATGTAATTTTAACTCAGTAAATTTATTTTTAGGGTCAATGATTGAAAAATGAAAATTTAAATTGAATTGTCCATGAAAGCGTTCTTCTATTTTTTTCTTAAAAGTTTCATTATTTATTATTTCTTCACATGTTATATTTTTATTAAAAGGAATACAAGTATAATCATTTTCTTCAGGATTATTGTCAATTGTAAAATGAATTATTCTTTGGTCACTTATGTATTCTTTATCTTTTTTTTCTGTTCCAAAAAAATTAAAAAAAGACATATAATCTAAATTAATGTAATTATTATTTAATAATTAAATAAACTTATATTAATTCATTAATTTTTATTATTATTATCATTATTTTAAATAAAAATTCAATTAATATCATTTCATACACAATGACATTTAAAAAAATGATTAAATGAATTTAAAATAATATAAATAATAAAAATAAATATATATCAAAAAATAATAAAAAATAAATAAAAATTACATTATAAGACATTCATTATTCTTTTCTTGATTACATCCAAAAGGTGAACATCCAATATTATTATTTGAATTTTGAAAATTATCATTATAAAATATTGTATTTTCAATTGTTTTATTTTTTTCTAAATTCGGAGGAAATTTTAATATAACTTTTGAATTCCTTCTTTCAGAAGTTGCTCTTTTATTTTTTATTTCTTTAATATTTTCTTTTTCAATTAAAGCATTTATTTCTGATAATTGTTCTTTATTTAATTCAGAGACATCATTCATTTTTTTACATTTTTTATATTGTATTTTCCTTGAATTAATTGAATAAATATATTCTGAATCTGTTTCAAATTCTGTTAAATGAATTAATTCACTTTGAAATAATCTTTTATTAAATACTATATTATTATTATTTATTGGTTTTATTAAATTTTTATTTTTAGGTTTTATATCTGTTTTAAATTTATCATTACGAGGAATTTGTACTGTTTTTCTTTTTTTTGGTTTTGGAATATCTTTTCTGAATAACATTTTTAAATCTTTTTGATTTATTTCTTTATTATCCTTTATAAATAAATTATAAGTGTCATAATTATGAAGAATATTTTTTGATGAGTTTGGAGAAATAGTTTGAGAAGAATTATAATTTATATGTTTTATTGGAGTTTTTGGTTTTTGAAGTAAATATGAGATTTCTTTTATTTGGTTTTTTTTTGATTTATCTGATTCTATAAATGAATGATTTAATTTTATTGAATTTTCTTTATTTATTTTTTTATCCTCTTTAAAAATTTTATCTTGGATTTTAATTTGAGTTTTTGATGTACCATATGTTTTTATTCCGTTATATGTACTTGGTTTATCTCTTTCTTTCATGAAATATTTTGAATTATTTAAATTTTGAATATATGAATCAAATAATAAAATCCTATTTTCATATTTATTAATATCATTTATTTGTTGACTTATATAAGAATTATTACCTTTTATTTCATTATAATCATTTATAATCATTTCATCTTTTTTTTGGTCTATGTTATTATTATCATCATCAATTAAAATTTCTTTGTTTTCGTTTAAGTTAATATTGTTTTTTATCTCCTTTATATCATTTATATTATCTTCATTTAAAAATTTTTCATTTTTTACTTGAATATCTTCATTATTCTCTTGTTTTATTATATTTTTTTCTCCATCTTTATTACTTTCTTCTTTGTTTTGTATTTCAATATCCTCAATTAAGTTTCCTTCTTCTATTTTATTATTTTCTTCTTTTATTTCTTCATTTTTTTCTTTATTTTCTTCTTTTATTTCTATATTTCCTTTAACTTCTTTCTTTTCAGTAATATTTTCATTATTATTGAGTTCTTGATTTATTATTTTATTTTCTTGAATAATATTATCATTTTCTTTTTCATATTTATCATTATTTTCTTTAATTTTAAATTGTTCTTCTTTTTCTGATATGTTCTTATCATATATTTCTTCTTTTTGTTCATCATTTCCTTGAATTATATTTTCTATATCATTCATTATATCTTTTATTATTTCATTATTTTCTTCTTTTGTGATTTCATTATTCATTATATTTTTATCTTTATTAATTCCTTCATTCTTTTCACTATCTACATCTTCTTTTTTTGAATCAATTATTTCTCTAATTTCTTCTTTATTTTTTTCTTCATTATTTTGAATGGTTATATCATTTTTTTCATTTTTTAGTTCAATGTTTTCTTCATTTTTATTATTTTCATTTATATCATATATTTTCTCTTTTTTTTCTATATCAATACTCTTATTTATTATTTCATTTGGATATTCTTCATTAAGTTTTTCATTAAATATTTCATTGATTTCTTCTTTTTCATTTTGCTTATTTAAATCATCATTTATTATATCTTCATATTTTTCATTTTTTTCTTTGTCTGTAATTTCATTCTTCTCTTCTTTTTCAAATTGTATCTCTTTAATTTCCTCTTTTTCTTCATTTGTTATAATGTTATTTTCTTCTTTTATATCATTCATTATTTTAATTTCCTCTTTATTATATTCGTTATTCTCCGATGTTTTATTATTATTTATATTATATTCATTATATGTTATTTCATTATTTACATTTATATATTTTTTTTTCACTTCTGTTTCATTATTAAATTCATTTTTTTCTATTTCTTCATTTTCTTCATCTGTAATTTTATCTTTTTTATTTTTATCATTTTCATCATATTTTCCATTATCTTCATTCATTTCTCTTTCTTTTTCTTCATATTCTTTTATTCTTATATTATTGTCATCATTTAATGTTATTTCATTTATTTCTTTTTCATATTCTTCTACATTTATAATTTCATCTTTTTCTTTATTTATTATTTTTTCTTTTTCTGTTTCATTCTCATTTTCATTTTCATTTATTATTTCTCTTTTTTCTTCGAATGTTTCTATATTTAACATTTCCTCTTTTTCTTTTTTATCATTTTTTTCTTTATTTATTTCATTAGTTTCCTCATTACTTTCATTTCTGTCTTTATCTTTTGTTATATTTTCTTTTTCTTCATTATTTTTTATTTCATTGTTTTCTTCCTTTTCTGATTTATTTTCTTCATTTATTATTTCACTTTTTTCTTCATTCATATAATTTTCTTCTTTATTTTCTTTTTCTTCATTATTATTTTCTTCATTTTTTTCTTCCTCTATTTCACTATCTTTTTTTATTATTTTATACTTTTCTTCATTTTCATTTTCTTCTTCTATATTAATTTTATCATTGATTATTTCATATTTTTCATTATCTTTATTATTACTTGTTTCATCTATTGCATCTTCTAAATTTTTATATTTAATTCTTTCATCTTTTTCATCTTTAATTTCATTATTATCGTCTTGAATTGTTTCATTATTTTCATCTTTAATTAGTTGATTATTTTCATCTTGAATTGTTTCATTATTATCATCTGTATTTATTTCATTATTTTCATTTTTAATAATTTCATTATTTTCATATTTAATTATTTGATTGTTTTCATCTTGAATTATTGCATTATTTTCTTCTATACTTATTTCATTATTATTTTCTTGAATTATTTCATTATTTTCTTCTTTAATAATTTCATTATTTTCTTCTTTACTTATTTCACTATTTTCATCGTTAATAATTTCATTATTTTCTTTTTTAATTATTTCATTATTTTTGTCTTCGATTGTTTCATTGTTTTTATCTTCAATTATTTCATTATTTTCGTCTTTAATTATTTCATTATTTTCTTCTTTAATAATTCCATTATTTTCGTCTTCGATTATTTCATTGTTTTCATTTTTAATAATTTCATTATTTTCCTCCTTAATTGTTTTATTATTTTCATCTTGAATTATTTCATTATTTTCATCGTTAATAATTTCATTATTTTTATCTTGAATTATTTCATTGTTTTCATCTTGAATTATTTCATTATTATTATCTTCAATAATTTCATTAATATCGTCTTGATTTATTTCATTGTCTTTATTTATTTCCTTATTATTGTCTTCAAAAATTTCATTATTTTCACCTTGAATTATTTCATTAATATCCTCTTGATTTATTTCATTATTTTCATCTTGAATTATTTCATTATTATTGTCTTCAATTATTTCATTATTGTTGTCTTTACTTATTTCATTATTATTATCTTCAATTATTTCATTATTATTATCTTCAATTATTTCATTATTTTCATCATTAATAATTTCATTATTTTCATCTTGAATTATTTTATTATTATTGTCTTCAATTATTTCATTATTATTGTCTTCAATTATTTCATTATTTTCATCTTTAATCATTTCATTATTTTTATCCTTTGTTATTTCATTATTTTCATCATTAATTATTTCATTATTTTGTTCCTTGATCGTTTCATTATTTTCATTTTTAATTATTTCATTATTTTCATTTTTAATTATTTCATTATTTTCATCTTGTATTATTTCATTATTTTTATCTTGAATTATTTCATAATTTTTATATTGAATTATTTCATTATTATCGTCTTGGATTATTTTATTATTATCTTCTTGAATTGTTTCATTATTTTTATCCTTTATAATTTCATTATTTTCATCTTTCATTATTTCATTATTTTCATTATTAATTTGTTCATTATTTTTATCTTTTATTGTTTCATTATTTTCTTTTTGAATTGTTTCATTATTTTCATCTTGAATTATTTCATGAATTAATTCATTATTTTCGTCGTTGCTTATTTCATTATTGTTATCTTTTATTGTTTCATTATTTTTGTTTTGAATTATTTCATTATTTTCCTCCTTATTTATTTCATTATTTTCCTCTTTATATATTTCATTATTTTCATTTTTAATAATTTCATTATTTACTTCTTCCATTTTACTTTTTTCTTTTATTTCTTCACTGTTTTCTTCATTTTTATTATTATCTTCCTTTATTTCATTTTTCTCTTTTTCCTCATAATTTCCTTCAATAATTATTTCACAATTTTCTTCTTTATTATTTTCACTCTTACCATCATCTATTTCTTTATCTTTTTCTTTATTATTAATTTGTTCTTCATTCTTTTCATTCATTATTTCAAATCCATCTTTTTCATTAATTTCATTTTTTTCTTTATTACTTTCTTCATTTCTTATTTCTTCATTTTTTTCATTTATATCATTACCTTTAATAATTTCAAATTCAATTTTTTCTATATCATTATTATTATATTTTTGTTTATCTTTTTCACTATATTCTTTTCCTATTATATAATCATTTAATTTATCATTTCTATCATTTTTTTCCTCACTATCTTCAATAACTTTAATATCTTCTTTACTTTTATTACACTTAATATCTTTATTTATTAACTCTTTAATTTCTTTAATTTCATCATTATTAATTATTTTTAATTGATGATCAAAATACCTTTTTTCTTTAATTTTAGTATTAGAATTATCTTTATTTTGTTCATTTCTTTCATTTTCTTTAAAATCTTTATAATACATTATATTAGTATTGTTTTCTATTATTCCATTATCAAAAAGTTTAATATTTAAATTGTTATTTTTATTAACTTTATTTTTATATTCATCATTTTCATAATTATAATCTCTTGTTATGATAGTATGATGATTATTTATTTTTTTAAATCTACTTCTTTTATGAGAAAAAACAGTAAATCCTTCAGTTGTTTCTTCTTTATTATCTTTAAATCTTTCAAATATTTTTTTTTCCTTTCTTCCTGATTTATCTTTTCCATTTTTATTTATTTCTTCACTTTCACTCGATGAAGTCTTATCCTCATTATCAACTTCTGTAATTATACTAAAACCTTTTTTTAAATTATTCTGTCTCATTTTTTTATTATATTCTCTAATCATTCTTTTTTTTTCCATTTTCTCTTGAATTACTCTTATTTCTTTTTTTCTCTTTTCTTCTGGTGTTAAACTATAATTATAATTATTTGAATTATTATTATAATTATAACTATAATTATTAAAACTAAAACCAAAATTTTCATTATTATTTATATCATCATCATTATTATTTCTTTTTAAAGGCTCAAACGAATGTGTATTATCTTTATAACTATATTGATTTTCTTTCCTAACTTCCATATATTGATTCTTTTTTTTTCTATTTTTTTCTTCTTTTTTTCTGTTAATTTCTCTTATTTTTTCTTTAACCATTCTTTCTCTAATTTTCCTTTTATCTTCTTCGGAAATATTTAAAATTCTTTGTTGATTTTTTTGAGGAATATAAAAATCATTATTATTTCTAGAAGGACTTCCAGAAAAAGCACTTAGTGGTTTATCGCTTAAGTGAGATTTTCTATATCCTGAATCAGAAGAAGAATCTAAATCCGTTGAAGAAGGTAATAAAGAAAAACTTTTTGATATTTCATATCCTTTCATATTATTTTCTACTGAAAATGAATTTCTTGATGTTGAATTTTTATTTGAAGGATTTAAATATTCTACCATTTCTTTTATTGATTTTTTCTCTGAAGGATTTAATAAGATTGTTGTTACTTTTAAATCTCTTTCTCTTGGATTTTTTTTCAATATATTATTGTCTTCTTCAGAGAAATTTGAACTTGGAAAAGATGACATATTTCAAAAATTTAAATTATTTGTTTTTGGTTTTAGGTGATTAATTATTTAATTATTTAATTTTTAATTTTTTTATTTTATGTTTTTTGTGTATAATAAAATATTTAACAAATTACTATAAGTTTAAAAATGTATACTAATATAAAGAATTATATTTATTTAATATTAATATCATCTTTTTCATTTTTATCTTTTATTTTTAGTTGAATCAATTAAATTTCGAAAAAAAAAAAATCACACTTTCAAAAATAAAAGGAAAATAGTATAAGAACTAATAATATAAAATTTTATATTTATATATTAACAGAAAATATTATTTATATTCTTTTTTAGAAAAAAAAAGGTATTTATATACAATTTATAAATAAAAATAATATATAAAATAAAAGAATGTCAAAAAAGATTTCATTTGCTTGTGATTATTTAGAAGGAGCTCATCCAGAAATATTAAAAAAATTAATGGAAACAAATATGGTTCAAACACAAGGATATGGATTAGATGAATTTTCAGAATCAGCAAAAAAGAAAATCCGACAAGCATGTGACGCTCCAGAAGCAGATATATTTTTTTTAGTAGGAGGAACTCAAACAAATGAAATAGTCATATATTCCTTATTAAAATCATATCAAGGAGTAATATCAGCAGAAACAGGTCATATAAACGTTCATGAAGCAGGAGCAATAGAATTTGGAGGTCATAAAATATTAACAATAAAACAACAATATGGTAAAGTCAATTATAAAGACATAAAACAATGCCTACAATATTATTGGGATGATAGTAATAGAGATCATATGGTAATGCCAGGAATGGTTTATATATCTCAACCAACAGAATATGGAACATTATATTCTTTGCAAGAATTAGAAGAAATAAGTTCAGTATGTAAAGAATATAAGATTCCATTATATGTAGATGGTGCTAGATTAGCTTATGCGTTAGCATGTCCTGAAAATAATGTTAGTTTAAAAGATCTTGCTAGATTATGTGATGTTTTCTATATTGGAGGAACTAAATGTGGAGCTTTGTTTGGTGAAGCTGTTGTTATTCCTAAACATAATTTCATTCCTCATTTTTTTACTCTTATTAAACAACAAGGTGCTCTTCTTGCTAAAGGAAGAATTAATGCTATTCAATTTGATACTTTATTCACTGATGATTTATATATTAAATTAGGAAAAATTGCTATTGATGCTGCTCAAAAAATTAAAGAAGCTTTAAAAAATAAAGGTTATGAATTTGATGTACCTTCTCCAACTAATCAAATTTTTGTTATTTTAAATCAAAGTCAATTAGATAAAATTCAAGAATTTGTTTCTCTTGGTTTTTGGGAAAATCTTGATAATGGAAGAAAAGTTATTAGAATTGCTACAAGTTGGGCAACTACTGAAGAAAATGTTAAAAAACTTATAGAATTATTATAATATTATTTAATTATTTATTTATTTAAATTTATGGGTTCTAATTCATTATTAATAATTATATAACCATAAAAATAAATAATCTAAATATTATATAATAAATACATTAAATAAATTGTTAATTTGAAAAGAAAAAAATATTTAATTAAAAATGTAATTTAAATATTAATTTTTTTAAATTAAAATTGACTATTCTCAGCATCAGTATTAATTTCATTATCATCAATATCTAAATTATTTTTATCTCCTAAAATTGCATTATCTTCTTTTTTACTAATATTTTTATCAACCATAAATATTTGACTAATAAAATATAATATATCTCCTAAAATTTCATTCTCACTTTTTCCAATAGTAAAATTATTCCAAACTTTAACAATTTTACCATCAACATCATCTTTAATGATTTTATAAGAAAATTCATTGACGAAATTTTTATTATTATTATTATTTAACAAACTTTCATTTGCTTCTTTACATATTTTATCTAAAGCTTCATTAAGCATTTTAATCTTTATTTCAATTTCAACAATTAATCCAGTTCCTAAAAATTTAGGACAAGAAGTTAAAATACCATAATTTTCATCATTTAAAAATTTTATTTGTTTACTAAACTCATTAACTGTTTTTAATATATTAAATAAATTTTCATTTAATTTTTCTCCTGGATTATTAAAAGAACTTAAGTAAAATTTTATATGATCAATGTCATTAATTATTGCAAAGATATTATCTGAATCAAACTGTATTATTCCTCTATTTTTTATTTTTATGTTTTCATCATATAATTTTAAATTATTTTCTAATAAAATTTTTTTCGCTTGCGCAACTTGATTTTCGTTTTCTAAAGAAAAATAATTTCCAAAATGATTTCTTAAATTTAAAGTATTTAAAGTGTTTATCATTATATTTTCGACTTTTTCATTTGAATTTAATTCACAATTTGCAAAAGAATAATTTTCTAAGTTTCTTATTAAACATATTTTAATTGATTCTATTTTCTTCTTTTCAATATCTGTTAATTGGAAATTACTATTTATATTCATATTCATTATTGCTTCATTGAAAATAAAATTTTGACTTAAAAATAAATATTCATTTATAAAATGATTAAAAGTTTTTATATCACTTGGATTATCGAAAAAAATTCCATATTCATTTTCTGGATTATTAACATAATATTCCATATATTCATTTAAATTTTTCCCTGAAGAAGAAATATTAAATTCTTCTTTTTCAAAAATATTATTATAAGTAGTTAAAATACTTTTTTCATTCGGATTGAAATTTTTATCAAAAATAATTTTATCATAATTAATATTTTTATCTCTATTAAAGTTAATAATTCCACTTATTTGATTATAAAAACTTTCAATAAAATCTTTATGATAATTATCACATAATTTAAAATAAGAATTAACAGAAATTTTAACATTATCATCATCAATAGTATCAATATTATAAGAAAAAAAATTTAAATTTTTTAAAAGCTCATTAAAATTCTTTTTTGAATTTTCCGAAATATTTTTACATATAATTTCCGATGATAATTCCATTCCAAATCCTATTTTTTTAACATCACAAGTTAAAAAACCATATTTTTTATCATATTCAAATTCAATAAATTTATTTATTAATTGACATATATTATTTACTTCATTTACTTTTGTCCAAATTCCATTTTTTAATTCTTCTTCATTTAAAGTTCCTATAATTTCTAAATGCTCACTGAAGTTAATTAATATAATTAAACTGTAATCTTCTTTAAAATAAATTGTTCTATTTTGAGGAAAATTATTTTGCAATTGATATTTTTTTTCTTTTTCATTATTATAATTTATATAATTTAATATTTCATTCCATTTATCTTCATTGTCTTCATTGTAAGTAATATTATTTAATAAAGGCATATTTTTAGTATCTATTAATTTATTTATTGTTCTTGTTAAATCTTTTTCAATTTCACTTCTTTTTTCATTTTGAATAATATTTTCAAAGGGATAATTTTTAATATTTCTACTTAATTTAACAGTAAATTTTTTAAAGTTCTTTAAATTTTTATCATAAAAAGGAAAAGAATTTTCATTAATTTCTTCTTTAATAATATCTTTGAATTCATAATAAGAATCAATTTTATGATAATCATCAATAATAGGAATTAATAAATCTTTAAAAACTTTAATAGAATCATAATCATTAATTTGAACTCCGATTTTATCATCAAGTAAATTTTCAGAAATTTTAATAATATTATTAATATTTCCTCCATTTTTACTTTTTAAATATTTAATATCTTTAAATAATTCTTTACTTAAATACTTTTTTAATAAAGAATCTTTTTGTAAAAAAGGATATTTTGAAATTGGTTGTCCTAAAGGATAAGGTTCTGGAATAATTAAACCATTTGTTTTTCTTTCTTCTTCACTCATTAATCCTGCTAAATATTTTATCATATATACTAAAGGATTTTTTACTCTTTCATGAACTAATGAATTTATCATTTCTGATATTATTCTTTCTATATCATTTTCTTCTATATATTTTTTAGCTATTAATGTTTGATTTGAAATATCTGAATTTTCCATTTTTTTAAATATTATTATTTTATATTATTTAATTTAATTAATTTATTTATATTATTAAATTATATGTTTTTAAAAATTTAGGATGATTTATTTTTTTTGTTCTTATCATAGATTTCATTATTAATAGCATTATTAAAATTCCTATTGTACTTATTAATAAAATAAAGATAAATAAATTTAGATAATTGTCTTCTTTTTTATTTAAATTTAAACCACAAGTTAAGCAATTATAAATTAATAATTTCATTTTTGTATAATCAAAAACTACAATTTCACTTTTTAATGAAATTAAATTGTAAAAAATATAATCATCAATATCAGAGTTAACATTAATTTCAAATTCTTTTATATTAGAATTTTTAAATAATAAAATATTACTTTCATTATAATTAAAACCATAATTATAATTATTATCATTTGAAATAATAAATAAATTATCATTTGAATTATCTGAATTTTTTTTCTTTATATTAACATTATTTTCTTTTTGAAAACTATTTTTAAATTTATCAAATATATTCTTTGATACAATTCAATAATTATTATTATAATCTTTTAACTTAT
>JAEEGK010012452.1_pt1 | contig 19317 bp, 12 predicted proteins | sample 8958771 | NCBI WGS metagenome assembly JAEEGK01 (sample SAMN16246547, study PRJNA631951) | gut metagenome | biome: gut microbiome; feature: rumen; material: SC-attached | host: Bos | place: Iran: Karaj | collected 2018-10
GCTCTCGTAAAAAATCCATCATAACGGCTTTGAACTATATTTTACATGACCGCTTCCAGGTCGCTTCGATCATATTGATGGCTTCCCGGCATTCTCTTTCAACTGAGCGGCACCCTGATAAGTAGGCTTGATATACAGGTTGTTATCACAGATTAGGTCGAAGATGACGCCGTCGCAATAGATGCAATAGTCGCCCATCATCTTCTTGACGGTAATCTCTCCGGCGCCCGAGCACTGGTCCACGATATATTGTACGAAATCCGCGTTACTTGCCATATGTCGAATGTTTTATAATGGCCTAATCTGATTCTCAAAGATAGTATAATTCTGATTTAGTCGAATATAAGAGAAAGTCTTATCTTTGGGAAAAAGAAACGCACTTATGAAGAAGACCGCCCTCCTGGCGCTTGCGGCGCTGATGCTGATGGCCTGCGACAAGACCGCCCCCGTCAATTACAAATTATGGTACGACTGGCCGGAGAGATATCTGCCGGACTTCAGCACCCTCGGTGCACCGGACCTGCAGGGGACCAAGTCAAACATCGACCTACGGGGATTCGACGACACCCGGAACCATTTCTGCATCCTGTTCGAGGCTCCCTTTAAGGTTCGCACCCAGGAGGAATATCAATTCACCCTGACTACGGACGATGGCAGCCGTTTTTATATCGACGGTGAATTGCTGATCGTGAACGACGGCGCCCACGGGCCCATCGAGAAAAAGGTTTCCAAGGTCCTGGACAAGGGGGATCACGACCTGAAGATCGAATTCTTCGACTTCGACAAGCTTCAGACACTGATTTTCAAGTATTCCACGCCGACCATCGCGGAACGGGAGTATGACGACCTCGTGGAGGTCAAGGAAGACAAGATCTCCGACAACAGGAAATTTGTAAAGCCCCAGGTCAAGGAGGCATACAAGCGTTTCGCGGCATGGAAAGGAAATGACGAGACCGTGGTGTTCCCCATCATCACCGATGTCCACACGGGAGCGCGGTATTCCTACAAACACGTAGGGTTTGCCGCGGAAGCCGGCCGCAAGTTCAAGGCTGATTTCATGGCGAATCTGGGAGATATCGGCTTGAATACCTATCCGGCCACGGTGGACTCCGTGTATGCTCAATTTATCCTCGACAAGACGCTGGAAGGGATGCGCTGCTACGATGGCATCTGGCTTTATTGCCCGGGCAATCACGACTGGGACGGGGGCCAGGGCAAGTGGCTCACGGAGGAGTTCCTTTCCGACTTCTTCCAGAAGCCTTGGGAGGACGCGGCAGGCGGCAACCTCCATCTCGTCCCCGGCAGGACATACGGCTATCTGGATCTTCCCGCCAAGCAGTTCCGCGTGGTGTTCCTGAACAGCGAGTCCTCCCGCACGAAGGGGGACTACTACTATTCCTACGGAGACGAACAGCTCGCATGGCTTGCTTCGGTGCTGGATGCCACGCCCGAGGATGTTCACGTGTTGCTGCTTTCCCATTGGATGCCCCATCCGTTGGGCGCGTGCAATGAGGTGTCGATGAACCCTGTCCGCAAGGAAGATTCGTCAAAGATGATGGATCTTCTGGCGTCGTATGTCGGAAAGGTGAATCTCGTCGGACTGTTTACCGGCGACACACATGTCAATTTCCAGGTGAATGTGGCCGGCGTGAACTACTTCGTGTCGCAGGGTTACGGCTGGAACGCCCCCGACATGCTCTTCCCCGGCCAGGACCACGCCTATTTCGATTACACACAGTCTCTCTGCATAGATGTAGTCGCCATAAAGCCGGCCACACGCGAGGTACATACCTTCCGCATTGGCGCAGGCGGGGCGGACTTTGACTATGTATTCGATTATTAAGGGATCCTTTCAGTACGCCCGGGAAAAAAGAGGATGACTGAACGGCTCAGTCATCCTCTTTTTTACGTTTAATCAGCGTTGATCCGGCTCCGGTCAGTCAAGCGGAACGGGAGAGTTGATGCTGAGATTCTTGACGCGGGTGATGGCGCTCCAATCCTGGAGATAGTAGCAAGTGAAGGCGGTGCCGCCGGTCAGATGGATGCTGGCCGGGCTGTTCGGCCTGCCTTGAAGCGACTCCTCCGGGGCTTTGCAAACGAGATCCACCGTAATCGTCCCCTTGTCAAGTATGACAGAGCCGGACACAGGGTAATAGGTAGTGCCGGAATAGGTGTTCTGAATAGAGCATCTGGAAGCAGAACCATACCTGAGCGGAATCAGGGCACCAATCTGAGCTTCGGTCCCGAAGGTATAGGTACCATCGGGGACGGGCGTGGAGCAGAAACGATTGTTGAAGTTCTTCTCGAATGACCACCCCTCACCGGCGATGACTGAAATGAACATGGACCAGGCATTGTTGAAATAGGAGTTGGAGCCGATGGCGAAAATGTTGCACTCGGTATCCGGGATGGCGGGTTTGGGGGTCGTACCATCTTCCATGACGCCGATGTTCTTACCGAACCAGTATCCTACATAAACGGTCCCTGCAGGGCCTTCCAGCGTGGCAAACACATCGTCAGCGTCATCGTGCGGATGGGTCTGGTTGTCAGTAGCCTTGCCGAGCGGGACATCGATGTCGATGCTGACCTGGACGGGATCTTCGTACACCCTATTGTAGTTTTCATCGGTGGTGTAAGGCTTCACGGTTGCGGAATATTTGAAATTCTTGGTCCCGTCTGCATTCTTGGAGACTGTCAGGACGGTCGATTCCTTGGTCACTTCGGTATACTTGAGGCTTCCGGCATCATTATACACGGAGATGCTCACATCGGAAAGGAGACCGGGATTGGCTTTCAAGATTCCCTTCGAATACTTGAGGTCGGCATCATTCTCCGCCGCTCCGAAAGTATAAGTTCCGTCCGGGAGATCTTCCAGGTTGACCTCGCCGGCGCTTGTGAAGAACGAGAAGGATGAATAAGCAGCCTCATTCTTTTCCGCAGGGTTCTTGCGGGGATGATAGAAACTGACATTCCAGCCGTTTGCCTTGGTGGTAAAGTGGGTGTCATACGTGTTCTTCCAGTTGACCTCGGACTGTCCGCCACGGAAATCGCCGGTCATTTCGAGTGCGCCGACATAGGAATAGCTGTGCTGCTGTCCGGCGGCATCGACGAGGATTGCCGTCACCGTATAGTTCCCATTGTCTTCTCCGACCGTGATCTCACCGTCGTAGACAAGGACTTCGCGTCCGTCAACCACAAGTCCGGTGTAATATTTGTCGATGCCGGAAGCGGACATGATCGAGAACGTATTGTCCACCTTCTTGCCGGTGGCGTCGATCTCATACGTCGCTGCAGGGACCTTGTCCACGGGGAAGAACTCGAACACACCGTCTTTCAGTTCGCCCTTCTTGTTGAGGACGAGGGTAATCTGGTCACCGGCTTCGGTGGCCATCTTGATGACATACTGCTGATGCAGGTTGATGAGATACGTCTCTTTGTCGTAAATATCCTGGCTGTTGCCGATGTAGATGGCATTGGCGCTGACGGCAGGCGTCCAGGAAGCGGCCTGAACCACCGTATAGGTCTGTGAATAACCGGGCGCCGTGATGCTGAAGCTGCCGGTACGGGGAGCGAGCTCGGTGTTGGCAGCGACGTGAACCTTCACGGTCCCTTCCTGCGGCTCGGACCGGGTGGAGAGGACGGTGATCCAAGGAGAATCCGCGGCGGGCGTGCCGGCATACTGCAGATTGGTCTTTACCGGAACGAGAATGTCCTGGGCCTCCGGCGTAACGTTGAAGGTCGAAGTGGTCTCCAGGAGCGATTCCGTTCCCTGGACAATGGTGAAAACGGTTTTCACCACGCCTACGGCTACGGTGACCTTTCCGCTTCTTTCCGACCAGGTGTCGTTTTCAGCTATGGCGAGGTTCAGGGTGATGGTCCCAGCCTCTCCGGAAGTCTTGTCGGGAACGATCCACGGGGAATCGCTCGCGGCCGTCCAGGCCTTGTTCGCCGTGAAAGAGATGGGCGTCGAGGTCGCATCCTTTCCAACGGTGATGGTGGTCCCTGCGATGCTCAGGGCATCCTCAGGTTCGATCTCCTTCGGTTTGCAGGAGATTGCAGCAAGCCCTACCAGGGCTGCAACTGCCAGTAAAACATACTTTTTCATAACTAGATAATGTTATAGTTGTGTTTTTGTTCCTTTCATTCCTTCCAACTCTGACAGGAGATAACGGATCCTGTCCTTGTCGTAGCTGCTGCGTGCGGCACGCATGCCCTTTCTCAGGATGCCGCCGAGCCTTTCCATCTCAGCGATGCAGGCATTCTCGAGCACGGGCCCATAAAGGGTTTCCGATACAGGCATGGGCGCATAGAGTTGTGCCGCTTTATGGTTGTATTCTTTCTTGTTTTCCTCGTAAACCGGAAGGTGCGGCATCAGTCCACGCACCATCCAGACATCCACCAAGAACTCCTCCCCTTCCGGCAGAATTCCTTTGCGCAGGTTGCATGTGACCTCATCCGAGATGTCCGAAAGCAGCTCCGCAACGGGGTAGTCCGTTATTCCCAGTTTCGTGGAGGCCGCACTCCATTTCAGCCTTGAAGTCATGGCGTTCTGGGTGAGGGCATTGATCCGCATCAGCGTAGTAAAATCGTTGTATGCGCCGCTGAACGACTGGAGATCCTTGTTGGAATCAATGTAGTCCAGCTTGTCCAATCCATTGATGGATAAGGCAAGCGCCTTCTTCTGCTCTTCCTTGCCGACGGCCACGTATTTCCGGCCGGCAGACATATCCTGGACATACAGGCCGCCGACCATCCTAGCGAGTTTCTTGTGCTCGGCGCAGTGATGACGCAGGATCTGCTCGACCAGGACGGTCCGGAAGCTCGTGTTCTGAGGCACGGTGCTTTCGTACCAGAGCGGGACGTTGGCGGCGATATACTGTAATCTTCCAAGAGAAGTCGCATACTCCTCGAACGGGTCGTTACCCAGATCGCCCCGGCAGCACCTGGGGTCCGGAGAATCGTTGGAATTCGGAAGGTACAGGAAAGCCGTGTCTCCCGCCTTGGAACGGATCAGGGAGTCGGCAAACGCCTTGTCCGAAGCGGCGTCTGGACGGGAATAAATCCATTCGATCGCCAGGTAATCGTAAGCTCCGGGCTGATTCACCACGGTCACCACGCCTCGCTCCCGGTCTCCGGGACGGGCCAGCGTATTGAACAGCACATCGTCTGTTACGGAGGCGGTGATCCCGTTCTTCTGCGTAAAATCCGGGTCCCGCAACTGCGCGGGCGAATACGCGTAGGAGCCCGCCACATTGGCGCTCAAGCCCAGCACCCGGGCAAATGCCTGCATGACTCTGGCGCTGAGAACCTCGCAGAAGGCGTCTTCGGGGATTTCATATTCGCGCCATCTGGGATCGACATCGGAAATGCCGAACAGACCATCCATCCGGGCATAGCTTCGAAGCCCGGCGGGCACGGTAATGCTGCAGGCAGAGACAAGGCCGGTGGCCGGATCGGAAAGGGTGGAAACGGAAACACGGCCCGACGAACTATGGACGTCGGCCATCACCTTGCTTTCCAGGGGATTTTCAGCACAGAAGCCGCACGCATAGGGACGCACTTCGATCACGCTCCCGAGTCCCGCAGCCTCGAAGGTCTTGTTCCAGACGAGAATCCCCCGTTTCACGGCCTCACGCTGGACGTCGGAGAACAGGGTGTCGATATGGACTACGATCTTCTTTCCGTCGGTGATGTCCCACCGGGAAATGATCTCTTCCTTCTTGATTCCCTTGTCGCTCGAGAAATAGTTCCGGGAAGCATTGACCGTGCCGATCCGCGGATCGGCGACCCTGACCTTGACGGAGGTCTCCGGCACAAGGGTCAGCAGGGTGGCCACATCTCCATCGACCGACAATATTTCCTCCTGGACGATCTGGAGCATGCCTCCGCCCAGATCGTATTCCGGTGCAACCTTGAAGGTTACGCCTTGAAGGACGCCGATGCTGGACGGATAGGAAAGTAGTTCCTTGAAGTGCGTGAACTCCGGCTTGGGCGTTGCCTTGTGGACCATGGCATTGCCGTCCACCTGGACCTTGACCGGGTTGAAGGCATCCTTGTTGGAAGGGTCGAAGAGTTTGCCTGCCTCAACTACGACGGAGGTCGAATCCGTATTGCGGTATTTGATCGGGAAGGCATAGCGCACGGGGGCGATCGTGCTATGCGACAGCGTTTCCTTCAGCGAGCGTTCGGACGACTCGGGCAGCACGACCGGCGAGGTCAGCAGCAGCAGGGAATCCGTACGGGACAAGGTGAACACTTCCCTGGCGGAAATGTCCGTCCCGCAACTCGTCCAGCCTGAAGAGCTCCGCATGAACGAGGACAGAATCACACGCCGGCCCATGAGGGAGTCCGGGATCTCCATCCAAAGCTTGTTCCCGTCCTTGTAGATGCGCATGCACGTCCCCGCACTTTTCATCCCGGCTTTGGAGATGAAAGACTCGTACGTGTCCGCACCCTGCGAAACAAGGGCGAACGACAGCGCAAGTATGACCAGACACAGCTTTTTCATTACCTTACGCCGTAATCGATGATACTTCTCAGAAGCTCATAATGCCCCCGGTCTTCGCCTTTACCGGTCTTGCCGCCGATCAGCTTGCGGACTTTCATCAGTTCCGCATAGACGGTGGGCTGGCTGACATGGCCGCCGCCGAAACTGCGCGGTTCCCATTCGAACCCGGATATCTCGTCATAGCGGACCGTCCCCATCGGGGAATGCGGATTCAAGATGTCGCAGCAGTGATCCTCATAATGGATGGCCTTCGTCTTCTCACGGACCGTCGGATTCTTGAACCCGACCATGTTCATCAGGGATTCGACATAGACCCGCTGGAAAAGCCTTTCTCCGTCGGTCAGCGTCCGTCCTTTGACGGTAGGTCTCCAGACCCTGTCGTAGAGCAGGTCCATCAGATCCTTGACCGGCAGTTCATCCGTGTCGATGCCGTCGATCATGCCGGCGGCGAAGACCTTGCCCATCAGGTTCTGTGCGATGCTCCGGCGGACGTCGTCTACCGGCGATCCGACGACGGGGAGCCTGCCGAGCACGGCCTTGTCTTCCAGCCACGCCAAGTCGGAATACAACCCGAACACTTCCTCCAGCGCCCTAACCTGGACGTCCCGGGGCACGTTCTCAAAGCGCTTCAATCCGTCTCCGGGAATGGTCTCGTTGCGATACAGGCCTTCGATGTTGTGCATCAGGTGGCCGGCGTAGCGAAGATACTGGTTCACGATGCCCAGATAGAGCTCCGTCCGGTATTTCATATCCGGGTCACTGTCATCGGAGATCCAGTCCAGGAATCCGGACAGTATATACTTAAGATTCTGTACGCCGGCGGCCGATGCGGCGAATACATCGTCACTGAGGTCTTCGACCTGGCACCGCGGGTCGAAGAAGAAGCCCATCTGCTGCTTGCCGTAGCGGTATACCGGCGACACGGCCACCGAATCCGTGATCCAGCGGGTCGTGATGCGGGTTTCCTCCTCGAAATCCGCGGCGTCGAAGACGGGTGTATAGCCCCAGCGTATGGCCCAGTAGTCGTTTTCTCCGAATGTGGGAGGACTGAGCCGGACGCCCCGTTCCTTGTCGCCCGGTGCAGCCACGTAGTTGAAACGGGCGTAGTCCATGATCGATGCCGTGGTGCCGTGCGCCTGGCTGAATTCCGGGTCACGCAACTGCTCGATCGACCGGCAGGTGGACGCGCTCATATTGTGCATCAGGCCTAAGGTATGCCCGACCTCGTGCCGGATGACATAGGTCAGGGCATCACCGAGAATCTCCTGGGGGATGTCGGCGCATCGGACCTGGGGATCGGCCTGTGCGGTCTGGACGAACATCCAGACGCTCAAGAGTTTGATGACATCGTGGTAAACCCACACGGAAGCGTTGATGATCTCTCCGCTGCGCGGGTCCGTCCAGGAAGGCCCCATGGCGTTCTGGACCGCCACCGGAGCATAGCGTATGCAGTTGTAGCGTATGTTATCCGGATCGAACTCGGGATCGTCTTCCGGGAAGGGCAGGGCCCGGACGGCCTGCTTGAAACCGATGTTCTCAAACACGTCGTTCCACTGCAGGACAGCCTGGAAGATATAGGGTTTCCACCACTCGGGGAAGTTGTTGTCTATCCAGAAGGTGATGGGCTTTACGGGTTCGACCGCCTCACCCCTTCTGTAGGCAGCGGTGTCGGAGGGCTCCAGACGCCAACGGTTGACGAACCAGACGTCTTTGCTCGTGGAGTTGAGGTCCTCGACCATTTTTCTCCGGGTAAAGAAGAAGTTGATCCGGGGATCGGCGATCCTGGGATGATAGATTTCTTCCGGCAGCAGCAGGAAAGACGTCACCGTCTCGATCGTCAGCGGTATGTCCTTCTTATTGGCTTCATACATGTAGGAGCGGCTTGTCGCCACGGAAAAATTGTCGTCAAAGCACTTGGCTCCGGAGATGTATGAAAGGTCTTTCTTGTAACTCTTCTTGACGGCCTGCGAGCCAAGCGGATTGTGTTCGGTGGGATCGAGTTCTTTCCTGTCAGAGAGGAAAAAGTCGGTGGCGTCGACGACAAATCTCTTTTCCGGGCCGGACGGCTTTATCTTGAATTTCTCCACGGTGGCACCGGTATGGCTGTCCGACAAGGCCTTCAGGATATTCCCGTCGGTGGAGGAGAAATCGAACGACACTTCCTTGATCCGGATGGTGCTGTCCACCCTCTCAAACTTATAGAACTTCAGGCCCCTGACGTCTTTCAGACCGACATTCCCCATCTTTACGTCGCTGATGGCCCTGACGGTCGAAGCCATCGCCCAGGTCCGTCCCAGCAGCGTATCCGGGATATCCAGGAGAACCTTCCCTTTTTCGATGGAAGCCTTGACGGATGGCATGCCTTCCGCCGCAAAGCAGACGGGGCAGAACAGGGCGGCCAAGGCCGTGAACAGAAGTATTCTTTTCAATTTCATAACTATCTGAAAGTGGAAGCCGCGGCGGTGATCCTTCCGAATCCGCCATACACGCCATTATCCTTATAGGTGAAGAGGCCGGTGCTGACATTGAACGGCCTGAGGTAGATCTTGCCTTCTCCCGTAGACTCGTTGTAGGTGAAGATGATGAGCTGCATCCGGTTGGTGGCCAGCGGGAAGGTGTAGGAATTATAGTCGAAGCCGTGGCTGCCGTACCATCCCTGGGTGTAGAACTTGATACCCGTGATGATTTCCGCCTTGTCATCCGGCGCCCAGCTGATCTCCCTGAAAACGGGACTTCCTCCGAGGACGGTGACCGAAGCGACCTTGCGGTCCGAAGCCATAAACAGGATATCGGCGTTGTCGCAGAAGGCGAAGTACCGGGCGTCGGTCAGCCACTGGCCCGACTCCAACGGGTAGTGGATCATCTCATTGAGGCTGGGGTGGAGGAAAACGATATGGTGATTGCCGTCGGCAGCCTCGATCAGGAAGGCGCAGCGTCCGTCCTTGCCGGCGCCGGCCCAGAGCGACTTGCCGCCGGACAGGTCCGCGCCGATCAGGTCCGTGACGAGGGCGAAACTGCCGTAGCCAGAGAACTGCGCGTGAACGTAATAGAACTTGCCCTGCGCCTCATGGAAGAAGGCGACGTCGCTCTGCTGCACTGCGTACGAGTATCCGATATTGGTCGGCGTGAAAACATCCGCGGGTATCCCGCTGTAACCGGCCTTATTGAAGATATTGTTGGTATGGCAGATATTGAGCCACAGGCCGCCGTTGATCTGGGCTGCGGTCATGATCTGGCCGTAGTTGATCAGGTTGTGAACCTCGAACGAGGGCTCTTTGAAGCCGTTGAAAAGCGCACCGTCCTGCTTGGCGACCGTAAAGGACAGGGGATCCAGGGCGATCAGGTGTTCGTCAGTCCCGACCAGGATGAGCGTCTCGTTATAGACCGCGCCGTCCGTGCGCACCACAGGCAGCACCGTGTTGACTTTCCCGGCCAGGGGTGCTCCGTTGGCCAGTTCGTAGATGTTCCGCGTATAGCGGGGGACGTCGCTGGAATAGCCGTAGGTCACATATTTATTGGCCAGCAGGTCGAAATCCGTCGTCTGCCCGCCGTCCCGCGTATGGGCGACGAGGATCCCCTCCCCGAGGGACGAGCGCACATAGACGTGGCAGAAGACAGTTTTGGACAGACCGCTTTCGGGGTCGGTCGCCGTGAAGGAGAGGCAGTAAGGCGCCTCGTTGGGCTGGTTGGCTACCCGGTACGAGACGTCGGGCGTCTCGGAAAGGCTGATCCGGTCGTCGTTGTTCCCCGGCTTAAGGTCGATGGCCCACTCATAGGTGAAGCCGTCGTACGCTTCTCCGCCCAGCGTCGCAAGGGCGCGCAGGGCGATCTCCTCCCCGAAGAAAGTCTCCAGCGTGTCCGGCACGCCACTGATTTCAATGTCGGGCAGCTCCTTGTCGGCCGTCGTGCTCAGGTCCTGATAGCAGGAGAGCAGCAGCACAAGGGGTATTATGAATATGATAAGGCGTTTCATCATAACGACACGAGGGTTGAATAAATGGTGGGAAGGACGGTGGGCTTTTTCCCCTGGCCGACCGGGGTCGAGGAATTGGGATAGTCCTCATAATCCTCGCTGTGCATATAAGGGGCCTCGGGGTGCGCCAGGTCGTGGTCGCGGACGATTTCGCGCACGCGCTTGTTGAGGGCGCTCCACCAAGTGGGGTCTTTGTAGATCAGGCCGTTTTCGGGCGTGGCCTCCGAGATCCGGCGCACGCAGAGATCGATCTCGTCGCCGTATTCCTCCACCAGGATCTTGTGCAAGGCCTTGCTGTAGCCCGTGCTGATATAGAGGTACCAGTTTTTCCAGACGTCCGGCACGGGCCGTGCATATGAGTTGGTCCACTTCACGATGGCTTTCTGGTACGCGGGTAGTCCGACGCGGAAGTACTCGTTGGGCTGGATGTTCAGTACGATCACCTTCTGCTCCACGTCGTCCGGCAGGCGCCGTGCGCGCACTACGATGTCGGTCTTCAGCGCGCCGGCCTGTATCACGGAAGAAAGCACCTGGTAATCCCCCGCCGTGGCGATGGAATCCCGGATCTCGAGCGTAATCTCCCGGTCGTAGTCGACCGGAACGCCCAGCATCCGCACGGGGATGTAGAGATCCTTGTAGTCCTCCGTCCACCCCCGCATCGAGAAGGAGTTCTCAATGCCCTTGAACGAGACCGAGCAGTCTTCCACCCGGAAAGTCTGTATTTCGCTTTTCGTGCAGGACAAGCAGCACACGGCCGCCGCCATGATCATCAGTAGTATCCGTCTCATAAGTCTTGGTGTCTTCCGTAAGACAATTCATCCGTGGGATAGGGATAGGGCGTGAGCGAAGTGATTCTGAACAGCCAGTCGTTGTCCATATTGAGCCAGGCCTGCGTCTTCCGGGGCAGGCGCCGGGCCGCAAAATAACCGACACTTTCCCCCTGGAACTCCCGGACATATTCCATCATCACGCCCGAGAACCAGTAGTTGGGACTGACAAAGTTCGGATCGGTGTTGACGGGAGACGGGTCCTGGATGCCCCGGTGGCTCCGTACCTCGGTCAGGGCCTGGAGCAGGGTCTCCTCGTCCTTCTTTTCCGCCGCCACCTCGGCGATGATCAGATACATCTCGGAAATCTTGATCATCGGTACGCGGTTGCGGTAGCCCGCATAATACGACGAATTGTTGTAGTACTTGTACGGGCGATACTGGTTGCCGAAGAATTTCAGCATCAAGGCCGGGCCGCGAACGTCCTCGGCGGAGGCGATGGAGGCCAGATTGTACGGCGACACGTCCACGACATTCTTGTCGACCAGGATCGAGGAGGACCCGGAACCGAGCTGATTGAAGATATAGAGGTCCGTCAGCGACTGCAGCCCCGTCACTTCCAGCGAGAACAGCTGCTCGGAAGAGAAGGTCCAGTCGATTTCGTCGTTGGAGGTGGCCTTGGTCATCGCGTCTGCGTCGATCCACCGGTAGGCTCCGGCGGCCGTGGCCTCATCGATGACCGCCTGCGCGGCCGCGGCGGCGGCATCCAGCTCGGAGCGGAACAGAAGCACCCGGGCCTTGAGGGCCTTGGCGGCGAAATAGTTCATCCGCTTGTCGCGGGCGTCCCAGAAACCGTCTGCGTTGGCATTGGCCATCCAGGCCTCGGAAGCTTTTCCCCGGACCGGGTCGTCCGCAAGCAGCTCGATGGCCGTATCCAGGTCACCCTCCAGCAATTCCAGCGTCTCCCGGTAGGTCCGCTGGGGCGTGGGCTCCTTGTCGTAGGTGGTCACGTAAGGCACCGTGTATTTCTCATAATCCCCTTCCTGGAGCTGGGCCAGCCCGAACATCCGCATCAGGTCGAAGTGGATGTAGGCGCGGAGCGCCAGGAGCTCGCCGGTCATCAGGTTCCGCTCGATGCGGTCCGAAACGACCTCCGGCTTCGCATCCAGCTCATACAGCACCTTGTTGATGTTCGCCATCGTATAATAGCCGGCCTGCCACATCCGTGCGATCAGCGGATTGACGTAGTTGCCGCTCCATTCGTGGTTCTGGATGGCGGTAAACAGCGGACTGAACTGCTGGGCATAGGGCCCGTAGGACAGTTCATTGACGAACCAGGTCCACAGCGCACCGTATTCCGCCTCGTCGCCCATGCTGATATAAACGCCGCAGAGCGCATCCTGGAAGCCGCTCCGGGAAGAGAACAGGGTGGCGTCGGAGACCTGCGTGGAGGAGGTGGCTTCCAGCCACTTGTTGCATGAGGCAAGGCCCGTCAGGGCCAGGAGCAATAATGCCAGTTTCTTTGTCGTCTTCTTCATAACACAATCAGAATGAGGCATTGACACTGAAGGAGAACTTTCGGGCATAGGGGTAGGACGTACCCCTTTCGATCTCGATGGACGAGAAGGTGTAGATGTCGTTGGTGTACAGGCTCAGCCTCAGGCGGCTGAGCTTGAGGCCGCTGATCAGCTTCAGCGGGAACTCATAATAGAGGGTCGCGGAAGAGAGGTTCAGCACGTCGTTGCGCTGAACAAAACGGGTGGTGGCCTTTGTCACGGCATTTACCCCTTTCATGGCCTTGAACGGCGCGATGTCACCCGCCTTGGCCCAGCGCCCGCTGAATACACGCCGGTCCACGTTGGTCTCCAGCGTGGTGTTCTCGACCTTGTTCAGCAGCGTGCTGTTGTAGAGATAGCCGCCGCCGTAGAAGGTGGTGGTCAGGCTGAATCCGAAGCCCTTGATCTCGCCCGTCACGCCGAAATTGCCGTTGAACAGCGGGTCGGACGAACCACAGTTGACCAGGTCGGCCGGGTTCCACTCGGTCGTGATCTGGCCGTTCCGGTTCAGGAAGATCTCATCACCCTGGTCGGAACTGATGCCCAGGGACCGGACGGCCCAGATCGAATGCAGCGGCATCCCGTCGTAGTACTGGATCACCGGATCGTTCATCCCCACTTCTTTTGCGCGCGCCTGCTGCTGCTCGTTGTAGGCCTTCAGGACCTCGGAGATTTCCAGAACGCGGTTGTCGTTGATCGCGGTCTTGCCGAACAGGCTGACGTACGACGAGCCCTTCCGCCAGAAGGTCCAGCTGACGCTGGCCTCCAGGCCCTTGTTGCGGACCTTGCCGAGGTTGTCGTTGGTGTAGGCGAAGCCCGTGGAAGGCAGGATCGTCCGGGAGAACACGAGGTTCTGCGTATCGGCGATGTAGGCGTCCAGGATCACGTTGACGGAGCGCGTGCGGAAGTCGAGGCCCACGTTGTAGTCCATCTTCTCCTCCCAGCCCAGTTCGGGGTTGGCCATGTTCGAGAGCGCGGCCCCGGTGAAGCCGTTGTAATAGGCAGAAGAATAATAGGTATAGACCGGAAGAGCCACGTTGCTCGTGTAGTTCTGGTTGCCGGAAGAGCCCACACTCGAGCGGATCTTCAACTGGGTGATCCAAGGGATGTTATCCTTCATCCAGCGCTCGTTGTGGAGGTTCCAGGCCAGGCCGGCGCTCCAGAAGATGCCCCAGTGGTTCTTGGTCCCGAAGACGGAAGAGGCACTGCCCTTCAGCGTCGCGTCCGCCATATAGCGGTTGTCGTAGCTGTAGCCGGCGGTGGCGAGGGCGCCGAGGTTGCGGTTCAGGCCGTCGCTGCCGGTAGGCACCCGGTCCGTGGCGTACTGGCGCGCGAAGGTGATGCTCTTCATGTTGCTGTTGGGGAAGCCTTCCGTGTAGTTGACGATCTCCTCGTAGTGGGTCTGGGAGATGCTCCAGTCGACAGTGGCAAACAGGTCGTGCTTGCCGGCAATATTGTGGTTGAGCTGGGCCGAGACGTCGCCGGAATAGGTGGTGTAGCTGCCGTTCGACTGCTCATAGGTGCCGCGGCGGAGGATCTCGTTGGTGTCATAGAAGTCCGTGTGCTGGCCCGGCTTGAACTCGTCCGTGCGGGTCTTCTGGGAATCGATGCCGAAGCGGGCCACCATCCGGAGGAACTTGAGGAACTGATACTCAGCATAGAAGTTGTCGGAGATGGCCAGATACTGGCTGGTGTCGGTCGTGCCGATCGTAGCGTTGTACATCGGGTTGGTCACCAGCAGGAAGGAGGTCTTGATCCCGTTATAAATATAGTCTTTCGTCTGAAGCACCTTCTTGAGCTTGCCTTCCTCGTCGTAGGGCGTCAGGTAGGGATTGAGGGCCGCATACTCGCCGAAAATGCCCCACGGGGACTCCGAACTGTTCATGTGCGAAACGCCCATGATGTTGCGGAAGGTCCAGCCGCCGCGCCGGTAGGCCACGTTGACGTTGCCGGAGACGACATCGCGGAAGGAGCCCTTCATCGCGCCCTGCGTGTCGTTGTAGGAGAAGGTCGCGAGCGCCTTCAACTCCTTGGAGCCCAGTTCGATGCCGATGGAATGCTTCTGGCCGATGCCGAGGCGCAGGGGCTTGGAGAGCCAGTAGGTGTCCTGGCCTTCGAGGGCCTTCTTGAGTCGCTCGTTGTACAGGGCCAGGCGAGCGACCGTTTCGAAGGAGTCACCGTTGACATAGTAGCCCTCGCGCCGCTCCACGTCCAGTTTCTCCAGGGAGTTGCAGAGGTTGTAGCTCGTCAGGTCCGGCGCCTCGATGGAAAGGGAGCCATTGTAGGTGACGCGGCTTTTGTCGTTGGTGAGCGCCTTGGTCTCGATTACGATGACGCCGTTGGCACCCTTGGAGCCGTAGATGGCCTTGGCAGAGGCGTCCTTGAGGATCGTGATGCTCTGGACGCGGTTCATGTCCATGTCGGTCACCTTTTCCAGCGTGGTCTCGAAGCCGTCGAGGATGAACAGCGGCTGGTTGGCCTTGGCGAGGAAGTTGCTCTTGAGGTTGGAAGTCTCAGCCGCGAGCGTGGAAGCGCCGCGAAGCTGCATCGTGGCCATCACATTGGGGTTGGAACCGGCCTCCAGGTTGTCCAGAATCATCAGGGAAGGATCCAGATTCTTGAGCGACTCCACCACATTGCTGTTGGATACCCGCTTGATATCATCGCTGGTCATAGACTGGACCGAGCCGGTAAAACTGTCTTTGCGGCGGGTGAAGATGCCCGTCACGACGGATTCTTCCAGTTGCTGGGTATCGGGCTCCAGATAGATCTTGAGCTCTTTTTTCAAATCGGCGACACGGATTTCCTGCGACTTGTAGCTCATCATCTCGACGGTGAGCACGGCATTGAGGGGGACCCGCTCCAGCAGGAACTTGCCATCCACGTCGGTGGTGGCCACCAGTTTGAGCTTGCGATTGATGACAACGACGCCCGGGAAGGGTTCTCCGGTCTCGTCATACACGGTTCCCTTTACCTGACGGGTGCCTTGCGCCCGGGAAGGGGGCGCGAACGCTGACAAAAGAAGGAAAAACGCCAGGAGTTTCGGGAAGACCCCTTTGTGAATCGTCATAACACACTACTTTATAACCATGCGAATATAATGATTTATTTTTTAAAGCGAAAAAACTACCTGTGTACAAGCGAAATGTCGCCTATTTGCACAACAGTTCCATCGACGTATATTGGGGCGCAGATGGGCCCCGGCGGCGGTGGCGGCTTCGGCCCCGGCGGCCGTCCGGGAGGGTGGTAAACACCATAACTCCGGTTTTTTTCGTATCTTGCGGTGAATTGTACGGGCATAAGGCCCTAACCACCTGATACGATATGAAAAAAGCGTTGCTGATGCTGGCCGCGGCGGCCCTGTTGCTGGGCTGCCACGGCACCAAAACCCAAGAGGAGAATCCCGTCATCGATTCGGGAACCACCTACGTCCACGATGTCCTAGCTCCCTACGTCGAACGTGGGGAACTGCCCGGCGCGATCAGCATCCTCTACAAGGATGGCGTCCAGGAGACTTGCTGCATCGGGTTTGCCGACGTGGCGGCCGGACGCCCGATCACCCTCGACGACCCCTATATGCAATGCTCCCAGACCAAGGGATTCTGCGGCGTCACCGTTGCGAAACTGGTCGAGGAAGGAAAGCTCAGCCTGGATGACTCCGTGGCCAAGTACCTGCCGGAGTTCAAGGAACTGTGGATCTTGAGCGAAGAGTCCGAAGACACCAAGGTGCTGAAAAAGGCAAAGAATGCCCTTACCATCCGCATGTGCCTCAACCACACCGGCGGCTTCCCGTTCGAGATCAGCGCCAAGCGCGCAGACGTCCGCGGCGGAGGCTGGTCCGGCGGCGCGCCCCTGCGGCAGACGGCGACGATTGCGGCCGCTTCCCCCATCCTGTTCGAGCCAGGCACGAAGGAGCGGTATTCCAACACCGGCATCGATATCGCGGCGGCCGTCGTGGCGGAAGTGACCGGCATGAAATGGGAGGACTATCTCAAGCAGGAGGTCCTCGACCCGCTGGGCATGACGTCCTCGACCTTCTGGCCTACGGACGAGCAACTGACCCGCCAGATCGAAATGTATCAGTATATCGAAGGCCAGCCGGCCCGGTACGTCTCGGAAAACGGCAACCAGCAGCGCCCCTACAATGACGCGCACGTCTTCGCTTCGGCCGGCGCCGGTCTCTGGACGACCGCCCGGGACCAGCTGAAATTCTACAAGATGCTGATGAACCTGGGCGTCGGCGACAACGGCGTGCGTATCCTCCAGGAAGAGACGGTCAAGAACCTGCTGGCCGTCACCAGCCGGCCGAAAGAGATGGGTGGCTACTCCCTGGGGCTCAGCGCGCCCAAAGAGGATACGGAGGACGCCTGGTTCGGCCACGGCGGCGCCTGGGGCACCAACTGCTCCGTCAACTGGCACAAAAAACAACTCAAGATGTGGGTGATCCAGTCCAACGGCGGTCCCCAGCCTTGGGCCGAGCCGCTGGGAAAAGCGCAGCAGGCTTTCTTCGACTCCGAGATCGACACCAACGTCAACGCTTACACCGGCCGCACGCAATAGCCCATGTTTGAAAAGATCGTTTCCATCCTGAACTCCATCGTCTGGAGTCCCGCGCTGGTCGTACTGCTGGTGGGGGCCGGGCTGTATTTCTCCTTGCGGACCCGCTTCGTACAGGTGCGGCGCTTCGGGCTGATGATCCGCTCGCTCTTCGCCGGCGCCGAGAAGGCGGAGGGCGGAAGCAAGCGGGGCATTTCCTCCTTCGAGGCCTTCTGCGTGGCTTTGTCCGGGCGGGTCGGGACCGGGAACATCGTCGGCGTTGCGACAGCCATCGCCCTCGGGGGTCCGGGCGCCATCTTTTGGATGTGGGTCATCGCCTTTTTCGGCGCTTCCACCGCCTTCGTGGAGTCCACCCTGGCCCAGCAGTACAAGTTCCACCACGCGTCCGGCTACCGCGGGGGCCCTGCCAGCTATATCAGCAAAGGCCTGAAGGCGCCCTGGCTGGGTGTGCTCTTCTCCATCCTCTGCCTCATCGGCTACGGGACGCTGCTCCCGACGGTGCAGGCCAACGGCATGGCGGGCGCGATGGGCAACACCTTCCACCTGCCGCCGCTCGTCTCCGGGCTCGGGCTGGCGTTCCTGCTGGGACTCGTGATCATCGGCGGCATCAAGAGCATCGCCCGCGTGGCGTCCATCGTCACACCCTTCATGGCCCTGGGCTACATCATCCTCGCGATCGTGGTCATCGCCCAACACATCGATGCAGTGCCCGCCGTGTTCGGAGCCATCTTCAAGGGCGCCTTCGGCATGGATTCCGTGACGGGGGGCATCATCGGCTCCACCATCATGATGGGGGTCAAGCGGGGCATCTTTTCCAATGAAGCAGGACAGGGCGGCGGGGCCATCGTTTCGGCCTCGGCCGCCGTTTCGCATCCGGCGAAACAGGGCCTGGCGCAGGCGTTCTCGGTCTATGTGGACACCCTGCTGGTCTGCACCGCCACGGCGCTGATGATCCTCTGCTCGGGCTGCTACAATGTATTTGATGCGGCGACGGGCCAGATGATCTTCGCAGGCTCCCCCGCCCTGGGCGAGAACTACGTCGGCTTCACCCAGGCCGCCGTGGACACCGTCCTGCCAGGCTTCGGCAGCACCTTCGTCAGCATCGCCCTGGTCTTCTTCGTCTTCACCACCGTGATGGCCTATTATTTCTACGGGGAAACCAGCATCATCAGCTTCTTCGAAGGCCGTCCCGACCGACGCAAGGCCGAAAAGGCCTGCATCTGGGTCTTCCGCTTCCTGCTGCTAGGCATGGTCGTCTTCGGCTCGCTACGCGAGGCCGGCGTCATCTGGCAGCTGGGCGACGTGGGGGTAGGCATCACGGCCTGGATCAATGTCATCGCCCTGCTTCTCCTCTGCCCCCAGGCCATCCGGGCGCTGAAAGATTACGAGTTGACAGTAAACCGGGAGCGAAAAGAGACTCTACGCTCCCAAAAGGACTGATTTCCCTCCGGTTGGGAGCAAAAGGGCCTTTCTTGCTCCCAAATCTCAGCGATTAGCGCGGCAAGGACGCTTTCAACAGCCGCCGGGGGATGCGGGCGAAAACGATGTCGTATCCTCCGTCCGGGCTGTTCGTCCCGTCCTCATAGAGGATGCCGACGTCGCCGTTCTTGAACGCCACCATCGTGGAATAGGCCGCCGAGCCGGGCTGGAGGGTCAGGATGTCCTTCCAGGAATCGCCCCCGTCGGCGCTCACGGCCAGGGTCAGGCCCTTGCGGGACTCCTTCTCCTTGATGTAGGAATGCAAGATCAGGCCCTTTCCCCAAGGGAGAAGGTCCCCGTTGCAGTTGTTCGCTTCCAGGCCCTGGGAGGTACGCGTCCCTTCCCAGTGCCAGACGCCGTCTTCGCCCTTGACGGCCGTATTGATCCAGCGCGGGCCGTAGAATCCGGGGCGGCAGCTGACCAGCAAGCGCCCGTCGGGCAGCAGGGCCAGTTTGGATTCGTCGCCGATAGTGGCGA
>JAEEGK010012456.1_pt1 | contig 19314 bp, 16 predicted proteins | sample 8958771 | NCBI WGS metagenome assembly JAEEGK01 (sample SAMN16246547, study PRJNA631951) | gut metagenome | biome: gut microbiome; feature: rumen; material: SC-attached | host: Bos | place: Iran: Karaj | collected 2018-10
AAAAATATCTCTATTCACATCTCTTCAAGAAATGATACTTATATTTTATGCCATTATAATATAAAAATTGATAATAATAATAATAATAACAATTCAGAAATAATATTTATAAAACTTAAAATTAAATAATGGAAAATTTTTACATTATACTAATCAATCAATTAATAAATCAATTTTAATTAAATTAAAATTAAGTGATGATAAACCTTGTATAGGACAATATAATTGGAAATATTATTATGAATTAGAACCAATAATATATTAATTATTAATTCAACAAATGATAAATGTTAAATTTAATTCAATATTAAAAACAATTTATATAAAGATAATAATATTTATAATAAAATTGAAAAAATTATAGATTATCTTTTAAATTTATTAGAAAATTCAAATGTTGATTTATTTTCTAGAACCTATTTAGGATTTGATAAACAATGTATGGAAAATAAAGGCTTTTCATTTAATTATTTTGATTCATTAAACTCTGATTTAAAATATATTAAATATTTAGATATTTTAATTTTAGTTATTTTTGGTTTATGCATTTTTGGAATTTTATCATCTAAAATTCTAAATATTATTTTATTTTTAAGAGTTTTAACATCAAAAAAAATTAAATAAATTTTATTATTTAAATAAAATAAAAATAAAATTATTTATTCTTTTTGTTTTTTCTTTTTTTTTCTACTACATGTTCTTAAAAATAAACGTGTTACATACATAGCCAAGATAATAATTAGTATGATAAATATAAAAAATATTAACAAAGTGTTGTTAATTTGTTGTTTTTTACTCATTTTTCTTTTCCCCATTAAATAAATAAAAATATAAATTAATATTTTTAAAAATAATAAAAAGAAAGTATAAATATGTTTGGAATAAAAAAAAATATTATTGATAATCTTATAATAAGTGATAAAGAAGAATCATCAGATAATAATGAATCATTAAAAGAAAAGAATTTAAAATATGATTCAAAATTTATATTTTACCATGAAGGACAAATGTTTGTAAGACAATTAGAAATATATGCAGAATTAAATATAAAAGATTCTCCAAAAATTTTAATATTAACAAATACAACAGAATCAACAAAAGAATTAGCAAAAAAAATATCAACTGGATTTGAGAAATATCGTGAATATCAAGATTTAAAAAATTTAAGAGTAATTAAATTAAATGATTTAGAAATATCAAAAGATAAAATAATAGAAAATGAAATAAACAATGGAGATGTATTATATTGTGATTTAGATGCAGATGAAATATGGATTAATACAAATATTATTATGAAAAGTGGAATTGATAGAGAATATAAATTTTCTTCTGAAATTAAATTTGATTCTAATTTGACTTTTAAAAAGTTTAAATTTAGTTTAATTAAAGTTGGTATTGAAAATTGGTTAACACAAAGAAAAAAACAATGCTCTGAATTTCATTTTGTTATTTCAAATATTAGTTTTGAGAATAATAAATCAAATATCAATTTAGATATTAATAATCAAAGTGATATTGATAATAATACAATTAAATCTATTTTTGGTTTTCAAGGAAAAATTACTATAACTATTAGATTTCAAACTTTAGAAGGGTTAATTTTTCAAAAATTAAAAATTATTAATCCTAAAAATGAAAATTCAAAAAAATGGAGAGAATTTAAAAAATTTAATTTTAATCAGTTTTATTATAATGATAAATTTGTTAAAGAAAAACAATTTATTATTAAAAAAATAAAATTATTTTTCCAAAATGCTCAATTACTAAACAAATTATATTTATATCATCAAAAATTGAATCATTTAATAGATAATGAATATGATGATATAATTTCAACTTCTCAAACAGAATATACAATAATTATTATTCCTTTTAATAATATAACAAATAAAAGATTATCAAAAAGAATATCAATTGATTTATCATTTAGTAAAAATGAAAATAAACTTTTTAAATTTAAAAACAATATATTCGAAATATATGATAATGATGAAGATAAAGATAGTAATAATTTAAATAAAAGTCATATTTCACATAAAAATATTCAAAGAAAAAAAAAAATTAGTAGCAATAATCAACAATATGTTATAAATTCTGATTTATTACAAGATTTTGAAGCTAATTTTTCAATTGATAATTTTCGTGCTTTTATTGAAGATTTTTATAAAATTAAAATTGAAAAAGGAGAATTAGAAAAATCAATTACGCCTAAATTTAGATATTTAAATGATAACTCAATAAGAAATAATAAATCAAACGAATCAAGATATTTTGCTGGATATAATAGAAAATATATCAAAAAAATAAATATTCATCTTTTAATATATATGATATGGTTAGCATTTATTTGTATTTTATCTTATTTTATCATATTAAAAAATAATAATAAATAATACAAAAAAAATTGATATTAATAATTAATTTATAATATTAAAAATATAATAATTTATATTTCTTATATAAAATATTAATATATATCATACATAAAATCATTTAATGTAAGGGGATTTTCTTTTGTCTTCTCAGATCCATTTACTGTTTCAAAGTTAATTTTAGTTGTATAATTATTTTCAACTCTTCTAAAAGGAAGAAAATATTTCTTATTTATTCTATTTTGAATTTTTTGAATAACTTCAAATCTTTTTTCTTTCATTAATTCAATTTGTCTTAAATTTTTTTTATGTTTATTAGATTCTTCAACAATTGAAATAGCTTTCTTAAACTTTAAATGATATTTTTTATTATTTTTATATTTATTATATTTTTGAATTAAAATATTGAAAACATTTTCAATAAATTCAAGCATAGTAATCATTTTACTTTCATTTCTCTCTATAATTTTTGTATTTGATGAACTTTGATTTTCTATTAAACTTTTAAAATTAATTCCATAATTTAATGTCATTTCAAAAGTTTCATAAATTTTTTTATATAATATTGAATTAAATTCTTTATGTTTATGATGTAAACAATCTGTTGAAAGAGAATGAAATAAAGCTCCTTTTGTTAATAATGAATCGTTTAATTTTTGATTTGTAAAATTCCTATTATTATTTATTTTTTCTTTTTTTGATTTTATTTTTTTTCTATTTTCTAATTCTTTTTTTCTATTAATATTTTGATTATATATATTTTTAAGCATATTTAATTTTCCTATTGTCATATTCATATCACTACTCACATTTTTTTCTTTTCTAAGAACTTCATTTTCAATATCATTTTTTTCATTTTTTATTTTTTCAATTTCTTCTTTAATTAATTGTAAATTTTTCATTTTTTGTAAAATAGATTGTGCAATTTTATCAAATTCAAAAAAAAAATCATCTGCATTTTCAAAAATAATTTTATTTTTATATTCATTAATTTTATTAATTTCTTCAATATAATATCTTCTAGTTGTTCTATGTTTTTTAATAACAATTGTATGTGATCTAATATCTTTTTTATTATCATTATCAATATAATAATTATCAAAAACATCTTTTTCATATGATGGAAAATCTTTAAATTTTTCTTTAACTTGAATTTGAAGAAAAAACCATTTACTCATTTTTTCTTTTTCAAATTGAGTTTTTTGAATTTTTGATTCTATTAATAACATTTCTTTTTTAATATCATGTATTTTTAATAATAATTTATTATTTATATTCTTTTCTTCTTCTATTTGTCTTTCAATATTCTGTAAATATTGATTATATTTAATATGAAATTCATTATTAAATTGTTCTTTAACATTTTTTAATGTTTTAATTGTTAAATTTAATTTTCTTATTTGACTTTTTTTTGAATCTATTATTTTATTTACTCTTTCCTTTTTCATATTAACACTAAATTTCAATAAATTATATTCCCTAATTTTATTTAAGTAATCTACTATTGGAATATTTTTATCAATATTAATATTTTTATTTTTTTTATTTATTGGAATAAATTTAATATGTTTTAGTTTTTCTAAATTTTTATTAATATTATTACAATTATCTTGTTGATTTGAATTATTTGTTTGATTTGTTTCTGTAATATAAAACTTGTTTGGAAATAAATTAAATGGTATTGGTGGTTTTTCATAATTTTTCTTTTTTTTTGAAATTGATAGAAATTCCTTTTTTTTAATTTTATCTTTTATTATATTATTTTCACTTAGATTCTTAGAGAATGTTTTATTATTTATTATTGAATTATTATTACTTGTATTTATTGTTGTTGTTTTAAAAACTTTAGAATTTGAAATATTTAAATAATCTTTTATTTTAGGAAGAATATTTTTTTCACTTTTTATTCTTTTTACTGTTTTCTTCTCTTCATTTAATGAAAAATTAACAGAATTTAAAAAACTACTATCATTTAGTTTCATTTATTTTTATAATATTATATTTATTATTTGTATCTTTTTAATTATTAATTTTTTTAAACAAATTATTATAAAATCCATATTATACAAATTTAAATATCAAAAAAAAAATTAAAATTAATTTTACACTTTATATAAAATTTATAATAAAATAAACAACTTAAATAATGGAAAACTTTGAAGAAATAACAAGAGCAGAAGATCCAACAACAAGAGAAAATCAAGAAGAAATTCATTTAACAAATGAACCAACATCACCTACTAATAAAAAAAGAAATAAAGGTCCAGTTAAATGGAATGATAATTCAACAGATTGTTTAAATTTTTTAGTCCATTTATATTTTGTCAAACAAGATTATGTAGAATGTTTAGAAACTTTATCAAAATATTCAAAATCAAAATCAGGATATGAATCAATATATTCTTCAATAATAAAAGGTTTAATTAAAAGAGCAGGTGGTAATATAAATGAAAGTAATGCTTTATTTAAAATGGCAAATAATAAAATAAATTATCCTAATTCAGGTTATCTTTTAAAAGAAATTGGTAAAAATTTCCTTTTATTAGGTAAATTTAAAATGGCAATTGAAATATATGATAATGTATTAAAATATAATAAAGAAGAATGGGATTGTATATATCATAAAGGAATTTGTTATATGAATATGAAAGATTATAATCAAGCAAAAACTTTATTTGATCAAGCAAATGAATTATATACAAGTGATGACTTATTAAAAACTTATGGAAAATTTTATTTATTAAATAAAGATATAAATAAAGCAATTGAAAAATATGAAGAAGCATTAGAATTATGTCCAAATGATTCTGATTTAATGACTGCAATTGGTTCACTTTATTTAAAACAAAATGATAATGAAAAAGCTTTAGAATATTTTAATGATGCAATGAAAATAGATCCTAAATATTCTAATAGTTTATTAGGTATTGCAAGTATATATCAATATCAAGGTGATTTTAAAAATGCTTTATTACAATATAAAATAAGTACTTTAACTAATCCTAATTCTGCTCAAGTTTGGAATAATTTAGGATTATGTTTTTTTGTTAATAATAAAAATATTGCTGCACAAACTTGTTTAAAAAAAGCTCTTTATTTAAATCCTTTTGAATGGATTATTTCATTTAATTTAGGTTTAATTTATTTATCAACTCAACAATATTCAAGTGCTTTTATTTATATGAATACAGCAGCAAATTTAAATGAAAAATATTATTTAATTTTTATGTATCTTGGTGTTATTTTAAGTGAATTAGATGATATTGATAATGCTATTAGTTATTATGAAAAAGCTTTACGTATGGAAGAAGATTATATTATTTATTTTAATTATATTGTTTCTTTAATTAAAAATGAAATGTTTGCAAATGCAAAAGAGAAATTTGGTATTTTTATGAAATTATATAATTCAAAAAGAGGAGATTCATCTGATGATCAATTTATTGAAGAAGAATTAATAAAAATAAAGAAATTATTATCTTAAATAAAAAAAATTTATATTAAATTAAAAATATTATATAATATAATATATTATTTAAGTATATTTATGATAAATTGATGATTGAATTGATCTTAATGTTTGTCCTTTTTCTAATTTAATTGTAGGTAAACCTTCAAACATTCTACAAGTTTCTTCATTCATTTGAATTATTTCAGACATACTTTTACCACTTATAATATTAGAATATGATTCCATTAAAATTCTAAATAATTTATTTTGTCTACATTCAAAATAATATTTACTAAAATCTTTCTCATTTTTCCTTACAACAATAACAATTAATTCAGTATTAACACCCCAAGAAGCAATAATTGAAAAAGGAATTTTTAATATTTCATTTCTATAAATATCAGTTATTATTACTTCTTTTGGTTTTACTGCAATTATACATTTTTCAGGAATGTGTTCTGGATTTTTTAAATTTTTACTATTTGATGTTTCATTATTATATTTTGAAGAAAAATAACAAGGAAATTGATATGCTTCATACATTATATTATCTTTTAAATATTCTAAATATCCAAATTTTGCTTCATTTTTATTTTTATATTCAAGATTAAGATATACTCCTATTAATTTCTTTGACCATTTTTCAATAGAATATAATGTAAATATATTAATTGGAATATAATTTCTAATTTCTTTTTTTAAAATAATCATTAATTCTTCTTCATCATCATTATAAGGATAATTAATAAATAAAGAAATTCCACCTAATTCAATAATTTCACCTTCAGTTAAAGGAAATTTCCCACTTAAAACTTCAAAATTAGTTTGCATATAAACCATACTAACAGAATCAATATCTTCAGAATTAAAAGGATAAAAAATATGTATTTTTAAATATAATTTAAATTGAATTTCAATATTTTCATTATTATAAAAATTAGTCTCTCTTGCCCAAAGAGATAAAATATCACCAATTATAGTTGATTCATCTAAATATCTTTGTTCTATTCTATCTTTTTTTTCACAAAATTCATAAATTGCAAAATAAGGAATTCTAGTAATTTTAAATTTGATTTTTCTAATAACTAAAGTTTTTAATTCTCTTATTGTAGTATATGACTCAACTAAAATTGAAGTAGATGCACCAGAAAGAAAATAAACATTAATTATAATTGATTTCATTGATTCAATATATTTAATTTCATCTATTGAAGGTGCTAATTTTCTTTTATTTTCAAAAGTTCTCATTAATCTAATTGAACAATAATTTGCTTTTTTTTTCAATTCTTCTTTTTCATTTTCATCATTTATTATTTTTAAAAAAAAATTAATTAAACATTTATATAAATCAACTGAAGGTGGGTATGATGAACATAAAATTGATAAAAAATTCCATGCTTTATTTTCATATTTTACATTATCATTATTAGATAATTGTTTTATTACTTGAATAAATGCTTCATCTTTTAATTCTTCCGGAGAAGTCATTGTTATTTTAATAAATTTAATTATATGTAAATATGGTTTTTTTGAAGATTTTCTAACTTCCATATAACTTAATAAATTTTTAAAAATTTGAATTGATAAATCTTCTAATGAAGATGGAATTTTTAATAATGGTTTACTTATCATTTCTTTTTGAAATGTCATTATTTGATTTATTGTCATTTCTTTACAACCTTTATATCTTTTTGATAAATGTTCTCTATAATAATTTTCTAAATTATATTCTTCTTTTGATACTTCTTCTATTAATTCTGGATCTAAAATTGTTAAAGCATTTTCGATATCTTTTGATAATTCTATTGAATCAAAATCATATTGTGTTGTTTCTCTACTTTTTTTAGTTAATTTATCAATTAATGATTCATTTTCTATTAAATTAGTTGATATTTCTTCCATTATTTTTTTTTTTAAATTTTTTAATTTTTTTTTAATTTAATTAATTATATTATTTAATAATATTTTTAATTAAATCATTCATTATTTTTCTTAGTTATTTTTATAAAATTTAACTCTTTATATATTATTTATGTTAATTTTTTAAAATAAAGATAAATTAAAATGTAAAGTTTATAAATTTTATATTTTAGTAGTTTTTGTTTTTTTTTGTTAATGATTTTTCAATATTTCTTTCTCTTTTTTGATTAAGTAAAATTGCATTTTCATAATAATCCAATAGAAAAAGTGGAAATTTTTCTCTAATTTTCTTATTAGTATAAGTAGAATTACAAGGTTTAATTCCATTTTTTCTTTTTTTCCATTCAATTTCAATAAAAAGTGATTTTGGTTCTTCTTTATTTTGTAAAACAGTGACAATTTTTAAAGGAATATCTTTATTAATATCTCCTTTAATAAAAGAATTATAAATATTATTATCTGATTTAATTTGTTTTTGTGTATTTTTCTTATTTAATAAATTATCATTTTTATAATCTTCATAATTTGAATATGAATCAGAATTTGAATCTGAACTTTCACTTTCTTCTATTTCTTCTTTATTTTTTTTTTTTAAAGATTTTTTATATTCTTTAAGTAGAATTTTTATAATTTTTGGATCTTTAAAACTTGTTGCTGGCTCATAACTATTTTGTTTATTAGAAAATCCAATCCATTTACATTTATAGTGTGTAATTCCGTTTATTTTTTTAACTCCTAAAATCTTTTCTACAAAAAATATTCCATTATTATTTTTTTTTTTTCTTAAACTATATTTACTTTTTATTCTTCTTTTTTTAATTCTTCTTTCTATCTTATCATCTTTAAAATCAAATATTTGTTTTCTATTAATTTTTACTGGTGGTTTTTCTTCATTTGATATACTATATTCACTTGATGAATCTTCTTTAAATTTACTTTTATTTGATTCACTTTTTTCAAATTTTTTTTTATAGTCAAAATCAAATTCAATTTTTTTTTTTTTTTCTGGTGTTTTCATTATAAAATCTTTACTTTTCATTTTTAAATTATATTAATCTCATAAAATCTTGGTTCAATATTGTTAATTTTTTTATGTATTAATAAATTTAGTTATAAATGGACAATTATTAAAATAATAAATTAAATATAATAAACATAAAAAATAAAAAATAATTTTAAATATTTCTAAAAAATATAAAAAAATAATAATTGAATATATTATTTATAATTATTAATCTATTCCAAATCCAATAATTTCATTATTTAAAACAAAATTAATAGCATCAGACACTTCTTTTTCATTTCTAAAAATAGGTAAATCAATTCTATTAAAACAAGTATGTGCTTTAATATAATTATAACCTTTTTTATCAAAATCAACAGAATTAATGCAAAAAAGTGAAATTTCACCTCTATTTGATTCTAATTTAGAAAAACCTTTAATTGGAACTCTTGAAGATCCAGTACAAAATTGTAGAAATTTACTTAATTCTTGTTGATTATGTTGACTTAAACATTCCCAAAACCATAAAATAACTTTATGTGTTTTTGAATATTTCCCTTTATAAATTGTATTTTCATTCCATTCTTTCATATCAATAAATGGTTTACCACAAATTACTAATTCTAATTCATAACTATTTAATGGCATTAAAATATATTTTGGTACAAGCTATATCATATTATTAAATAAAATAAAATAAATAATTAAAAATTATTCTTACATGAAATAAAGCAATTTTTAACTCATCAATAAAAGGTTGATATTTTTTTTTAATATAATCAATTCTTTTTTGAATATAATCATCAATGTCTCTTACTAAAGTATCACTTCCATTTGGAATTAAATCTTCACTTACAAATTTACCATTTTCATCATTATATTCATATACATAATACATACATAAATCAGCTAAAACATTTTGATCCATATTCTTTAATTCATTTAATGACAAATATAATGGTTTATCTATAAATTTCATATCTTCAAAACTAATATTTTCATCAATAATCATTTTATAAATAATTTTATTAAAACATAAATTAATAGTAATATTATCAATAAGAGCTTTTGCTATAATTTTACCAATAAAAGAAAAATAATCTAAATTTTTTGGTGAAGCCTTTAATCCTCTTTTTGGAACAAATGAATAATCATCACAATCACTTTTTTCAAAAACTCCTAATTCATTACTTTCTAATTCATTTATTATAACCATAAACCATTCTCTAATAATACCACCAGCATCATATGAAACTTCTCCTTTAAAATCAATTTTTAATTCTTTTAATAAATCAACAAAATTAATTTTTTCTATTGATTCTTTTAAAACATTATCTCTAGAAATACTTAAAGTTTCACATCCTTCAGTCCAAGAAACTTTATGACTATCAATATATTTTCTTAAATTAGTAACTTTTTGATCAAATGATAATTGATTATTATTTAAATTATTTGAATTATTAAAATTTTTAAATAAATCATTATCATCTAAAGTTAATCTTTTTCCCATTGGAAGTGACGCACTTGTATTATGTGCACATGTTATCATATGTTCATTTATCTATAATTATTATTTTTTTTATATATTATTTTTACTGTTTTAACTGGAGTATCTTCAGTAAATGTTTCATTACATGTTGGACAAATATATTTTTTACCTATTATATCTTTTATATTTGTTTTTGTGTTTTTTGGACCCATTAATTGAAAAGTTAAATAAATATATTTTTTATTTTTTCTTTTTTTTAATAAAACTAATTCATTTTGGCGATTTAAATAAATTTAAAAGAAAAAAATTTATATACTTTATTTTGTTATTACTCATATAGTAAAAAAAAAATAATAAATAAATAATTAATTATACTCACTTAAAATCTGTATATTTACTTAGCAAAAGAAAAATATGCTATAAAATTTTTCCCAATATATTTACTATTAATTCCAATATAATGTAATTCTGGATTTAATAAACATTCTCTTTTTTTTCCAGCATCAATTTCAAAATCATCAACAATCATTAATAAAACAGAAATAAAAGGATCTCTAATAAGATCCTTATAATAATATTCAAAATCAAAAGGAGAATTTTTTCTTAATTCTTCAGCATTTCTTTTTAAAATATTTCTATCTTCAAATTCTTCTTCATTTTTTGGAAGTGGAATAATAATTTCTTCACAGAATCTTAAAGACTGAACTGGATTTTTTTTTTGTAAAATATCTGCAACTTCTCTAAAAGCATTTTCTCCTTTTGCTAATACAACTTTTAATTTATTTTTAAAAATAATTCTTAATTGTTCATTTTTTTCTCCTGTAATTGGATTAGTTATTATTTTTTTTTCTTTTTTAATATATTTTATTCCATCTTCAATTTTTTCTGAAAAAGAAGAAGGATTTATTCTTATTTTATTAATTAACTCAAATACAGTTCTAACATAATAAGTTTTATTTTTTAATTTTTGAAAATCATCAGTGCTATAACATAAAAAAGAAGAAGAAGATAAATTATTTTTTTTATTTGTACCTCTTAATCTTACTAAATCATTATTCATATCATCATAATAATTTTGTTCATCTTTAAATTGGAAAAAATTATCTGATTTATTATTTATTGTTGGTGCAATTGAATTATTAATTTGTTCGTTACTATATCTTATATTATCTCCTAATAAAGTTTTCTTTTCTTTATTTATTTTAAATAGTGAATCTCCTTCTATTGGAGAATTAATTATTAAGTATGATTCTGAGTTTATTCCATTTTGTTTTTTGTCAAATTCTTCTTCTCCTATTTCTTTTGTTTGGTATTTACATAAATTTCCCATTTGTTAAAAAAACAGAAAATTAATTAATTAGATGTTTATGTAATTTTATTTTTTTATTTTTATTTTATTTTTTTTTATTCATTATTTTTTTATTTTAATTTAATTTTTTATTTTATATTTTATATTTTAAATATTTTCTTTATTTATTAATGTTTAAATTGGATATACTAAATTATTTACCGATTTTAGATTAATAATAAGTTAAAAAAATAAATCTTTACTTAGATTTGGTGTTTTATATTTAATTCCCTTTTTTTACTAAAAATTTATTATATTTATTTATCAAATAAAAATAATGACTAAGAATAAGACAATTCTCAAATCATTAACATTATATTTATGTGAAAAATATGAATTCCAAAGAGAAACTGATATAATATCAGAATATTTGAGAGTTATTTTAGAAACAATAAACTCAAAGAATAATATTAAATTTGATTATTTTACTTTTTATCAATTAACTGAATTTCCTCTTTTTCCATCTAAAAAAATATTTGAAACTTTAATGAACAAACATTGTAAAGAAATCAGCCAAATTCAAAATTTTATCAATATTTTTATTAAATTATATACTTCATCTCTTATAGATATGACTGATATTTTATTTAATATTCTTGATTTTGATAATGATAATATTATTTATTTGGAAGATGTAAAACTCTTTTTTATTTATTTTCATTTTGTAAACTTTGATTCAAAAACAGAAAATAATTTATATTTATTAATAGACAATTTCTTTAATGGACAGGAAAAATTAAATAAAGAAGATTTTATATGGAAAACATTAAATAAAAATAGTGATATATTAACATTATTTTATTTTTTTATTCAAGAATATTGTTTTTATGATAAAAATACATTAAATTGTTTTAAAAATTTTAGTCAATTTAAAAGAAACAAAAACTTTATTCATCCTAAAAAAATAGAATTTGAAAATTTAATTTTTTCATTAAAAGCAAGAGAATATATAATTTCATTAATGAAAAACGATGAAAATGATTCAACAGAAGGAATTGAAGAAGATGATAATGAATTACAAGAATTATTAAATTTTGAAAAAGATTTTAATATTTTAAGAGGTGGATTAAATAAAGATGCTCAAATAAATGTATTAGAATATTCTATTCAATTTAAACAATTAAAACAATTTGAATATTATGAACATTCAAATTTAACTTGCTTTACTTATGATCATTTATCTATAGGAAAAAGAAAAAGATTAAGATTACATTTATTAAATAAAAATTTATTTATTATTAAAGAAGATTTAGATGAATTTCCTTTTTTTAAACTTGAAAAAATTATTTATTTATCTTCATTATGTTCATTTATAAATATATTTGATGAAAATCAAGATTTTTCTTCATTTCAATGTAATATTACTAGATATTATCTTGAAATTGAAACTTTATTTAATAATATTAAAAATACATTTTCCATATATTTATATAATAAAAATATATTTGATAATTTTGTTAAATTAATAAAAAATAATATAGGGAAAAATTATAATTCAATATATGATGATTTTGAAATTATTAATGATTTAGGTGAAGGAAAATTTGGTGTTGTTAAATTAGGATTAGTTAAAAAAAAGAATTTAAATTCATTAAAAATTAATGATAGAGTTGCTATTAAAATTGTAAACAAAGAAGACAAAAAATATTATGGATATTTTGAAGCAAATCAATGGGAACAATTTTTATGTAAAACATTACAAAAAATAAATTGTCAATATCTAATTACACTTTATTCAATTTATGAAGATGAATCATTTATTTATTATATATATGAATATATAAGAGATCATGATTTAAAAAATTTTATTATATCTCATTTTGAAAATAATTATAATATATTTGAAATAACAAAGCAAATTTTAATTGGTTTAAATAATTTACATAAATATGGAATAGTTCATAGAGATATTAAACCACAAAATATATTATTTGATACAGAAAAAAAAAAGATTAAAATAACAGATTTTGGATTATCAACAATTATAGGAAAATCTGAACATTCAACTCAATCATATGGTTCATTATACTTTAAATCTCCTGAATTATTAAAAGGAAAATATAATTATAAAACTGATATTTGGTCTTTTGGAATTACTTTATTTTATATTGTTTTTAAAGGACCTCCTTTTAAGGATGCTGATAAAAAAAATTTAGTTGAAATTATTAAAAATTCAAATTATAAAAATGATAAAAATGCAATTATTAATAATATTAATCCAGATAATTATAAATCAATTGATCCTTTATTAATGTATTTTTTTGATGATATAATTACCTTGTGTTTATCTAATAATCCTGAAGAAAGAATAAATGATGCTGATTTATATAATAAATTTATTCATTTTTCTTTTAAAAAATAGGTGGATTAAACTTATGATATTTAATAATTATTTTATAGACATAAATGTATATTAATTGAAAAGTATATATATTATTTATGTATTATATATTTAATTAAATTATTTTTTAAATTTATAAATATAATTCATTAAATATTAAAACAATATAAAATTATTTATAAAATAATTATTTATCATTTAAAAAATGAATATAAATGAATTAAAAGATAATAAAGAAATTAATCCTTTATTTCAAAATGAAAATCTATTAGAAACAAGTAAATCATTATATGAAAATATGTCAGATGAAGAAAAAGATTCATATGAACGTTTAATAAAATGACTTCCAAAAATTCAAGATAGAATAAATAGAGACAGTGGTCATATAAAGAAGAATTTCATAAAATTTTATTATTATTTAAAGAACAATTTGAAATAATATTAAAATATCCAAATAAATCAATAAAAGGTTTTAAAGAACTTTTAATGTTTTTTTCACATATATCAAATAAATTTCCAGAAGAATTAAAATTTATTCAGAAAGATTTACCAAAAATTCTTTCAGAAAATTATTTAATAATCCCTCATGAAATGAGACTTGCAATAGTAGATTCTCTTTCATTATTAAGAAAAAAAGAATTATTATCTCCAATGGAAACTTTACCTTTATTTTTCAGTTTAATAAAATGTCAAGATAAAATATTAAGAAAAAAACTAACAGATTGTATAATAAGTGATTTAAAAAAAATAAAAGAAACAAAAAAGAATTTAGACTCAGTAAAAAAAATACAAAATTTCTGTGAAACTATATTAAATGATCCAAATAAAAAATTAGCAAGAAAAACTTTAAATATTCTAATATCATTATATCAAAAAAAAATATGGAATGATGATAGAACAGTTAATTTAATATCAAAATGTGTAAGTGTAAATGATATAAAAATGTCATCTGCAGCATGTAAATTTTTTTTAAGTGAATATAAAATAGATGAACCAGATACTTCAAGTGAAGAAGAATTAGATGAATTAAAAAATAAATATAAATTATTAGGAAAATCAAATAATAGAAAAACAAAACAAAGAAAATCAAAATTAAAACAATTAATGAAATCAATAGAAAGAAAAGAAAAAAGACATTCAAAAGTAATAATAAATAAAGATTTTATGCCAATAGATAGAATAAAAGATCCATTATCATTTTCACAAGAATTATTTAAAAAAGCAAATAGTTATCAAAGAGGTGAATTTTCACATAAATTAATAGTAATTCGTTTATTAGGAAGAGTATTAGGAAGACAAAGATTATTATTAGAAAATTATTATAATTTTATGTTAAATTTTATGAAAAGTGATCAAAAAGATATTGAAATAATTTTAGCATCTTTAATTGAATCATGTCATAATCAAATTCCTCCTTCTGAATTAGAACCAATAATAAATAAATTATTTGATAATTTTATAAGTGAAAATTATCCTCCTCAATTAGTAAATTTAGGTTTAAATACTTTAAGAGAAATTATTGAAAGATGTCCTTATTGTATTGATAAAGGACAATATTCAATTATTTTAGATTTAAGATATTATAAAAATAAATCAGTCTCAAATGCTGCAAGGTCTATTGTTAATTTATGTAAAGAAATTGATGGAAAATTTGGAAAAGGAAATGGAGAAATTTCTTTTGGAGATAATAATTTTGATTTTGGAATTGAAGGAATTGAATTATTAAAAAAATTAGAAAAAAAACCTAAAGATTATAAAATGGATCAAGAAGAAATTTTAGATGAGAAACAATTAAAGAAATTAAAGGCTTTGAAAATTAAATATGAAGCTGAGTTAATGCAACATAGAAAAGTTGGAATTAGTGATCAAGATATTAATGAAATGGTTGGAGAGAAAAAAAAATTTAATGAAGATATTGAAAATAATGAAAATAATGAAAGTGATAATGAAGAAAATGAAAGTGAAGATTTAGAAATTGAAGATGATGATAATGAAGAATTAGAAGAAATTGAAGATGAAGAATTAGAAGAAATTGAAGATGAAGAAGAAGAAAATGATAATGAAGAAGAAGAAGAAAATGAAGAAGAAGAAGAAAAAAAAATTGATAATAATAAAAATAAAAATAAAAATGAAAATAAAATAAAAGAAATTAATAATAAAAATAATAAAAAAGAAAATAAAAAAGGAAAAGAAGAAGAAGAAGAAGAAGAAAATTGGGATGGATTTGAATTAGAAGAAATTTCAGATGATAAAAATATATCATTAGATGAAGAAAAAAGTGAAGAAATTGAATTAAGTGAGTCTGAAATTTCTCCAAGTAATGAAAGTTCTGAAATTGATGATCAAGGATTTATTGATCCAGATAATTTAAAAAATTATAAATTAACAAGAAGAGAAAAATTTGATAAAATTAGAAGTCAAAAAAATGAAAAAGAAAAATATAAAGTTAATAGAAAAGAAAAAAATGGTGGAAAAACTAATAAAGAAAAATTAAAAAATAAACCTTATATGATGGTTAAAAATAAAAGATTAAGAGATATTGAAATAAAAAAAGTTAAATTAAAATCAATGAAAAAACAAATGAAAAATATAAAACAACAATTAGGAAGATTTAAAAGAGGAAATATGATTCTTAAAAAGAAAGGTGGTTTAACTCGTAAAAAATAGAATAAAAATATAAAAATTAAATTTATTTATTTTAACTATTTATACTTTCTTCAATTTTAAAGGTTGTAAATACGAATAATTACTTTTTAAAGGAAAAGGTGATTCAAATTTAAATAATTTATATTCAATAAATTTTGAATTTGTTTCTTCCATTTTTATATATGGTAATTTATCAGATAAAGATGTTAAATCTACTTTTAATACTTTTTTTGAATATAAATTTTCAATAAAATAATAATCAGGATTATTGAATTAGGAATTATATTAAAAACTCTTTCTTTTAATGATTCACCATTTTCATCATATAAATAAGCACTGTTTGAATATTCTGTTAGAATTTTTCCATTATATAAATTTTTTAAAATATATCCATTTTCAACAGGAATAAATATAAAATATAGAGATGAAAAATTTTGTAAAGGTAATTCAATAAATTTTGATTGTAAGGATAAATAATCTTTTTCATTATTATCAATTGGTTTTAGATATTCTTTATGAAAGTAATTTTGAATTCTATAACAATGACCAACCATTAATTTCTTATTTTAAAATTTTATATCTCTAACATACATATTTTCATTTGCAACAGGTGCTTTCATATAAAAAGATCATAATTTTCCAATTCCGAGATTTAAATTATTTCTATTATTTTTAAATATATTTATAATTTAAATTATTAAAAAATAATTAAGGACACTTAAATTTTCATTTTTAATAATAAAATAATAATATTATTAAACAAATATATAACTATTAAATAAACTTATATATTAATAAAGATATGTCTTTTTTAAATATAAAAAAAAAAATTTAAAAATTTATAAATGAACTTTATTTCTTTAAAGCAAAGAATTTATTAGTAGTTTTAGCTTTAATATCAGGAATTAAAGAACAATCAATACTGCTTCTATTATAATTTTTAATATTATTCTCATTAAAATCTTTTTTAACAGAAGTACCTAAACTAATATCTCTTATAAAATTAAATTGTAGATTTAATATTTTAGCAGGTTTTTTCCCTTCAGGTATTTCTTCATCAAAAATATCTAATTTAACATCAGGCACAGATCTTCTTCCTAATTTAATCTTTTTTTTAAATAATTGTTCAGAATTAAATTTATTATCATTTTTATTTTTAGAAGGAGTAGAATATGTATTTTTCGTTAATATATTATTTTCAGCTTTATTATTTTCTGTATTAATATTTCTTTCTGTTAAATTATTTCTTGAATTATTATTAGTATTTAAATTCATTTTATTTTTAAAATTTGACATTGTTTGAGAAAAAGAAACATTTTTATTTGGTGAATATTTTCCTTTATTTATTGGTGATTTTGAATATAATTTAATAGTTTCAGGTTTTAAAATAGGATGATCTGTTATTAATGATTTATGTTTAGGATGAATTATTATTTTATCTTTTTTTTTATTTTCATGTTCATTAATAATATTTTCATCAGTTTTATAAGTAATTTCATCTTTATTTTTTAAAAGATTCTTATTTAAATTATCTTTATTATTTTTTTTTGGAGATGAAAAAGGACTTTCTTTTTCTTCTTCATCATCACTTTCACTTAAAGAAGAATATTCTTCTTTATCATTATCAATATTTTTTAAATTTATAATATTTGCAGAATATCTTTCACTTTTATAATATTTATGACTTTTTATACTTTTATTTTCATCATCATTATCATTTTTTCCTGTCCAATAATTATAGTCTAAATCTAAATTTTTAGGCGCATTATCTTGTTCTTCATTTACTTTTTTTTTAAATGATAATTTATCCGTTAAATCATTAATTTCTTTTTTTTTAATTCCTTTAAAATCAACTAAATTTTTCCTAAATCTAACATCTTTAATAAATTCAACTAATTCAGCAAATTTAGTTTTTATTCTTTTATATTCAGTTTTAAATTCATTATATTCATTTACATTTTTATTAAAAAGTATACTTAATCTATTTACTTCATCTGAAAAATTTTTTTTTATTTCTTCTTTAAAATTTAATGTATTTTCTATTTCATTTTTTAATTCATCACTTTTTTCCATTAAAACTTGAGAAGCTTTAATATTATCAATTCTTAATTCTTGAATTCTTTCTTCAACATTTGTAATACTATTATCAACATATTCCATTGCTTGTTTTTTCATTTGATTAGAATATTCAATTTGTTGAGTTGAAAATTGAGTTATTTGACTAGTAAATTGTTTAATTAAACTTTCTAATTTATTTTTATAAGATGATAAATCTAAATTAGTTTGATCACTAAATTTTTTGAAAACTGCCATATCTTTTCTATTTGAAATAATATAACTTTTTAAATTAGGAAAATCACAATTTTCTCCAATATATCCAGGGACTTTTAAATTATCTAAAATCATTCTATCGTATTTATATTTTGCATTACTTAAATCTTTTATTGTATCATTTATTTTAATTTCATGTGATGTTAATTTATCATTTATTTTTGCTTTAAATATTACTAAATCATCTACTTTATCCATTTTTATTTTATATTCTTGGAGATTTGATGTTATGTGATTAAATTGAGTTTCAATTCTTGTCATTTGATCTATTAATTCTTCTACTTTTACTGTTAATGAAGAAGTTGTTGATTCTAGTTTTGAATTAAATATTTCTTCTAGTTTTCGAATGTCTAAAAGATGGGAATCTTCAATTTTTCTTTCTTCTATTTTTTTATCTTCAGTTGACATTAAAT
>JAEEGK010012457.1_pt1 | contig 19314 bp, 14 predicted proteins | sample 8958771 | NCBI WGS metagenome assembly JAEEGK01 (sample SAMN16246547, study PRJNA631951) | gut metagenome | biome: gut microbiome; feature: rumen; material: SC-attached | host: Bos | place: Iran: Karaj | collected 2018-10
ATTAAAATTAAATTATGTGATTGGGGATTGGGGATTGGGGATTGGGGATTGGGCCCAATCCCCAATCCCCAATCCCCATAAATCCATTTATATACTCAATTAAAATATTAATATTATAATTTTAAAATAAGAAATTAAATAAAATGAATAAATAAAAAAACTAAAAAATATTAAAAATAAAAAATTAAAAAATTTAAATTTTAATAATATTCAAAAATTAATATTAAAAATAAAACCTCCAAATTATTTTATGAATTAAAAGTAACTTTCCTTCCTAAATCATTAGCACTTCCTTCTCCATTTCTAGGAAGATTAGGTGATCTTAATTTTAAAGTATCTTCAGTATTATCCTAATTTTTATTAGGATATTATTGTGTATAAATTAAATAAGGTTTAATCATAAAATTCTTAGTTAAAAATAATATAGCACTAGCATTTTTATGTTAATCAGTTGAACTTAATACAGTTATTAATTTTCCTCCTGTAAATCTTTTAAAACCATCCATAACATATTCATGTGCTCTTAATATTAGAGTTAAATTATTATTTTTTAAAAATTCCTCTACACGATCAGGTCCAAATTTCACTATATTTCCTACTCCTATTGGAGCCCTTGTTGAATTAGATTGAATACTAGTTTCTACATCAGAATCAGTTGGATTACTCCATAAAATATCAACAACTAATTGTTGTTCTAAATTAGTTACTTCATGAATTACTTTAAGTGGTGTCTTTATTTTCTCAAAATCACTCACTGTTGAAATATTAGAACTATTGCTGATAAAGGTAAACAATCAAAGTCATATTGATTATTATTATATTGAATTGTATTATAATTTATTTCATTATTATTATAATTTTGAGGCTGAAATGTATCATAATTTACATTTGAAATATTTTATTTATTTTATTTTCATAAATAAATTATTTTTTTTCTTTATATACTAATCCTTTAAACAATATTATATTGTTAAAATTTTTTTTTTATATAAAATATTATTCACATTTCAATATTAATAAAAATTTTATAATATAATTAAATAATCAATATAAAATGACGAATAATAATGCTATAATTACATGTAATATATCATTATTTGGACCAAGTGTAGGAAAAACTTCTTTAATATATCAATATTTAGAAAATAAAGAACCAAATGAAGGAATTACAAAATTATGGGAACCACCAGAAAAATATATTGAAATTGGAGTTGATACAATTAAATTACATCTTTATATGAATAATGATAAAAATAATTTTGAAGGTTTAAATAAATTATTTATACCACAAACTAATATTGTTATTTTAATATATGATATAACAAATAGAGATTCTTTTAATTTAATGAAAGAATATTATTATCCACAAACAATAAAATCTCTACCTCAAAATATTATAATAGGAATTTCAGGAAATAAAGTAGATTTAGAAAGAAAAAGAGAAGTTTCTTATAAAGAAGGAGAAGAATTTTCAATATCAGTTAATGCAGTTTTTCAAGAAACAACTGCTAAAGAACATGAAAAAATTACTATATTAATTGATGATTTAATTAGAAAATATATTGAATATTATAAAGGTGAAAATGATGAATTTATGGCAGAAGATGCAGCTTGTTGTAATGTTATTTGTTCAATAATTTAATTAATTTGTTTTTTATAAATAAAAAAAATTAATTTAATTTACATTTTTTTTAATGAATATTTTTATTAAAAAAGATTAAAATTTAATTATATTTCTTAATAAAACGTAATTTTCAATAATTTTTTTTTAATAATAAAAATGTAATGCAATCAATATAAATAATTATAAAAAATTAAGAATAAAATTGAATTTATTCTTTTACTAAATTAAAGAATATCATTGCAACCCAACAAATAAAAAAAATGAAATTAATTATAATTTTTAAAAAAAAAGTTTGATAATATCCATAATCAGAATATTCATTATAATCTTCAATAAATTGGAAAACATTACAAATTTCTAAAGCAGAAAAAACAAAATTATAAGCATAAAAAAGATATAAGATTAAAATAGGAGAAGTATAATTTTTTAGATATCTCCAAAGTATAATTATTCCAAAGAAAAAACATAATCTTAAATCATAGAAAATTTTAAAAAATTTTTTTGGAATTTGGAAATTACTACAATCCATTATATTATCAAGTGCTCTTGAAACTAATCCAAATAAAATAATAGGAAAAAATAATAAATATGCAACTCTTTTATATGATTTGAAAATATATTCATTTTGTGAAATATCTTTATTTCTTACTTCATTAGCTTTCATTTTTATTTATAAATATTAAACAATTACAGTAAATTCAAAATGATAATTTTTTTTCAAAAACTTATTCATACCATAAATGTAAAGTAAAAATACTTTCAAATTAAAATATAATTGTATTTTTATATTATTTTTTTTTTTAATTAAGAATTATATGAAATAATATCCAAAAAATATAATATATTAAATAAAAACTTTATGAATTACTATTTTATTGATTTTATCATTAATATCTTATTATTATTTTTTTTAATATTTCAAAATTTTTACTATTAAAGTATTTAAATTTATGAACATGAAGATATTAAATTTATTTAAATTTTTTTTTTAAAATTTAATTATTAATATAGATATGCTTTTGAAATAAAAAAAATAATTCAAAAAATAAGATAAATACATTAATTAAAATGAATATAAATATCATTTAGAAAAAAAATTAACAACTAAACACTATGAATTATTAATTATTATACAGCATAAAATAAAATTGATTATGTTAATAAAATTAAAAAAAATATGCGAATAAAATAAAGTGGAGCCAAAGATTTCAAAATGAACAAATTTCCTATAAAATATATTATACTTAATACAAAAATAAAAAATAATAAATAACTTAAATAAAATAATATGAGATACAAATTATTAATAAATAAATGATATTATTTTTTATAATTTTAACAATCTAATATTTTTATGTTATTTTTTATAAAAATTTATATATAATGCAGGGCAATAGAAAAATGATAATAAATTTAAATGAAGAAGAAGATGAATTTTCTCCATCATTATTAGATATGGATAAATTTAGAAAAGAAATTTCTCCTCCACCATCTTTAAGAAGTTTTAATTATTCAAATGAAGCAAATAATATTTCAAATAAAAAAAAGAGTAGACAAAATAATAAAGTAACAGGAAGAAAAAGACAAAATAATAAAAATAAAAAAAAAGAAAATAGTATATTAATTTATTTTTATTATTTTTAGAAAAAACAAGAAATATCTTAAATGTAAAATGTGTCACTTGTCATCAATGCAAAAAAGTAAATTATGAAAAAAATGTTTTAACTTGTAAAAGATTTTCTTGTGGAGAAAGTTTTTGTGAAAAATGTATTAAATCATATGTAAGTTATGATAAATTAATATATAAAAAATACTTTTAGGGAAATAATTTTGAAATATTAAAAAAAAAATTTAGTGAAAAAGGGTATATAAATAATTTAATAAATATATTTTTTAAAATAGATGGGATTGTTATAAATGTAAAGGGAAATGCAAATGTTGTGAATGTGGAAAAATAAGATTTAATAAAAATAATTCAATAACACATTTAAATGAATTTGAAATTATTTCTATAAATAATTCTTTTAAAAATGATAATTTAAATTATAAAGATTATTTATTAAAACAAACTCAAAATTTAAAAGTTAATTCAAATCAAAAATGTTTTATTTGTAATAATAATTATACAAATGATTTATTAACTTTCCAAAATTGTACATATTTTCTAAATCGTTTGAAGGGAAGTGGATTAAATACTATTATTGTTTATGAAAAAAATTTTGAAGATAATATTCAAAAAATTGATAATTTAGATTTTGCATTTTCAAATAATTTTAAAGATTATTCTATAATAATATGTAAATTTTGTTTAATGAAATATTTGAATCAAAAAAAAGGTTTAGAATATATTTTGCATCAATTAAATGAAAAATATCTAAATGAAAAAAGTTTAAATATGAACAAATTTTTCAATTCAAAAAATATTATTATTAATAATAATAATTTTGATAATATCTTTAATAATTATAATACATTTAGCAATACATTTACAAATAATAATAATATCTATAATACATATAATAATTTTAATCCATTTTTTGACCAAAATAATTATTTGAATTATAATAATTTAAATAATAATTATATAGGATTTAATTATAATAATATGAATTTGAACAATTGGAATACTTTTAGTAATGTTAATCATTTAAATAATTTGAATTTTAATAATTTTAATAATTCTAATTATTTAAGATACTTATTATATTCTAACAATCTAATTCCAAATAATTATGATTTTAATTCTTTTTCTCGTATAATGAAACATTAGTATGAAAATTGAAGTATTCAAGATTAATAGTAGTTTTTTTGATTCAAGTTATATTTCAATATTTTATTTTTTTATTACAATATTATTTTAAATTTAAATGAATTTTAAATTTTTATTTAATTTAATAAATATTAAAACATTACATTTATTTATTATATCTTAAAATAAATATTAATTTTTAATTAATATATTCAATTAATATTAAATAACATTTAAAAAATATATAATATAATTATAATTTATTCATTTTATTTTTTGCAATTTTCAAAAATATAATAATTCAATAATCGAAATATGTCATTACCTGAAGAACCAATAAAAGAAAATATAAAAAATAATTATCCTAAATATTATGATGATAATAGAAAACATTATTATCTAGCATCAAACAAAGAAAGTATTGCAGTTTTATTACAAAATCAAGAAAAAGAATTAACTAATATTTTGGTTGATTATAAAAATGAATTCAATATTATGATTAGAGAAAAGCAAAAAAAAGCAGAAGAATCTAATAAATTAGATAAAAAGATTAATAGAATACAAAATGTTGATAAAATTAATTATCGACAATTAAATAAATCAAAATCTCAAAATGATTTAATTGAAAGTTCAATAAATATAAAAAAAAAAAAAAAAGAAGAATTAGAATATGAAAATAAAACTTTATTAAATGAATTATCAAGATTAAAAAATGATATGTTAGTAATAAAAAAAGAAATAAATACATATGATGAAAAAAATGATAAATTAAAAAAAAATATATTTCAACAAAAATTATTATCAAACAATATAAAATTAGAATATAATCAAGTATATTCAAAAATTCTTGAACAAAAGAAAAAGAATAATTTTGATAAAAATGAAAATGATTTACAAATTCAATATTATAATACAGTAATTGACCAAAAAAGTTCCTTTATTCATGCAGGTGATGAAAGATTAAAAAGACAATCAGAAATTGAAGCAAGAGAAAAAAAAGAGAATTCAGATAAAATTGAAGTTGAAAAAAGACATAAATTACATTTATTAAGATTATTTAATATATATTTAGAAAAGAAAATGAGTACTTTATTAAAAAAATATGAAAATATTGAAAAAAATTTTAATAAAATAAAAAATATTACAGGTACTTCTGATTTATCTAAAATAGTTGATGAGATTTTAAATAAAAATAAAAATTATCAATTAAAATTAAATGAAGTTAAAAAAAATCAAGATTTAATTAAAAAATTAGAAGAAGATATTAATAAATTAAATAATAAAATGGATACTATTATTAAAAAATATGGAGTTATAACTGATAATGATATAATAAATAATAAAAGAGATTTAGATAAAGAAGAATTAGATTTAGAAAAAGATGAAAATGAATTAAATGAAAAATATTTAAATTTACAAAAATTAAATCAAAAAATTTCATTAGTTTATGAAAATGTAAAATCAAATATTTTAAAATTATATGATGATATGATAGAATGGGCTAAGAAAGAAAATAAAGATGAAATTTATAAAACAGAATTAAATGAAAATTATAATAATATTAATGATGAGATAAAAGAAAAATTTGAAATTTTTACTTATAATTGTGAAAAAAAAATGAATATGTTATTTTTATGTCATTCTAAACAAGAATTATTTAATATTATTAAACAAAAAGGAAGGAAAATTAATTTACAAATGGATGATAATTTTAAAAAAATTTTTAATAAAATAAAATTAGAAAAACCAAAATTAAAAAGACAATTAAGTGATGCAATGATTACTAGTATTTCTAATTTTCGTAAAACTGACCAAAAAGATGATTATAATTTAAAAGAAAAAGAAAATCAAGATTTAATATTTAAAAGTTTTTTAAGAGAATATAAATTAGAAAAATTAAAAGAAATGGGAATGATAACTGAAAAAAAATAAATTTGTAAATTATTTTTTTTTAAATAAAAAATATTTTTTATTTTTTAAGTATTATATTTTTTTCGAATTAATACTATATAAAATAAAAAATAAAACTAAAATATTTTTATCATACATATATTGAAAAAAAAATAAAATATTTATTTATTTGTATTATTTTTAGTAGAATCATTTGAAATATTTCTTTGAATGAATTTATTTTTTTTATAAAAAGAAATTAATACATCAATATCATTTTTATTAAAATTTGTTCTATTTTTTGTATTTTTTCTACTATTAACTTCACTATGATGTTCTCTTTTAATTTTATCTTTTTTATTTAAAAAAATCTCATTATCTAATAATTCAATTTCTTGATGTTGTAAAATTTTTTTACCAAATCGAGATGAAATATAATTATCATCACTTTCAAAATTAAAACTTTTTTTTTTAATTAAATCATTAAATTGATTTCTTCTTCTAATTTCACTTTTATTTCTTTTTAATCCCCAAATTATATTTTCATTATTATTATTAATATTATTATTACTTTGATTATTATTTTTATTATAAATATTATTAATAACATTATCATTATTTACATTATTAACATTATCATCAATTCTACTTCTTTTACTTTTTCTTTCCATTTCCATATCATATTCAATTTCATATATTAAATGTGGATTTTTAAATTTAATTAAATCATTAATATCATTTCCTAAATTTTCTTTTAAACTTCTATTAAAATAATAATAATCCAAAAAAATAGTTTTAAACTCTTCACTATTAACAATCTTCTCATATCTTTCTTTAGTTTTCATTCTAACAACATCAACACTCATACAATATTTCCTATCATAATTATCTTCATTTTTAGGTATAAAAGGAGAAGTTAATTTTCCCATATATAATTCTTTCCAATTAAAATGTTTAAACCAAGGATGATTTTTAACTTCTTTAGTACCATTATATCCTAATCTTTTTCTAGGTTTCCTAATTAATAATCTATTAATAAAATCAACAGCATAAATAGACCATCCTTTAGGACATTCTTCAATTTTAATTCTAACTTGTTTAGCCATAATTCTTTCTTTAATTTCCTTTCTAGAATTACCAGAATAAGGTCTTTTACCAAACATAAATTCAAAAGCAATGACACCTAAAGCAAAATAATCAACTGCAATAGTATGTTGTAAACCACACATTACTTCAGGTGAAGTATAACCTGGTGTTCCACTTGTATCTTTAGCATTATTCATTTGTTCTAAACGAGCAATACCAAAATCAGTTATTTTTATATTTCCTTTATAATCTAATACTAAATTTTCTGGTTTTATATCTCTATGAATTATTCTATTTGAATGTAAATATTCTAAACCTAATAAAATACAACTTATGAAATATTTTGATGTTGATTCGTTAAATTTTCTATTTATACATATTTGATATCTTAAATCACCTCCTGTTAATAAATCTGTTACTAAATATAAATTTGTATTATCTTGAAATGCAAAATGCATATTTACTATAAATGGATGATTTATTTTGCTTAAAAAATTTCTTTCTGATTTTATTGAATTTACACTTTTTTTATCTATTATTTTTGTTTTTGACATTTCTTTCATTGCATATTGCTTATTTGTTTTTTTTAATACTACTTTCCATACTTTACCAAAGCCACCTTTTCCTATTATATTTTGAAAATCAAATGAACTACGGTTAATTACTATTTAATCTTTTTATTTAATAATAAAATTACTTTCTAATTCTTGTTTTGTTTTTTTTTGAAGAATATTTTGAGATAAATTATTTAAGGGTTTGGAGTATGTTTGTGATTGAGGCTTATTCCCCATTTTAAATATTGTATTTTATAAAATTTTAATTTTTTTGTATTTGATATTAAAATAAAATTATATTTATTATTATAATTCATTTATAATGTTTTTTTTCTTAAAATTAATAATCATATTAAAATTTTTTGATATTTCCTTATTGAAAATAAATATAAATTATATCAATGTAAATATTATTTAGAAATAAAAAATCTAATTATATAATAAACAAAAATATAAAAAAAAAGAAAAATTATAAAATTATTAAAAATGTTTCCATATCAAAATAAACTTTCAAAAGAATTTAATGATATAATAAATAAAATAGATTCAAATATAAATGATTTAAATTCAAATCAATATGATAATAATTTAATAACAGAAACAAATAAATTTATATCAAGTGCATCATTAATATTATTAAAAATGAATGAAAATTCCTTTAATATTCCAATAAATGATATAGAAGAAAAATATAAAGAATTAGAAAATAGAAAAAAAAAGATATCAACAATATCAAATAAATTAAATTTAAATTTATTAAATAAAGTAGAAACAAAAGGAGATGATGAAATGCAAACATTATTAGAACATAATGAACAACCAATTGATGTAAATTATTTAACAAATTATAATGAAGCATTATTAGATGGAACTTTAAAAAATTTAAGAGAAATTAATAGTAATTTACAAGATACTGCAATTAGTTTAAAAAATCAAGGTGAACAATTAAAACTTTCAAGTCAAAAAATGGATATTAATTCACAACAAGTTAAAGAAGGAAGTAAATTATTAAATGAAATTAATTGTTCTTCTATGTGTAATAAAATTTGGATGTTTATTGTTAATATTTTGTTATTTGTAATTATTTTACTTTTAATTATGCTTAAACTTCTTTCTTATTTAAGATGAATTAAATTTTTTTTTTCAATGTTTTTATAATTTTAAAAATATTTTTTTTAATATAAAACATTTATAAATATAAATAAAAAATTACGATTAAATATAAGAAAATATATATTTAGAAAGGTATTTTAAAAAATATTTTTGTTAAATAATCAAATTTACACCTATCATCCAGTATCATATATTTTAATAATAGAAAATTTTTTAAAATTTCAACTTTAACTAATTGGAATACAGCATAAAAAATATTTTTTTTTAGTTTCAATTTTCAATGTATTTACATTAGATGTATTTATAGTACTTATAAAATTATTATTATATGTTTTATCATTAACTCCAACAATAGGCGTAACTACTTGTAAACTTTTTTTACTACTTTCATTTTTTTTCAATTTTAAACTTTTTTTACTTTTATTTTTTTCATTTTCTATATTATTATTACTTATATTATTATAAGATTTATTAATATTTTCTTCAAAAAAAATAGAACTTTTTTTTCTTTTCTTTTCATTTTTTTCTTTTTTATCTTCATTAATTAAAAAAGTAGAATGTCTTTTTTGTGCTTTTTTATATTTACTAAAATGTTTATCTGATTTTGGTGTACTTGAATCATGATTAAAATAATTTATATTATTTGCAAATTTTGAAATTTCATTAATTGAAAATTTTATAGTAGGAGTTGTATCTTTTTCTTTATTATGTTCTTCATCTTCTTCAAAAATTTTAGAAGAAGAATTTAATCTATGTTTAATTAAATTATTTTTTTCAAATATATGAGAATAATAATTTTTATGTGATGAATCCGTTTGATTTGAATGTTCATTTTCTAATAATATTTCTTTATTTGGTTGTAAACATAATAAATTCTCATTCTCATTAATATTTGAATCATTATGTTCCATTAATCTCTTTTTAAATTCTTTTTGATAAAAGTTTTTCTTGTGAGAAGTTGGAACTTTTTTTATTCGATTTACTGGACTTGTATTTCTTGATTTTGTATGAACATCATTATTTGATTCTCCTTTTATACTTTTAAGAAAATGTTCATAATATTTTATATGACTTTCTTCTGCTGATACATCTGAAGAATCAACAAATAATTTATTTATTCCTTTTTTTCCTGAAATTACTTCAATATTATTTTCTAATTTTTTCCCTAAATCTTCTTCTAAGCCATATGATATATTATAAATGTTTATATTATAATTATTATCTTTCTTTTCATTCATTGTTATTTAATTATTGAAAATTCTATTAATAAAAAAAATGTAAATTTATTTTCAATAAAATATTTTGTTTACTAAAAAATTTTTTTAAATATATTATATTTATAAATTGTATATAAAAGTAATACTCTACTTATATTTAATTTTTTTTAAAATTTATCAGGTTAATTTATTATATCTGTTTGATTAGACAATAAAAAATAAGTTGCAGATGCATAATTAAATTCGTTAACACTTAAAATTTTTTGAATATAATCTTTTTTATAACCTAAATTTTCCATTGTTTTTAATATTGATTCATCTATAATTAATGTACTTGAATTTGTTAAATTAGAATCATTTCTTTTTGAATTTTGTTTTGAAGAATTATCATTTTGTTGATTTATATTTAAATTTGGAGTCAATTTTTTATTATTTTCATCTATTAAATCTTCATCTATATCATTTACTTCATTTATATTTTCTTCATTCTCCTTTTTTTCACTATTTGGATTAATTAAAACACCATGATCAATTTCACCATTATTATTTAATTCATATAATCTATTTAAAACTTTTGAATTTTCATTAAATTGAATAACTTCATTACAAATTTCTAATGATTTTTCTAATTTATTATCATAATTATTAAATTTATTATTATAATTTTTGTTATAATTATTATTATTATTTTTAAAATTATTTTTATTATTTTCAATAAATGATGAATTAAAAGGAGCTAAAATTTCACTTTTACTAGTAATATTTTGATTTTCTTTATCATTAATAGTATATAAATTTTTAATAGTAAAATTCTCAATCAACTCACTTTTTCCACTATTTCTATAATCAACATTTTCTTTAGACAACAAAACAATTTCAGCTTTAGTAAAAAGTCTATTTTTATTATCTTCATAACCATCATTAATAATCATCCAAGGATGATTTAAAATCTCATCAATACTAATTCTTTTTAAAGGATCAACTTCAAATATTTTACAAATTAAATCTTTAGCTTCATTAGAAATATCTTTAATACTATTATAACTTCCATTAATAATCATTTTATGTAAATCTTTAATATTATTACCTTTAAAAGGTACATTCCCACTTAACATAGCATATAACACAACACCACTTGACCAAACATCAACAGGAGGACCAAAATAACCATCATCATTTATTAATATTTCAGGAGCAATGTATGCAGGAGTACCACATTTATCTTTTAATTTCTCATTCTTTTTATATATTTTACCAACACCAAAATCACATATTTTTATTGTATTATTTAAATCAATTAAAATATTATCTAATTTTATATCTCTATGTATTATTCCTTTTGAATGAATAAATTTAATTGATGATATTAATTGACGAAATATAAAACGTGATGTTTTTTCATTTAATTTTGTTCTTTTTTTTATAAATGATAATAAATTACCTCCACTTATATTTTCCATTATTATTAATATGTAATTTTCTGTTTCTATTGTCTCTAATATTTTTACTATTGAATTATGACGAAGTGATTTCATTATATTTATTTCATTATATATTTTGTTTATAGAATCTTTTTTTTTGAAATTTTTTTTATTAAATGATTTTATTGCTACTAATCTACCTGTTAATACATGAAGTGCTAGATTTACTTTACCAAATGCACCTCTTCCTATTAATCTTCCAAATTTATAAAATGATAATTTTGTTTTTGGATATTCATGATATTTATTATAATATTTTATTAAATATGATGATAATTTTTCTGATTGTTTTAAATAATATTTTCCTTCTTTTAAAAGATTATTTTTTATTTTTTGTTTACTTTCATTTAAAGATTCATCATCTTTAAATGTTGTAATTGTAGTATTATTTATATTTTCATTTGAATTTGCTTTTATATTATTAATTATATTTTCATTGATTTGATTTTTTTCATCTAATTGATTTAAATTATCTTTTAATATTTTTTTAGTTTTATTTGGTATTATATTATTTGAATTTGAAAATTTATTTATAACACCATTTTGTTTTTTTATATTATTATTTATATAATTAACTTTTCCACTTCTTGGAATTATTCCAATATTTTTTTTTGTAACATTTAATGTTTTATTATTATTTCTTTTAATAATAGTATTTTTATTTATTTTACAAACTGATGATTTATGTGAAATTGTATTTGATAATGAATGTGTTGTTGGTTTTATTTTTTTTTCTATTTGTAAATTATGTCTTAATGTTTCTTTTGATGTTGATGTTGTATAATTTGCTTTTTTAATATTTAAAGTAGAAGGTTTTATATTATAATTATGAAATAAAATATTTTTATGTTTATTATTTTTTGATTTGGATGATAATTTTTTTTGATTTGAAGGTGAATTTTCAATTGTTAAATAAGTTTTAAAATTAAGTGATGAAGATAAAAAATTTTTATTTTGATTTAAATGATATTTTTCATTACTATAATTAGTTTTTAAATTATTTATACTTGAACTTGTAAAAAAATCATCTGTATTATTAGAATGGAAAAAATTATGTTTATTATGAGTTAAATTAGTTAAAATTGAATTTTTTTTACTTTGATTAAAATTATGATTAGTTATTTTTTTCTCATTTGAAGTTTTTCTTGAATTAGTATTAGTTACTGGAGTTGTTTGACATGTTTTATGTTTTGTTGGAATTTTAAAATTATTTTTTATTATTTTTTCTTTTTCATGATTTAAAGAATGTTTATTATTATTATTTATTTTTATTTGTTTTTTTATTTTATTATTACTCTTACTTTTACTTTTATTTTCTTGTTCATTATTATTTATATTTTTTTCTTTTGAAATTATTATTGGATTATTAATATTTTTATTAATATTTTTACTTTTTTTATTTTGTTTTATATTATTTATATTTGCTTTTTGTTTACTTGATTTTTGTCTTGGTGAAGTAATTGAACTATTAATAAATATTCCTTTTTTATAATTTAAAGTTGTTGTTATTAAATTTATTTGATGTTTTTTTTTAAAATCATTTGATTTTTTTGATGGATTTGAAAAGTTTTTTCTTTTTAAAGTAGATAATTCTTTTTTTTTAATTATTTGTTGTTTTAAAAATTCATCTGTTTTTTTTTGATTAATACATGCTTTTTGAAGTATTTTTTTTTCTTCATTTAATATACTAATTTTATCTTTATCAGGTGAATTTTTTGTTGTTTTAAATTTTAGTCCATTTAATATTCTAAAAGAGTTTTGATTTGTATTATTTTCACTTACTCCTAAAGAAAATGATATTAATTTTGTTTTTGCTTTTAAATGTTTAGAGGAAATTAAAACTTCTGATTTTATTGGTTCCTTTTTCATTTCTATTAATAAATTAACTTTAATTTTTAAAAAATATAATATATATAAATTGATAAAATTAATTATTTGAATTTTTAAATTTTTTTAAACACAATAAACATTAATAATAAAGTTCCTAATAATTTTTTATATTAAAAAATTAAAATTCATTTAAATAAAAAAAACCATTTAAAAAATTAAAAATTTTAAAAAAAATTCAAAAAAAAAAATAAAAAAAAAACAAATTTTAAATAAAAAAAAATCTCTCATATTAATTCATATCATGCATATTCTTCTCATCTTCTTCATTCATTTCATCAACCATTTCTTCCATTTTACTAATCCTTTTCTCAAAATTAACAAAAGAACTTGTAATCATATCCATTTGTGATACCATTTTATCAAAAACATTAGTTAACCCTTCACTAACATCTCTTCTTTCCCTACTTCCAACTTTCTTATAATTTAATCCAGTTTCTGAATTAAAAGGTTTACTTGAAGTAGGAGAAGGACTTTCAGTATATTCACTATTATAACTAGCAATTCGCTCAGGTAAATTACTATAAGATTCCAAATTACTTTTCCAAATAACAATTTGTGAATCTAATCCTCCACTTGCAAAATAATCACCAAATTGTGAAAAAGCACAACTCATAACAGCACTTTCATGAGCATTTAATGTAAATAATATATCACCAATTCTCAAATCATAAATTTTAATTGTACCATCATATGAAGTTGATGATAGGAACATTCCACTTGGATGAAATGCTACACATGTTGCTGGTTTAGTATGATATGAATATATTTGCACAGTTCTCTTTGAACGAACATCAAATAATCTTATTTTTGAATCAAAACATGCTGTTGCTATACATGAATTATCTGGATGAAATCTAACACAATTAACTGCTCCTTTGTGCTCGTTTTCAAAGCAATATGCTTGTTTTTTCATTTGAACATCCCATAAACGAAGTGTTTTATCATCTGAACCTGATGCTATTAATTTTGCATCTTTACTAAAACGACATGTTTTAACCCAATTTTTATGTCCTGTTAATGTTGCTTTTAATCTCTTATCAGCTACTCCAATAATTTTAACTGTTTTATCATCAGAACAACTTGTAATTAATCTTGAATCACAGGAAAAATCAACACTTTTAACTGGAGCTGAATGAAATTTTAAAACTTGACTTTGAATCTTTCTATTTTGACTTGAATAATCATATGTATTTGACCATAATCTAACAGTATGATCTGATGATGCTGATGCGAAAAGAAAACCATTTGGTGCTATTGATAAATCATTTATTAATGATGTATGACCTGAACCTATTGAAGGAAGATTTTTTAATGAAGTTAAATCCCATACCATAACACGATTGTCAAATGAAGATGACATTAATTGCTTATTATTTGAATTAAATGCTATTGCACTTATTGTATCTGTGTGATATTTTAATAAACGAAGGAATGATGGTTGAGGTATGAAGGATTCGTTTTCTAATGGTTGGGGAAGAGATGATTGAATGTTTTGGTTTATTGTGTTAGTTGATAACATTTTTTTTATTTTTTTATTTTTTTTATTTTTTTTTTGATTTTGTTTTATTTTATTTATACAATAAATAAACAATTAAAAATTTAATTAATATTATCTAATTTCTCTTTCATTTAATTTTAAAATTGTAATTTTAAATACCATTATTTAGTTTTAAATTATTAATTTCTTTTCATTATATTAAATTCAAATTTTTTCATTTAAAAAAATGAACTATCATTTATTATTTAAAAAAAAAATAAAATACTAAATAATAAATAAAAAATTATTTAAATCCCAAAAAAAAAAATGTTAAAAATTCGTCAACTAATAAAAAGAGTTCGTGCATGTAAAACAGCAGAAGAAGAACGAAGTGTAATAAATAAAGAAAGTGCAGAAATAAGAAACGCATCTCGTGACATAAACAATCCTCATAAAGCCCGTGATCTTTGTAAAGCAATATATATGCAAATGATGGGATATCAAACATCTTTTATGCAATTAAGTTGCATAAACTTATTAGCAAGTAAAGATTTTCAAGAAAAAAGAATAGCATACTCAGCATTATCATTAGTATGTGATTATTCAAGTCAAGTATTACTTTTAGCAACAGCATCAATTAAAAAAGATTTAGAAAACATTGAAAGTCCAGAATCAATAGCATTAGCATTAAATGCAATTGGTGATATATGTACTAAAGATATGTGTAATGAATTAGGAACAACAGTAGCAAATTTATTATCATCATCAAATGATAGTAATATTAAAAAAAAAGCAGCTTGTGCTGCTACTTATATTATTAGAAAAGCACCTGAATTAATTGATAATTTTATTGATAAAATTCCTATATTATTAGAAGATAAAGTACATTCTGTTTGTTTAACTGGGATTAATTTAGCTTTGGAAATTATAAGACAAAAACCAGAATTTATTTCAAATATTAAAAAATATCATTCTATGTTTATAAAATATGAAAAAAGTTTATTAAGTATTTCATATGCTCCTGAATTTGATGTTAATGGTATTACTGATCCATTTTTACAAGCTAAAATATTAGAAATTATGAAATATACTGCTAAAAATAATAAAAATTTAGCTGATGAATTAGGTGATTTATTTGTTAGTGTTCAATCAATTACTGAAGCTTCTAAACAAACTGGTTATGCTTTACAATATGAAATTGTTAGAACTATTAATAAATTAGAAGCTAATGCTGGAATGAAAAGTTTAAGTAATAATATTTTAGGAAAATTTTTAGGGAGTAAGGATTTAAATTTAAAATATATTGCTTTAAATACTTTACAAGATGTTGGAAGATATGATATTGCTAGTGTTACTAAACATAAAAATTTAATTTTGGAATTTTTAAAAGACAGAGATATTTCTTTACAGAAAAGAGCTCTTGATTTAATTTATTTAATTATTAATAAAAATAATTTAAAAAGTATTTCTAAAGAATGTATAAAATATTTACCAAATGCACCAATTGAAATTAAATATGATTTAACATCAAAATTAGTTGATTCAATTTTAAAATTTTCATCTTCATATAAATGGGAAATTGATACTTTAATTAAAATGGTAATAGTATCTGATAGTAAATTATATGATGATTCTCTTAGTAAAATTATAAATTGTATAATGTCAATAAAAGAACTTTTTATTTATAGTGTTCATAAATTATATATTTGTTTAAAAAATAATAAAGAAAATAAAGCATTAAATATGATTGCATTTTATGTTATTGGTGAAAATGGAAGGTTACTTATTGATAATGAAGTTTTAAATTCAAAAAATCAAAATATTAAAGTCACTGAAGATGAAGTTATTGAATTATTTAAAGAAATTGGTAAAATGAGTTATGAAAAAGGAAATTATGAAGTTCTTGAATATTTATTAAATGCATATGTTAAATTATTATTAAAATTTCCTAGTAAAAGAAATATTATTGAAGAAGATATTTTAAATTATCAAAGGAGTTTTTATTGTGAAGTTCAACAAAGAGCAATTGAATATAAAATATTTGATAATCAAAAAGATGATTTAAAAAAAAATATTGTCAATTCAATTCCAATTCCTAAAATAAAAGATGAAAATATGAAGATAAATAGAGATGTTATTAATGAAAAAGATGAAGAAGAAAACATTAAAGAAGAAGATCCAAATATATTAATTAAAATGAGTTCTTTAAATATTCAATCTTCATCTAATTCAGTTAATGATTATTTACAAGATAATGGAAATAATAATAATAATGAAAATAAAAAAGAAAATAATAATGCATTGAATTTATTAGATTTAAATAATATTTTTGGAAATAATCCTTTATCAGATAATAATAATCAATCAAATAATAATCCAATTGACTTATTTGGAAATTCAAATAATAATAATCAATCAAATAATAATCCAATTGACTTATTTGGTAATTCAAATAATAATAGCCAATCAAATAATAATCCAATTGACTTATTTAGTAATTCAGATAATAATAATCAACCAAATAATAATGAACCTACTCAAGAAAATAAAATAGATAATTTATTAAATTTAATGGGAGGAATGAATAACACTTCTGAAAATGTTAACAATAATATAAATCCATTTGATTTAAATATGAATAATAATCAATCAAATCCTTCTTCTAATATTTTAGATAATATAGAACAAAAACAAATCCCAATTCAAAAAGAAGAATCAGAATTAAAACAATGTTTTTCAAATGATGATATTTCATTATATTATAAAATAACTCAATCAAAAGAAAATCCTTTATTTTACAATGGAGAAGTTATTGCTTCAAATAATTCAAAATATGCAATTGATAATATAAAAATAAATTTCCTTGTATTAAAATTTATTACATTAAAAATAGGTGAAGTTACTGGAAGTCATCTTGAACCAAAACAATCATTTGGATTAAAAAAAACATTTACTTTACAATCAAATACCCCAAATAAAAAAATAGTAATTAAAATAAAATTATCATATTTTTGTGATGGTAAAGAACAAACTACAATGATTACTTTAGATAATATTTAAAAGAATAAATATATAAATCATAATAAATATAATTATTAGTTTAAAAAATACACTTATTTTTTACAAAATAAGTATTATTAATATAACAATTATTTTTAAAAATTAAATTTTGAAATTTAAATATAAAAATATTTCAAAAATATTCATAATATATTATTATTATTTTAATCTCAATTATAATTTATTTTAATTTAAAAAGGGAAGATCGAGAATCAATATAATCCTTCTCATAAGAAGAAATGAGCTTGATAATTTAAGAAATGATGTGAATGAATAAAAGAAATGTGAAGAAATTAAAAAGGAATGAAAAAAAAATAAAAAAATTGTATAAATAACCAATATAAATAAAAGAACTAATAATAATAAAAATTTTTTATTTTATTAAATGTACTTTAATGTATTTTAATAGTATTTATAAATTATTATTTTAACTTACTCTTATAATTAGTTCCATATAATGTCAATTAATAAATGATAAATATTAATTTTTGCAAAAATAATAAAAAATAATGTAAAATAAAATAAAATTTTGAACTAATTTTTTTTAAAAATTGAGTTTTAATATTTATATTGAAGTAAAAAAATTTTTTATAATTAAAATGAATATTAATCATAAAAGATGCAGAAGTTATTCAAACAATAAAAATGAAATAAATGAAAATAAAATTCCTTTGACTTTTTCTTTAAAAAAAGAATCAAATTCAGAAAGAAAAAGACAATTTTATCTGATTGAAAAAAGTAAAATAAAAGAAAAAATTATCGCAAAAAAAATTTGTAATAATAGTAAAAAACTGAATGCATTTTTAATGAATAATCATTTTTACAACCCATATTATATTAAAGATAATAAAGAGTACTTAATTAAAAATATAATTGATTTTTTTAATTACAAAACTTCAATTTCAAAAATATATAATGAAAATTCAAAATCTTACATAAATAAACAAATGTTTGAATTTCAAAAGAAAACTCTTGAAAAAGAAAAAAATGAAATAACAAATTTAAAAAATGTATTTATTAATTATGAATTATATTTTTCATCATTTCTTCCAAATTATCCATATATAAAATTACAATTTTGTGAATATCCCGAAAAAAAAATGTATTATAAGTCATATATAAACGATTTAAATTTTATAACCGAAATTTTCTGTCCAAGACAAATTGGATTTA
>JAEEGK010012458.1_pt1 | contig 19313 bp, 12 predicted proteins | sample 8958771 | NCBI WGS metagenome assembly JAEEGK01 (sample SAMN16246547, study PRJNA631951) | gut metagenome | biome: gut microbiome; feature: rumen; material: SC-attached | host: Bos | place: Iran: Karaj | collected 2018-10
TTCAACGCACCGCCGTAGCCGCCCATCGGGTGACCCTTGAAATGGTTGAGGGCAATCATGAAGTCGTAGTTGGACATGTGTGAGCCTACGATGTCGTACTTGAGGTGCGTCGAATCTTGCACGGGGATGCGCATCTCGCCTTCCTCGTCCATAATGTCCACCTTGAACATGGGAGTGAAGCCGTGGCGTTCGATGACCTTCCAGTGGTTGGCCGAATTGTTGCGGTCGTCTTTTTCGTCGCCGGGACCGCTACTGTAGGCGGTGTTGCACTCCACGATGGTGCCGTCCACCTCATTGACCAAGTCTTTGATAAGTTCGGGCTTCAGGTAATTGGGGTTGCTACCCTCGCCGGTGCTCATTTTGATGGCCACGCGCCCTTTGGCGGGAACGCCCAGGGCCTTGTAAATGTTGACCAACCCTTCAGGGCTGATGTTCTTGGTCAGATAGACGACCGCTTCCTTCTGTTCGTTTTGAGTGTTTTCCATATTCTCTGTAATTTGATTGTTGTCGGTTTGACTTTTGTTTGATGGTCCTGTGCAGCCCACCGCGAAAAATAGGGTTATGGCTGCGAAAATAAGGGTTTTTGCTTTCATAATGATTTGTTGTATTGATAATTGTGATAAAGAAAAATAGTAGTCTACAAAACCGTCACCCGCTTCGTTTCAACACCCTTTGTTGTCTCCACCTTGATTAAATATATGCCCGCAGCTTGATGGCTGAGATCATATTCAAAGACATCACCGATGGCTGAACCTTCATAGACTTTTTCTCCAAGGATATTGAAGATGCTGATGTTCTGGATGTTTTCGGCTTCGATTTTGATCAAACCATTCGTTGGGTTTGGATAAGCGGCGGTAACAATACCGCTAGTTTCCGAAACTGCACTGCAATCTTCGATAAACTCACTGAAACCATTCATTCCATAAGGCTCATACCAACTGGAGTTTTGATATGCTTCGATGCATCCGCAAGGAACGGTAAGGATGGGATAGCCGAAACGTTCAAACACCAAACCGCCAAAATCGTCACCAAGGACAGGAGGTGTGGTGGCCAAAGAGACCGCTCCCGTAAAGCCGGAGCAGTTTCTGAAAGCCTGGTCACCAATAAAAGTGACGGATTCTCCTATGGTCAAGGTTCCGCCAAAGCCTTCGCAATAGAAAAACGCGCCTGCGTCAATCGTTTCTACCGAATTCGGGATGGTTAAATCGCCACTCAGATCATAGCAAAACGCAAAGGCATTCTCTCCAATGTAAGTCACTGAATTCGGGATTTCAATGGAGGTCAGGCCTTGGACACCCCTGAAGGCACAGTAACCGATCGAAGTGACCGTGTTGGGTATTATTGTGCTTTTGCATCCTGTGAGCAACTCGTTTGTGCTCGTTTCGATGATGGCGTTGCAGTCGTTTCTTGAGTCGTAAACGCTGTTTTCAGGATCGACGACAATGCCGCTAAAAGCACAATATCCAAAGGAGTTGCCGCCAAGTGATTGAACACCGCTCGGAATGTATAGTGTACCCGTCATGCCATCGCATGAATTGAATGCATAATCGCCGATTTCAGTAACGGAGCTGCCTATGATCAAGTCTCCATCAAAGCCAGGGCATATCTGAAACGCTCCATATCCAACAGTGGTCACGGAGTTGGGAATCACCAAGTCGCCAGTAAAACTCTGGCAATAGGCAAAAGCACTTGCTTCGATAGTGGTCACGGAATTGGGGATGGACAGGCTTGTCAAATAGAAGCAATACAAGAATGCACTTTCGCCAATGGTGGTCACGGCATAATTATTTCCTCCGAAACTCACCGATTCCGGGATGATCAAATCTCCAGTGGCTTCGTAACCGTCAACATGGCCAATGACCGTTACGGACGCATGGTCATCATTGACACGATAGTTCAAATTACCGACCGTGAATTCCGTCGGATTGGAGCTGTAGGCCATAAACAGGCAAGTCGGGTCATAGCCATTGCCTCCATCATGGAGTGCACCCAAATTGGTATAGGCTCCGGTGTTGGGGTCAAGTTGATACAGATTACCATAATAAACGCCGAACAATTCGCCAGTCTGCATGTCAAAAGCCATTTTTATCGGCAAATCAATCGGGTTGATCACGGTCAATTGTGCATTGGAAAGGTTCAACATACCAAACTCGCCCCAAGAACTTATCATATAAGCGTTACCTTCCATGTCGATAGCCAAATTGAAGCCATCGTGTTCTATCACACCATGGTCTTGTATGTTGCTGGGGTCAGCCGGATTGAAGCTTTTCAGGTGCTCTCCTGTGATGATATAAACCAATCCGTCAGCGGGATTGTATGCCATATCGTTGACGTATGGAACGCCAGCAACCATCACTTGAGGTGCCTCAATATGATTATTGGTGGCATCAAAGTTTGACCTGCAAATGTTATAGCCGTTGTCGTTATTCACGCTCCACACATAACCGTCGGCAAAGGTCGCTGTCGTTACTGCAGGGATCACATCCGATGCAACGGATACCGCCCCTAAATCCTGCATGGTAAAGGAGATATACTTGTATTCTGCCGGGTTGGGGGGTAAGATGTATCCAAACCAGTTGGCGGTCGATGCGGGCCCCTGCGCTTGAGCGAAGCAAGCGAATACGAGTAGGAACAGGACGAGATGTAAATACTTTTTCATTGTAGTTTAGTTTGACATGGTCTTTCAAATGCCGATTTACATTGGTTTTAGGCGACAAAAATACAAAAAACACCAAACAACTCGCCAATGATTTTCTTTAGTCACAAAACTCCTCCAGTATAAAAGTGCTTTGACCATAGCTTTGTTTGTCTGCAAAAGTATGAAAAAGATTTCGTATTTTTGCACCCAGTTTGGCCAAGGGAATGCCGTGAAAGTCGGCAACAGTGCCCGCTGCTGTAAGCCCGCGTAAGGCCTGTCAACCCAGCCACTGTACGGCTCATCCGTATGGGAAGGCGACAGGCTCGGACAAGTCAGAAGACCTGCCAAACCGTGAGTTCAATTGCAAGCCTTCGGGAACAAGGGCGACGCTAAGCGCGGCAATTAGCATGGCTTCTTGCGATGGTCTTGCATCATTTGTTTCATGCGTAATAATAATGGTTCTTATGCGCAAGTATTTATTGTTGTTCTTATCTCTATTTCTGGCAATAGTGTCAAATGCCCAACATTCTGGCATCTATACCATCAATGCCGATGCTTCGCAAAACCCTGATTTCACTTCATTTTGTGCAGCAGTATCAGCCTTGTCAGCGGGTATTGCAGGCGAAGTGATTTTTGAAGTTGCCCCAGGCACATACGAGGAATATGTTACCCTTAACGCAATCTCTGGTGCAAGTGCCTCCGACCGCGTTATCTTCCGAGGCACGGGAGCCGACAACCAACAAGTCGTGTTGACCAGCAATGCAGGTTATACCCAAAACAGCACTCTCACACTCGATGGTGCCGATTATGTGACCTTCCAAAACATGACCTTGTCTTCCACTTCGGAAGAAAATGCCATTGTGGTGACCTTGCGTGGTGGACTTTCAAACGACCGTTTTGAGAAGGTGCGCTTTGTGGGTTGCTATTCTGAAGCTTCCAATACCGACAACGACAAGAACTTGGTCTATAGGGTTTCGGGCGGCTGGATGGATACCGATAATGCTTTTGTCGGCTGTGAGTTTGTCAACGGCTTCATTGGTCTCTATTACCAAGGCACCGACATGACCCAATTCAACGACGGTCTCTTGGTACAGAGTTGCTCGTTCACCAACCAGTGCAGCAAGGCTATTTACGCCACCTTTACCGACCATGTGACCCTCAGCGGAAACACGATTGACAATACCAACGACTCACACACCGACTTCAATGCCATTGATATGTTCCGTTGCCGTTATGGTTGCCTTGTCGAAAACAATGTGATGACCGTGAACCATTCCTCTAAATATGCTACAGTGATGAAACTCCGTCCATGCACGGGCACGGCAGCAGAGCCGGTGATTGTCCGCAACAACATCGTTGATTTTCAAGGCGCTGCCTCAAGTTGGTGCTATTCTTTTGACAATGCCGACAGCGATTATGTCTATTTTATCCACAACACGGGCTTATGTAGCGGCACGGGCGCATCGGGCAATCTGATGGTGCAAAAGGACTGGTCGAATCTCTATGTTTATAACAACCTGTTTGTCAACGAGACGGAGGGCTATGTGTTCCGCTTCAATAATGAGAGCGAGGCTCGGTATTGCGACTACAATCGCGTTTCGTTCACGGGCGGATATGTTGGCATTTTTGCTGGAACAGATTGTGCGACTTTGGCCGAATGGACTTCCACTTCGGGTTTTGATGCCCAAACTGCCACTTGCTCGCCTCATTTTGCAGGCAATGGTGATTACCACTTGACCAGCCCCGAAGGCCTCACCGTGGCACATCCTTTGGAGTATGCTGCCGCTGACATCGACGGAGAAGTGCGTTCCAATACTCCTTGCGCTGGTGCCGATGAGTATAATGAAATCTATGCCGTTGGTGAGCAGGTGACGGTTGGAAACCTGTCCGTATATCCCAACCCAACTCAAGGTGTGGTCACAATCGGCATTGATGAGGATTCAGCCTTTGAGTATCAGGTGCTTGACCTAGCAGGAAGAATTGTTATAAAAGGCAAATGCCTAAGCCCTGTAATGACACTTGATTTGAGTGGCGTTGTCAAGGGAGTCTATTTCATTTCAGTGAAGTGTGATGCCAAGTGCTTGACGCAGAAAGTGATCGTTCAATAAGAATTGGAACATATAGATTTTTGAGTGTGAGGAAGCGGCTCCGTTTGGGGTCGCTTCTTCTTTAAGTGTCACAAAAAATGCCGGTGACAGGCACAACTATCACCGGCGCAACAATATGAAAGAAAAAAAGTATCTCTACGGTTATCTTGGGACCTGCGAGATAATGACGGTAATGTTGTTCACAAACATGTTCACCGCGATGGCCAACAATATAACCCCGAAGAATTTGCGCAAAATGAAGATCAGGTTCTCACCCAAGAGTTTGTGGATTCTGTCGAGTTGGCTGATGACGATATAGTCCAACAAAATGTTGAGTAACAGAGCGATGATGATGTTGATGACGGCATAGTCGGCTCGCAGCGAGAGCAAAGCCGTCAGTGCACCAGGACCGGCAATCAGCGGGAAGGCAATGGGTACGATGCTGGCACCGCTCTTGCCTCCCTCGTTTTTGATGATTTCTCGTCCGAGAATCATCTCGACGGCGAGAATAAACAGTACGAAAGCACCTGCCACGGCAAAAGAGGCCGCATCGATTCCGAACAGTTTCAGCAGCGCGTCCCCGGCGAAGAAGAAGGCAAGAAACAACCCCAATGCCGTTAGGCAAGCTTGTCCTGCTTTGATGGTCTTGTTTTGTTCCTTCATGCTCACGAAAATGGGAATAGAGCCGAAGATGTCGATGATAGCGGCCATCACGATGAAGGCGCCGAAGATTTCTACAAAGTTGATGCTACTGAACATTGGATTTAGGTTTTGAAAGGATACTACGAATTACACGAATTAAATGAATGTATGCTTCAGGATTTTGCAGCCAAGGTTGCGGATTCATACGAATACTCGTAACTATCCGCGCCTGGTTTGCAAGATTTATTCGTGCAAAATTAGAAATATTCGTGCAATTCGTAGTTATTAATCACACAATACTATTCCACAAATAATGGAAATGCGGTCCAAAACGTTTGAAGGCGGCCTCGTCCAACTGCTCCTGGAACTGCGGATGCGCAACGGAAATGATGAGTTTGGCCCTTTCCTGCAATGAGCGTCCATAGAGGTTCACCGCACCATATTCCGTGACAAACCAATGGATGTGGTTGCGCGTGGTGACAGCACCCGAACCCAAATCCAGGGCAGGCACAATCTTGTTGATGCCTTTGCGCGTGGTGGAGGGCATGGCGATGATGGCCTTGCCGCCTTTGGCACGCGAGGAACCGTAGACATAGTCAATCTGGCCGCCAACACCTGAGTAAATGCGTTCGCCCAATGAGTCGGCGCACACCTGTCCCGATAGGTCAATCTGAATGCCCGAGTTGATGGAAGTCATCTTGGGTTGCTGTGCAATGATGAAAGGATCGTTGGTGTATTCCACATCCATCAGCAGCACTTCGTGGTTGCCGTCGATGAAATTGTAGATTTTCTGTGAACCCATCACGAAGGTGGAGACAATCTTGCCCTTGTTGAGCTTCTTATTGTTACCCGTGATGACGCCTTCCTTCACCAAAGGCAAGATACCGTCGCTGAACATCTCAGTATGGATGCCGATGTCTTTGTGGTTGTGGAGGCACGAAAGAATGGCGTTCGGTATGCTGCCAATGCCCATCTGCAGGCAGGCACCGTCTTCAATGAGTTCGGCACAGTAGCGTCCGATGGTTTTCTCCACTTCATTGGGTTCGGGCATATCTACAGTGAGTAAAGGAGTGTCATCTTCGACAAAGATATTGATCCTGCTGATGTGGACCAAAGCATCGCCAAAAGTGCGCGGCACGTGCTTGTTGACCACAGCGATGACAAACTCGGCGCTCTCCATGGCGGCCAAAGTGGCATCGACCGACGAGCCTAACGACACATAGCCGAACTTGTCGGGAGGACACACCTGAATCATGGCTACGTTGCACTTGATGTAACGCTCGCGGTAGAGTTTCGAGGTCTCACCGAGGAAAACTGGGATGTAGTCGGCCAATCCTTTTTGGACGCTCTCACGCACATTGGCACCCACGAAGAAGGCGTTGTGTTGGAAGATACCCTCAAACTCTGGGTTGACATATGGCGCGGCGCCCTCGGTGTGCAGGTGATGGATGTAAACGTTCTTGAGTTCGCCCGCGCGGCCTCTGTCGCATAAGGCTTTCACCAGACATTGTGGAACGTTCGATACCGAACTAATGTGGACATGGTCGCCCGACTTGATGACTTTGACGGCTTCTTCAGCCGTGACTGCTTGATATTGTTTCCTCATTTTTTTTTCAACCTTTTTCCTTTGAAAGTTTTAAGGTCGGTGGCAGTTTCCACTACCACCGACCAACAACATGGAAATAAAAAGGGTATTAGTTATTTGTTTTGATCAGACTATTTTGCGCTTGTTGGGTAGATAAAAATCCTGTCTTCCGTTGCAGCAGACTTGTAGATGTAGCCTTGTCCGGGGTGGAGTTCCGTGAGGCTATTACTCCTCCACGTTGTGCCATTATAGGAGGCACTGCCATCCTTTGACTTGACGATGTCACCGTTGACGGGGAATGTAGTGCCGAAGGCATTGTCAAGTGACTTGACCTCATTGAATGGGAATCCTATCCAGGTGTTTCCGTCGGCAGCGATGGTGATGGGGTGTATAGTCGGGTCGATGGGTATGCCGGTCAGTGTGATTGTGCATGAGTTTGGAACCTTGATCTCGTACATCTGTGCAATGTCCATCGTTTCCAATGTTCCTCTCCAAATACTGCCGTTGTAGATGGTGCTTTCCGTTCGGGACTTGATGGTAATCGAGTTGGCATCTGACAAAGCTGCCAAGAGGGCGTCTTCTAGGTCGTCCAGGGTGATGTAGAGATGGGTCGAGAACCAGTTCCAACCTTGGATGAGTTCTACAGATTGGGTGGCATTGACATAGACTTTGACATTGTCGATATACCACATTTTTCCCGAATAATTGTATGTGCCTTCATACCTGAAAGCAATGTAGACATCTTCGCCATCATAATCATCCAATGAGACGACTTCGTTTCTGCTTGCTGAAGGAAGGTCGTTTTCATCGGCAGTCCAAAGCTCGGTAAAGTTTGCCTCAATAAAGCCTTCTGTAAGGATGTCTTGCACATTAAGGTCTGGGTTGGTGGAAATCATGATTGAGCTGGTGATATAATCATCACCGCTTCCAAACAGGTGGTCGAAAGAGAGGAAAGCCTCACCATCGAGGTGCATTTGCGGCAGGAAGAGCCATGTTTCGTGCTTGAAATCGCTCGAAACGGCACCTTGGATGTCCAAGGGGTTGTTGAAGCTTTGGAGCCAGCCGTTAGTGATGCCCATCTCGCCGAAATTGACCTTTTGCCAGCAGTCAGGCGGGAAGGTCTCACCATTGAAGTTCTCAATCAAAGCGTGTGCTTCGTCAATAGGCCAAATGCCGCATTCAGTTTCGAAACTGATGGGATTCGTCCAGTCGCTTTGGTCGTCATCGTCACAATTGGCCTGCACACGAACTTCATATTCGGTGGAGCGCCGCAGTCCGGACAGCGTGTAGGTGGTCTCGTCAACGGCAATCGGATTGCTCCATTCGTCGTCGGAGGCTTTCTTGTATTGAATGTTCCAAGCAGTCTCATCACCGCGAGGTGTCCAAGTCAGTGTGGCTTCGTTCACGCCGACTTCTGCTTCAAGACTTTCGGGTACAAGGCAGGAAGGGATGTATTCCACAGTAATGTCATCAACATAGAATGCTTGGGAATACATTGTGGGGGATGGGCATTTGAGCGCGATATAGCGACCGTTTCCTGAATAGTTGTTCAGGCTGATGTTTTTTTCCGCATAGGTACTTGTCATTTCAACATCTTCAATCTTGACGTAGGTGTTGGCATTACTTGGGTCGGTCATGATACCGACTTCCATCGTACAAGGTGAACTATAGCTTCTCACCCAAAATCTGATTTGGATGTTACTCATTTTGTATATTTCGCTGATTTCAGGCAAGATGGCATATTCTTCCGTGGTTCCGTAACTAGTGCTGTTGAGGAAATAGAGGCTATATGAACCGCTATGGGTTTGTTGCACGATAGGTTGTGTGGAGGTGCTTGGCGTTGCCATGGTCGGAACGCCATACCTATAAGTACTGTTATAATAACCTCTAATCACACTCCAACAACTCGGAATTATGCAGCTGTTGACGGTTTGCGATGTGCCTTCGAAGTCACAGGTGTAAGGCAAGTCGATGGCACCGCAGCCCGTGGTGAATGTCGTTTCAGCCCATTTGCTCAGGTCGCCTTCTCCGCAATTGGCCTGCACTTTGGCGTAATAGGTGGAAACGGAACTGAGGCCAGTGATGGTATAGCTCGTTGTGTTTACAGGAACTGTTATCCATTCATTGTCAGAATCTTTCTTGTACATGATGTTCCAAGCGTCTTGGTCTGCTTCGCCGGCATTCCATGAAAGCGTGGCACTAGACGATGTGACATTGCTTGCAGAGAAACTTGTTGGTTTTATGCAAGTTGGTAGGGTGGTGAAGCCTTTTGTAATGCTCCAAACACTCAATCCTTCTTCTGCACAATTGGCGCGGACATAGGCGTAATACATCTTGTCGGGGGTGAGCCCTTCAATTGTATAGGGATTCTCGCTGACGGAATAAATCACGCCATCAGTTTCGGGATGCATGGAAGTTGACTCGCAGATGCTAATGTCCCAGCCACATTCACTGCCGCCCGCACTCCACGAAAGTGTTACGGAAGTGGTGGTGATGTTGCTTGCGTTCAGGTTGGTCGGTTTGGGACAGGTCACCATGGTGGTGAAGTCTGTGACATCGCACCATGAGCTTTCCTCTTCGCCAAGCACGGATTTCACTCGGGCGTAATACTTGGTCTCAGGAGCAAGTCCTGTCAACTCTTTGGCTGCTGTGCCGCTGACAGCGATTTCGGAGAGGTTGTCAGTGAAACTTGAATTGGTGGCAAATTGCAGCACCCAGTTGGTGGCAGTACCGTTTTCCGTCCAACTGAGGGTGGCGGTGCGACCTGCTACATTGTTGGCGGTCAAGTTGGTAGGCCTTGGGCAGTTCATGTAGCTGATGCTGATGTTGTCGATGGCCGCTGGGGGTTGGTTGCCTCCACTGCTATCGTTACGCCAGATAAATACCATGGTATAGGTGCCCGAAACGGAGGCTTCTGCAGTCTGGCTTTGCCAACCTTCTTGGAGATTAAGCTGCTGTCCGCCATCAAGAGCGATCCAGGTGTCTGGCAGGGTCTTGTATCCAACGCCTGAAGGTAGACTGCCTGCGGTAAATTCAATATCTCCTGGAGCCAATACTGCACGAAGATAGTCGTACTGGTTATAAGAACTACCTTCTCCCTTGGCTTGCCAGTTGAAAGAGAATGTGTAGGTGCCTTGAGCAAAGTTGAGCAACTTGGAGGCAAAAACTACAGTGGTACTATTGACCGTATATGAATAACTCGTTCCATTGTCATTGGAAATGTAAATGGCTTTCGTTCCTCCATTATTGGTAGCGCTGCCCCATGACCATTTGTTGGTTTGAGTGCCGTTAGCGAAGCCCCAATCGTTATTGGTTTCAAAGTCTTGTGAGTAAGGATGATTGGCATCTACAGCAAGGGCTTCACGTGTAGTGGTAAAGGTTTTGCTGGCCCATTTGCTCAAATCGCCATCTCCACAGTTAGCGCGGACATAGGCATAATAGGTGGTTTGTGCTGTCAGATTGTTCAATGATTTGCTGCATTCTGTGACTTGATAAGTGGGTGAGGTATTTTCGTTAGGAATGTCGGTCTCTGTCGTGGTCACATACACATCCCAGTTGCTTTGACCTTCTGCGCCTGCTGACCAAGTCAATGTAGCCGCATGGGCAGTGATTTCTGTGGCATTGAAATTTTTGGGCTTGGCGCAAGTGACGGTAGAAGCTTCAATGTCGAGTATGATCTGGTTTTTATAAGTGACGGATGCTTGATTATAGCTGTAACCATTATTGGGGTTGCTGGGGTCGTACGGGTCACCGTCTCTGGCTATGTAATGAGCTTGTGTGCCTTGGTCTCCACTAGGAGTGAATACCAAGCAACTTTGACCGCTCGAATATGAACCGGTTTTGTCGTTAACCACAACGGCTAGATTGCTGCCAGTATAGTCAAATGCAGTAGTAAATGATATAGGCGTCCATTGGTTGGCGGTCAAACTGATGCTGCCACTGAATACTAGTGTACCTTGACTCACATCCACCCAATCGTTATTTGCACCTGAGAAGGATGATTTGTCGGTGTTGACCAGATAAACATCCCATGTGCGGGTTTTGGCAGTTCCCTTGTTGTAAAAGGCTATGCTGTTGATGATGCCTCCTCCTGGGTGGTCAATCTCATCAGCAGTGTAAATCTGTTGGGTGTACGAGCATTTGTAATTGGAATGGCTAGGAAGCCATGGCTGTTGGTCTGTTCCTGAACCAATCGTTACTTCTTCGGCGCTCAAAGGAACCGAAAATAATCCAATCATTCCTATCAATAGGAACAATCGTGTAAAGAATTTTGAATACATAATACAAAAGTTTATAGGTTTGACATTCAATTCATTACCCAAAAACTTCTGGAAAACGTTGGAATACCTAAAATGAAGATAGTACCCTACGGTAGGGTATGCCTTTTAAATATAGAATCCCAGCTCCAATTCCCGGAAGCCTTGTTTCGCGACTTGAGGCAGGTCTTCTGACTGAGGTCTTTTCTTGCCGCCTTCCCGAAAGACAAGGCTTTCAGTGACATTTATGGCAAGCGTTTCAACCAACACAGCAGCGGGAACTGTACGGGATTCTCACCCGATTCCCTATTGAGTCCTCAAGGGACACCACAAATCGGCGGCAAAAGTATGAATTATTTCAGTACGTCGAACACTATTCCAAATAATTATGTTAGACGTAGTAGGAGTCGCACGTTGACTGATCAAATCAAATCCTTCTCGTCAATCAGGTTGTTCAGCAAGGCATAGACGGTGAGGCCTGAAACCGACTTGATACCCGTTTTACGCGTAATGTTCTTTCGGTGCGAGATGACGGTGTGGATGGAGATGTTCATCTGGTCGGCGATTTCCTTGTTCATCATGCCTTTGGCCACGGCTATCAACACATCGGTCTCACGTTTCGAGAGTTCCACGTCGTCGGTGTTCTTCGTGGCTTCGCTATGCGCGAACTCGTTCATCTTACTGACGATTTTCGATTTTGTGTCGTTGATTTCGATAACTCCGCTGTAAGGTGTCAGCAGGGTATGGTCAAGGTATGAGGTCACTAAGGCGATAATGGTGAGCTGCGGGAGCTCCTTGCCAAGTTGGGTGAGGAAATCGCGGTTTTGGTAGCCCAGTAACAAAGGATTGATGATTAGCAAGTTGGTATCGGTAGATAGGATTTTCTCAGAGAGCCGCTCAGGACTGTCGAGGCGCGCCACCACATCGAATTGCGCCATACCGTTGATGATTTCGGCCAGTCCGATGGTGATGATTTCCGAAGTTTCGCAAATGGTGACTCGATTTTTCATGGTTGGGCACTTTCAAGGGATTCGACACAAGGGACGAGTATGCGTTCCTCGATAAGTGAATGACGGTTCAGGTCGTCGCTCAACTCCATAATGTCGTATGAGATTTCAATGCGCTCCTTCGGCAGGATCTCGCATGGGAGGTACTTGAGCAGGATGTTCATCATGTCGTCGAGCACATCCTGGATGTTGGTGTGGTTATGCTCGAACTCGTCGATTTTATAGGAATCGGTGCGCTGTCCGTTAAGCAAGGCTTCGATATAGGGAAACACTACTTCTTCCTCGTAGTATTGGATGTGTCGCATCACCTCCTGCTTGTATTCGTCGTAGAAATGACTGAGCATTGGACCGTATTTCTGCCCACAGGCTTCGATGATGTGCTGCAAGTGTTCCTCAATGTGAGGGAAACGCTCGTCAAGATAATACCGGTGGGAGGCTTTCAGATAGGAGAGTAGGTCCTTCATGTCGATATGCTGCAATGCTCTTGGGCTAGGTTTGAAGCTGCTGTCGGAGTAGATTTCGCAGATTATAAGAAAGAGCTCGGTGTTGGTTTGGTTCATCTGGCATACCTGAGCCACGCTGCGGTCCCCGAAGCCCAACCCGATGCCGAAACGGGGCAACAGTTGCAACAGCCGACGGTCGTCCGTCAACAGCTCGGCAAATTTGGTGTCTTTCGAGAATACGGTCTTCTTTGTTGTCATGATGTTTCTTGTTTATTACACAATGAATTTGGCTGTTTTACGGAGATTTTCACCCTCGATTTGCAAGAAAAAAAGGCCTTTTTCCAATCCTGCAACGCGTAGTGGGGGAGTGGGGGCATCTCCAACATTGAATAAGCGCCGCAAAGATAGGACATTTTTACTTTTAGCATCTCAAAACAGCGCATAAACATTTCATTAAAAACGACGATATGACACTTTATGCTCTAAACGAAGAATAGACAGACTCCTGTAACACTGATGATTGCTCCTAGTACTTCCCGAACCGTCACTTTTTGATGGAAAAGTATAACCGCAGGCGCAATTATAAGAATGGGGGTAAGTGCAAAAAGCGTCTGGGCGATGCCTGCTGAGGTGTATTGTGTGGCCAATAGTGATGCACTGACTCCAATGAATGGCCCGAAAATAGTGGATGCCAGCACGCACCACATCGCTTTGCGGTCACTGATGGCATGACGCAGCTTGGCGAGGCCGTCTTTGTTGAACAGGACTAAGGCCAAGAAAAAGCCTGTCAATCCGATGTAGGCACGGATGGTGGTGGCGGCAAACGACATACTCACGCTGACGGGCAAGGGCAACACAGCGCCAGAGAAGACCGAATCGCCTGTTATTCCAGCGGCAGTAAGAGCAGCTTCGTAATGGGTCAAGCCTCCTTTGCTGAGTACCAGTCCAAAACCTTGGCAGATGCCGGCCATGGCAGCATAAAATATGCCTCTCGCAGGCAATTTGAACTTTAGGGCGTGGCGTTCTGAGTTATCACCCTTGGATAATATCGAAAGTGCTATGCCGCTCAAGGTGATGACCATACCGAGAATGGCGACGGGGCGCATTTGCTCGCCAAGAAGCAACCGTCCTGTAATGGCTGCCGTGGGAGCCGAAAGGGTCATGAAAAGTTGACCGAAGCGCGAGCCGATATGGATATAACCCTGCATCAGGCAATAGTCACCGATGACGTAGCCAATCACACCCGACAACAATAGCCAAGTCCAGGTGCTGCCATCGGCATAACGCGGATACGGCACGCCCATCACCAGCCACAGCGTGACGGCGAGAAACAGCAGTGACAACGTCATGCGGATGACGTTGAACGGCAACGATCCCATACGCTTGGAACCTACCTCCGCAAACAATGCGGTGGCAGTCCACGAAACGGCAACGCCTAACGAAATCAGTTCTCCTATAAACATATTTGGGGTGCAAATATAGAAAATGTTTATTTTTGCAACTGAAAAACACATCATTTCAATGAAACACTGTCTTTTTACCTTTCTGTGCATCGCCTTCGTTGGCTGTGCCGGTCCTCAACAACAGGAACAAAACGATTCATCCATGAATAAGGGAAACAATAACGAACTAACTGCTTTCGACGTTCAGAAGGAATTTCAGAAAAACGGTTTCAACTGGTTCACAGAGAACCTCATCCTTTGCTCAGGTGATACTACCGAAAGCAATGCTATGACCATCGGCTGGGGCGGCATCGGCAACTATCTTAGCCACGACCGTCCAGTAGTGACCGTCTATGTAGCTCCAGGACGCTACACTTGGGAGTTTATGGAGAAGCACCCGCGCTTCACCATTATGCAATTCGACAACCCGGAGATTTGGAAATACCTTGGTTCACACAGCGGTCGCGATGGCGACAAGGCTGCCGCTCTTGACTTGCATGTTGCCTATACCGGGCACGGCACTCCTTATTACGAGGAAGCCAATTTGGTCATTGAGTGCGAGACCATGACGGTCTGGCACCAGACGGAGCAGGATTTCCGCAACGAAACACCGAAGAAATGGTATGATGGCTTTGATGCTGGCATTCATACGGTGTATGTCGGCGAGGTAATTGGAGCATGGAAGAGATAAACTTACATTCAAAACAACAATAATATGACTAAAAGCACTGTCGTTATGGCACTGATTTGCACATTTGGAATGGCTTCATGCCATGCACAAACACATCAACCTGCTCCGCCCACGACCGAAGGTGAGGCGGCAACGGTCTATATGACCACTGACATCAGTCCTGAAGGGCTGGTGCACATCTATGAGGCCTTGGGCGTGGAAGCTCATGGTCGCGTGGCGGTGAAAATCTCAACGGGCGAGTCGGAGAAGAGCAATCACCTGCGTCCTGAACTGATTAAAAACCTGGTGCAAAAAGTAAATGGCACCCTCGTGGAGTGCAACACGGCCTACGGTGGCAACCGTGGCAACACAGAGAAGCACCGCCAAGCCATTGCCGAACGCGGCTACAACGACATCGCTACCGTTGACATTATGGATGAGGAAGGCGAAATTCAGCTGCCTGTCAAAGACACCAAGCATCTGCAATACGACATCGTTGGCTCTCACATTCAAAACTATGATTTCATGATCAACCTTGCCCATTTCAAGGGACATGCTATGGGAGGCTTCGGCGGTGTGCTGAAAAACCAGTCGATAGGTGTGGCATCGACCTCTGGGAAACTATACATCCACTCTGGAGGCAAAAGTAAGACAAGATGGACGATTGCCAATCAGGACAATTTTCTTGAATCGATGGCTGCTGCCGCACAAGCAGTGCATGACTACTTCAAGCAAGAAGGCAAGGATATCATTTATATCAATGTGATGAACAACATGTCGGTGGACTGCGACTGCGACGGACATCCAGCCGCTCCGCGCCTCAAAGACATTGGCATTCTGGCCTCTACCGACCCCGTGGCCTTAGACCAGGCCAGTCTCGATCTCGTGTTCAAACACGTCAGCAGCAAGGACGACGATGCCCAACCTTTGCAGGAGCGCATCAACAAGAAACACGGCACTCATACAGTGGAGTATGCCGAACAGATTGGCCTTGGAACGCGGAAATACACTATTGTAAACATTGACAAAGAATGATGCACTTTTGATTTGTTACCGCAAAGTCATAATGTCGTATTTTTGCGGTCTCTAAACTAAACTTAATTATTATGAAAAAGTATTTATCTCTGTTTTTGTTACTCTTCATATTTGCTGGCTTTGCCAAGGCGCAAGGCCCTGCTTCAACCGCCAACTGGTTTGGATACATCTTGCCTCCCAGTCCTGCAGAATACAAGTATGTCTCTTTCTCCATGCAGGATTTAGGGTCGGTGTCCGTCGCATCGGACGAGATTCCAGCAGTATCGACAGCCACCTTTGCCGACGGTTATGTGTGGAGTGTGAATAATGTCTACGGCTATTGCCTTTACAGGTCAAGATTTGATGCGACCAACAATCGTATTGAAGACCCTGAATTGATGGTTGAAGACGTTCCTTATTTCAATGACATGGTATACAATCCTGCCGACGGAATGATTTATGTCATTACAGGAGAACACCTAAAAAGCTTCGATCCAGCTGACCCCAGCAACATGCAAGACCGCGGCGCGATTGAGCACGACGGCTTCAATTTGGCTATCGACATGAATGGTAACGCTTATATGATAAGTTCTTGGGGTGAGTTTGGCATGCTGAATCTTTCCAATGCACAATTGACCGTAATCAACTCGATTGATTTGCCGATAAAGATGTCTTTCGACATGCTGACAGGCGAATTGTTTGGTGTTTTTATGGGCAATTTGTACCAGATTGACACCAGTACGGGAGCCTATACCATGCTGGGCGCGCTCCATAGCGGAGGCAATAGCTATGATCCGACCTGCCTGTTTATGACCTACAACTCAACTCCGTCGGAATTCACAGTCGGCGACTTGATCTATCGCGTCAATGACGACCAAGTGTCCGTAACGGTTACAGGCCATGTTAACGGTTATGAGGCCACTGGAGATTTGATTATCCCGGAATCAGTGAGTTATGAAGGACATGATTATATCGTGACCACCATTGGCGAAAGCGCATTCTTGTATTGCTTCTATTTGACGAACCTGTCCATCCCCAATACGGTAACCACGATTGAAGCGAGTGCCTTTGCCTATTGTCAAGGCTTTACTGGCGATTTGGTGATTCCCAACTCTGTGACCACTGTCGGCTATGGCGCATTTCAGATATGCCCTGGTTTTGATGGAGACTTGATCATAGGTAGCTCTGTCACTGAAATCGGCGACTATGCATTCAATTCATGCGATGGCATGACGGGCATACTGCACATTCCGGGCAACGTACAATCGCTCGGCGGAAACTCTTTTGGCTATTGCGCTTTTAGTGGCATCGTCGTCGACCCTGAAAACAACGTCTATGACTCAAGAAACGACTGCAACGCCATCATCGAGACGAGCACAAATGAGTTGCTTACAGGATGCAAAAACACCGTCATACCCAACACGGTCACTTCGATTGGCTATTGTGCCTTCAGAGGCATTGCAGGCTTAACCTCCATTGAAATCCCGAATTCGGTGACTTACATTGGAGAGAATGCTTTTGCTTTTTGCTATGACCTGACTGGCGATTTGACCATCCCGAATTCCGTGGATACGATCGACGCAGGTGCGTTTTTCTATTGCGAAGGCTTTGGAGGCACCCTTACCATAGGTGAATCAGTCACTTTTATTGGTGACCAGGCCTTCAGAAATTGCTCCGGTTTTACGGGAGCAGTCTCTTTGGCCTCCACGCCACCTGTTCTAGGAGACGAATTTGGTGGTTTGGTGTTTGAAAACTTCGGCTATCCCATCCTCGTCGTTCCTTGCGGATGTGTAGAGGCCTATCAAAACTCCAGTTGGTACGAGCCTTACGGATTGAATGGCTTTAATGAGTTTATCGAAGATTGCAGTGCGGTTTCGGAAGCCAATGCTGTTGAGGCAGCGGTTTATCCAAATCCGACAAACGGTAAGGTGAGAATTGAGGGTGAAGGCATCCAAAGCATCAGCATTTTCAATATCCTTGGAGAAAAAGTCTTTGAAGTTTCCACTGACGGCGATACCTTTGAGCATGACTTCAGCAACCAAAGAGCTGGTATGTATTTAATCAGGGTGGAGACAGCGAAGGGTACTGAGACTATGAGGGTAATGGTAAGGTAATGTGAAGCCAGCAAGCGATTCACGGCAGTCAATTAAAACAATATGCCATTTTGCTTGAGATTGGGTTGTGGTTTTTTTTCGTACTTTTGCACCTATAATCATATTCCACGTAAAAAAATACCTATCTTTGTCCCCCTATGGAGAAAGTCAAAGTTATTGAAATCAAGAAAAGCGTCTTTGCCGAAAACGACAAAGATGCGGATAATTTGCGCAAAGAACTGAAAACCAAAGGTGTGTATCTTCTTAACCTGATGTCATCGCCAGGAAGTGGGAAGACCACCACTCTCATCCAGACCATCAATCGTCTCAAGGATAAGATCCGGGTAGCCGTGATGGAGGCTGATATCGATAGCGATGTGGATGCTATCAAGATCAAGGAAGCGACAGGAATTCCGTCCATCCAGTTGCATACGGGAGGGATGTGCCACCTCGACGCCGAGATGACCCGACAGGGCTTGGACAATGTGGCTTTGGAGGATGCCGACTTGGTCGTTCTTGAGAATGTTGGCAACCTGGTTTGTCCCGCCGAGTTCGACACAGGTGCTGTGCGCAACGCCATGATCCTCTCTGTACCCGAGGGCGACGACAAGCCGCTGAAATATCCGCTGATGTTCTCGGTTTGCGATTTGGTGCTTATCAATAAGATCGATGTCATGCCCTATTTTGATTTCGACTTTGAACGGTGCAAATCCTACATCCACCAGCGTAACCCCAAAGCACAAGTCATCCCCATCTGTGCCAAGACAGGGGAAGGCGTAGATGCCTTTGTCCAATGGCTCCTCACCGAAGTCAAAGCCTGGAAAAACAACTGATAACTGAACAACTGCAAACTGACAACTGCAAACTTATTATATTATGCCCGAAATGTCAACCAAGTTTGTCCCCAAACACAAAGGCGACAAAAACCCGAACCCGAAACTGTTGAAATTCGTCCGTCACGTCACGGACCGTATCCCAGGAAAAATCAAGATGGACACCGATGCCCCAGAATATTGGGGTCTCGCCTGCATCTTCGAGGACGAGATGGACGCTGCCACCCGCGAGGCCTCGTTGGATTTGCTCTTGGATATGCTTCCTGGCAACTTCTTCAAAGTGAGAGAGCATCACAGCTATGCCGAATTGCATGAGTTGAACGCCAAGAAACACTATACCCCCGACGACAAGTCATTTGATGAACTTCTGGACAAGCTGGCCTATCTCGGCATGTTGGAGTACGATTACGGCGACAAATACACCAAGGAAGGACCGGTGGCCGGCACTTCGTTTGAACGCGACGCCCGCATCTACTGGGTGCCGATGTTTGTCCCAGGTTCAGCAGAATATACCAACATGAACGTGGACCTCATGGACAAACACCCCGAGCTGGCCATGTTTTTCGAGCGCATGACCTTCCTGCCTTTGGAAAAGGTTACCCC
>JAEEGK010012459.1_pt1 | contig 19313 bp, 7 predicted proteins | sample 8958771 | NCBI WGS metagenome assembly JAEEGK01 (sample SAMN16246547, study PRJNA631951) | gut metagenome | biome: gut microbiome; feature: rumen; material: SC-attached | host: Bos | place: Iran: Karaj | collected 2018-10
AAAAATCTATTTTAGCTTATAGATTATTATATTCAATTTTATTAATTTTTTATCCTTTAAACGTTATTAAAATTAATTGTAATATTTTTATTTAAATTATTCAGGGCTTTTTTAACAAAATAATATTTTTTTATTATATCAGTTTTTAATTAAAATATGAACTAAATAAATATGATTATGATAATTAAAGAGAATTAAATATTATTTAATGTCAATTTTCATTATCTTAATAACAAAACAATAATATTTTTAATTCAAAACAATTTTTTTTAAAATTGAAATTTGGATATAATTAATAAAATAAATTATTCATCAAATAAAACTGGCAAATATTTATTGATTTTTAATATCTTTATCTAAGTTAAATTAGATATTAAATTGTTTTTATTTATATTTCTTTTTTTGATATTATTCAACTAATTTGATAATGAAAAAAAGACATAATTAAAATTTGAATAATAACTTTTTGTTGATTAATTATTTTTATAATTAAATGTTTTATCGTTATAAAAAATAAAATTAATTTTATTTAATAAATTAAAAAAAATTAAATTTATTAAAAATTAATATTAAAAAAAAATAAAAAATAAAATAAAAACAAAATAAAAATTTAATATAAAACTTTAAATATTATTGTTAACAAATATAAAATTTAATTCATCATTCTATTCTTTATATAAATCCTTAAAATCTTCTTTAGATACTTCAATCAATTTTAATTGAGAATCATCAGTACAAATCCAAATTTTTTTCTCTTGAACATTTTTAAAATCAATAAATTCTATTCTAATCATTTCATCACCTTGTTCAATTAATTTTGCTTTTTTTCCTCTAAAAAAAAATTAAATAAAAAAATATAAAAAATTACTTATAAGTAACAATATCACCAATTATAAATTTATAATCAGTATAATCAGAATAAACATCAAATTGAACTTTTGTTTGAATTGGATAATTTTCTAAAAAAAGTAAATAAAATTATATTTTACTATTTATCAAATTTAAAATAATTTCTAATTTATCTTTAAAAAATTCCATATTTTGATTTAACAGAATTAATAAATCTTTAAATTTTTGTAAATTAGGAGAAAAATATTTATCCATAATATCATGAAAATTAACAAATAAATTTAAAAGAAAAGTTGAAATTTCATTTACAAAACTAATATTTTCTTTATTATTATTAATTACTTTAAATAATCTTCTTAATAATTTATTCATTCTAATATCTCTCATTGATTCATTATCATTTAAATCAATTAAATATTTTTTAAGAATTAAAAATAAATAAAAATAATTTTGATAAACAACTGAATTTAATATACTTTTAAAAACTTCATTTACATTAAGAGTATATTCTTCATTTAAATAACAAATTTTATTAATTACTTTACTTAATTCATTTGCATCTTGTAAAGTATTAATCGCTTTAAATAAAAATTCAATATAATCTTTTTTTTTAAAAGAAAATTTTGCATCACAATATTTATAAAAATCTGATAAAGTAACATGAGAAATATTTAATTCTAAAATAAATAAAACTAAATAATTTTCTTCAATTTGTGAAATAAAATTAAATTCAAATGAAACAATATTATTTTCAATATTTGATAAAATTGAATGTTCTGGAATTGAACATTTCCAATCAACATTAAATGGTAATTTTTTATTATTACTTTGATCAAAATATTTTGTATTTAAAAATTGTAAAAATATAATTCTTTTAACTAAATAATTTCTTGTTGAATCAGAAATTGAAGAAAAACGATAAAGAATATAAAATAAAAAATTAGAAGCTTTTTTATTTAATTCTACCATTTCTAAAATTTTTAAAATATTTTTAATTAAATCACTTAATAAAGGAGAAAAGTCATAAACTTCTTTTATTGGATTTCTTATATCAATTCCATCAATTATATAATTTTTATTTTCATTTTCTTCTTCTTCAATTGGTTTTTCTAATAAAACAAAATCATCAACCATATTATCTTCAATTTTATTTTCTTTTTTATCTTTTTTATCTTTTTTATTTGATTTTTCTTTTAATTTTCTTTCTTTTTCTTCTTTTAAATAAATTTCATATTTTTTTTTTCTTTCAATTTCTTTTTTTTCTCTTTCTTCTTTTAATTTATTTATTTCAGGTTTATATAAAATATCAACATTAAACATTGCACAAAAAAGAATTCCAATAATAACTTTTTTTATTTCAATAAAAGGACAATTTACAATATATTCTTTAATAATATTTTCATTTGTAAATTCTTCAATTAAAAATTTAGCACAAATATTAACATTATTCATACAAAATTTAATTAATTCAATTGTTCCTCCAATACAACTTTTTTCTTTTGTTCTAATAAAAACATTAAAAAAATAAATAATTAAAAATTGAAAAATTTCTAAATATTTATTTTCATCAATTTTATCATTTTCTTTTCTAAAAATATAATTCTTATTATAAAAAATTTTAATTTTTCCTTTTTTAATATATTTATTTAAAGTACAACCAAATAATTTATTTTTATTATCTCCATCAATATCTTTCATATTAGTTCTACTTGAAAAATTAAATAATTTCTCAAATTCATTTTCTTTATAAAATTGATTAAAATAATTAACTAAAAATTCTAAAATAAATGTATGATAATGTTCATTAAAAATAACTTTCATAATATTATTTTGATACATACTTCTATTAATTTTATCATAAAAAGGAGAATTATAAATTCCATTAATATCATTTTCATTATTTAAAATAACTTTATCATAATTTTCACAATTATCTTCATTTTCTTTCTCATAAAAAACTAAATAAGCATTTCTTGTACAAGGAAAAGAAGATTCTCTTTTAGTTTCAGGATCAATATATTTATCATATCCACCAAAAGCTTCTTTTGGTAAATCTTCAATATTAAATTTAGTTACTTTTGTATCATTAAATTGATACCAATTATTATCATTAAATTTACCTACTCTTATAAAAGCATAATAATGTCCTCCTTCACTTCCTCCACTGTGAATTGCTATTGCTTTTAATTTATATTTATTATTTTTTTTATTTGAATTTTCATTATTTAAATTTTTATTATTTGAATTATTTAAATTTTGATTATTTGATGTGTTTATATCATTTATGTTTATATTTTCACTTTCATTTGTTGTATTTATATCTGTAATATTTGTATTTTCTATCATTTGATTTTTTATATTTTCTAAATTTTTATCTTCATTTTCATTATTTATTAATTGAAAATTATCTTCATTATTATCATTTATATTTTGTTTATTATTATTTATATTATTATTCATATTATTATTATATAAATTATTATTATTAATATTATAATTATTCATATTATTAATATTATTAATATTATTAATATTATCATTATTATTATTATTATTATTATGAATATTTTCATATAAATAATCAGTCATATCTAATTCTAAAGGAAATTGATATTCATCATTTATTTTAATTTTCTGCATTGTTTCATAATTAAATTCAAATCTCTTTAATACAAAAATTAATATTCTTGGTAATTTTTTAAAACTTTGACTTTTCATTGCAGGAAATTTTTTATTACAATGTTCACAATAAATACAATTATCTTGATCCATTAATTCACCTTCAATAAAAGTATCTAAACTTTCTTTAATATTTTTTTTTCCTTTAACTTGTAATTGAACACTTAATAAACTTACTTCTTTACTTCTATGATGATTACATCCTTTTTGAAAAATTAAATCATCTGAAGTTTTAATTTCAAAAAAGTGTTTAATTATATTTTCATTATTAGTTCCTTTTAATCTATTTTCTAATTTATCTAATAATAAAGAAAAAAATTCATCCATATCCATTTGTTCTTTTATATTTAATTTTTCATTATCAAAATTTTGAGTAAAATCATAAGGAATAAAATATTCAGTATCATAATATTTTAAACTTGAAAAAAGATATTTTAATTGATATAAAACATTTTTTTCTTCATTTTTACAATATGAATTTAATATACTTTCTCTAAAAGGAATTATACTAAAAAATATTTGTAAAAGAGAATTTAAATAACAAATACAACCTAAATTTTTTAATCCAACATAATCTTTTTTTAAATTTGATTTTATATTAATATTCCAATGATCATAATTATTTGATCTCCAAAAAGAATCATAATGAAAATTATTTAAAATATTATAATATGAATCAATTGATTCTTTATTTTGTTTAATTAAATAATTAAATAAATTTGAACAGTGTTTAAATCCACTTTTTGAAGTAATTTTTGGTGGTTTTTTTTTTAATGAATCTCCTATACATTTACTAAATAAACAATCATAAAAAATAAAATTTGCTAAATTGAAATTTTCATTATTTAAATTTTCAATTGGAATTTTTAATTCTATTATTATTGTTAATATTAATAAAAAGTATCCTGATATAATTTCTTCAGGAAAATTTTCATTATTTATTATTGGAGATAGTAATTTTTCTTTTAATAAATTTTCATAATTAAAGTCTAAATTTAATTTAATTGAAGATTCTATTATTTTATTTATTACTTGAAAATATAATTCAAATTCATATTCATTTTCTTTTGATAAATTTATATTATTTTCTAAATTTTCATCTTGGAAAAAATAATTAAGCATAAATGTATTTATTTCTTTAAATTTAGTTAATTTTTCTTCATCAGAATATAATTTAATATTGAAAATTCCTAAAATGAAGTTTTTATATTTTTTCTTTATTTCTTTATTTTTTGATTTTATCAAACCATTATTTAATAAATAGAAAAATATTTCTTTTATATTTTCATCACTTAAAATATTTGATATAAAATTATTAAGTAAATTATTATTATTAGTAATTAAATTAATTATTTTATCCATTGATTCAACTTTTTTTTCATATAAATTAGTATTTAAACTATCTTCTCCAATATTACTATCAAATATTTCTTTTATAAATTGAATCATTCTACATATTATTAAATTATTATTTTCTTCTTTTTCAATTACACAAATTATTTCATAAATATTTATTAAATTTATTAAAGTTTTCATTATTTCCATTTTTTCTGCAAAAGTTCTATCACTTGTTATATATTCATTTATTGAAAAATTATTTAACATTTCATTTAATTTTTCATAAATTTTACATTTTATAAAATCTTCTATAAATTTATCATTTTTATTTTTTTTTTCTTCTTGTAAAATTTCATTTATATTTGAAATTATATATGAAACATAATAAACACTTGTATTTAAAAAATCAAAAGTTGAATTTATTTCACTTTCATTTTTATTTTCTTCATTTACAATACTTTTAATTTGATTTTTAATATGTTTATTTTTTTCCATTTTTTCTTTTAACAAAAGCCAAACTTCATTTAAATAACTTTTATTTTTATCTCTTAATAAATTAGTTAAATTTTTTTGAAAACTTTCATCATTAGTTAAAAGTTTTTGAGGATTATTTTCTAAATCAATTAAAGGATTATGAGTATTTTTAATTTGAATAATATATTGTTTATTTGATTTTAATTTTTCATTTTTAAAAACTTTTTCAATAAATAAATCAAAATCATCACATAAATCAAATTGTCTTAAAACACTTTTTTTATTTTCAGTTGTTTCATAAATAAAAGAAATATTATTTAAAGGTATATGAAAAAAGTAAGAAATAGTAAATCTTACATAATAAAAAGGATAATTATATTTACAACAATAATTTCCATTAGTTCCTTTATATTGAAATTCTATGTAGACATTATCATTTTTTTTATTTTTTTCATTATTTATTTTTTCATTTTGTTCATCATCATTTTTTTTATTTTCTTCTTCCTCATTTTCTTCTTTTTTTTCTTCATCATTTTTTTTTTCTTCTTCTTCTTTTTTTTCTTCTTTTTTTTTTTCTTCTTTATTTTTAATATCAGGTATTTGTTTTTTATCTTGAATAATAATAGAACTTGAATTTATATTATCAAATATTTTTTTAACTAAAATTAATATTCCTTTTATTCCAATTTCATTTTTTTCATTTTCTTCATTTCCAATTGATTTATTTAAATTATTTATTAAAGTAGAAATAAATGAATTATAATAATTAATTGCTTCTGATTTTTTTGGATATTTATAACCTAAACAAATCTTATATAATATTTCAGAACATTCATTTTGAATATCATAATTTTCATTTGTTAATAAAATTTCCCATAATTTATTATAACCAACAATTAAATTTAAATTATCTACATTTATTCTAAAATCATTTTTATTAAACATAAAAAAATTATCATTATTTATATTAATTCCAAAAATCATTGTTTTATATAATTGAAAATTCTCAATTTTATCAATTTTAAATAATTCATTATTACAAATTATATTATTAAAAATTTGATCTCTGAAATTTTGTTTTATATTTGAAATTTCTTTTGCTAAAGTTGAAAAAATTATTTTTTGAGAAAATTTATCTTTTAATATTTTATTCCATAAATTTAAAAATACTTCAAATTCCCAATTTAAAGTTCTTTCTTTACTCATTAAAACAATTAATAAATCAATATGAATTTTAATTGAAATTTCATGAGTAAAAATTCCAATATAAGTTATATTTTTCATTTCATTAATATCATTTTCACTTAAATTCTCACTATCAATAATTGAAGAAACAGAATCATAATATTTTAATAAATTATTTATTATAATTGTAAATAAGTTAAAATCAATATTTAATTTTTCTAAAATTAAATTAAACTTTTTAAATAAATGTCCTTTTTCAACTAAATCTTTTATTAAAATTATATGTTGAATACTTCCTTTATTAGATTTTATATTATCAAAACTTTTTATTAAAATTAATTCTCTAACAGAATTATTTAAATTTGGAATAAATAAAATTGCTTTTAAAGATTTTATACATTGATCAATTATACTTGAATATTTATTTTTATCATTAAAAAAATTTTCTTGTTCACTTTGCATTAAATTCCAAATCATTTTTAATCCATAAAATTTTTCTTCATCAAAATCAGAAACAGTAAAATTATCATTTATTATATTTAAATTATTTTCATTTATATTTATATCATTATTTTCATTATTTTTTAATAAACATTGTACTGTATATCTTTCAATTAATTCAATTAATTCTTGATTTATTTCTCTAAATTCAATATATTGTTTTAAATAATTAAATATAATAAATTTATCTTCATCTATTAAAGAAGGTGCAAATTTAACAAATAAATCTAATATTATTTTTTCTAAATATTCATTATTATTTCTTGCATTAATTAATTTTTGATATAATTTTTGAAAAATATTTTGAGATGTTGTTTTTATTATTTCTTTATCAGTTTCTCCAAAATTATTTTCATAAGAAATTAAAATAATATTATAACTTTGTTTAATTATTTCTTCATGAATATCAGCTTCTAAAATTTTATTAATTACATCTTTTTCTCTTAAATAATTAGTAAATTCTATTCCTGATAAATTTTTAATAAATGAATCTTTTTGATTTCTAATATTTCTATCATTAATTGGTACTTTAGAATTATTATATTTAATTGCTAAAGTAATTGAACTATAAGATTTCATAGAATTAATTTGTAATTCTAAAATTTTACAATTAAAACATTTATTTAAATAAAGTAAATAAGAATTTTCAAATTTATTTTGTTTTTCTATATCATCTAAACTACAAAAATCAAAAAGTCTTTTTAAAATTAAATATATTTCTTTATCTTTAATTTTTCTTAAATCTTCATCATTAAAATTAATAATTTTTCTATCAAAATATTCCCAAATTTCCAAAATATTTTGATTTAAATTTTGATTAAATGTTCCAACAATACTTTTTATTTGAACAAAAGGTTCAGTAAAAATTTTTAAATAATTAAAAGGAAATTCATCATTTGAAATTAATAATTTTGTTAAAGAATCAAAACCATTTATACTATAAAAATAATCAATAGAAAAACAAATAATTCTTGTTGGAATTTTATATTTTGAATCTTCATGAATTAAATAAGTTTTTTTCTTATATGCACTTGATAAACAAATATTTTCAATATTTTTTGATAAAATATTATCTTTTTGTTCTAAAATTATTCTAATATCATTTTCATATTCAGTAAAAAAATCATTATAATATTCAGAATGACCAAAAAGTCTTTTTAATAAAAGAAAAGAATCAGATAAAAAAGAAATAATTGCTAATTTTTTATCTATTAAAATATAATCATCATAATTACTATTATATAAATTTTGTAATAATAAAACTGAACCATTATTTTCTTTTCCAAAATCATAAAAAAGTTTAATAATATTTAATAAAATTTCTATAAATTTTAAAGATAAATCAATTCCAATTCCATTATTTATTCTTGAACTACATAAAATTTCATCACTTAAATAAAATAATTTTCCTCTTAAAATATTAATATAATCATATGGCATAAATTCATTAAAACTTGAATTTAGATTTTTACCAAAATTAAATTCAACAAATCTTGAAAAATAATTATTAATATTAATTATAGTGTTTGTATTGTTTCTTGAACATTTTCTTTTTTTTTCATTTGGTTTTGTATTTTTTCTTAAATATGATATTTCATCATTATTAAAACCATTTACATGTAAATTTTTATTTGATAATAAATAATCATTTACTTCTATTAAATTATTCTCTTTTAATTCTTTTATTACACCAACTGTCCATTTTCCTTCTACTCTTATATCACATAAATTTTTTGGTAAATAGATATCAATATAATTTGTATTTTCAAATTTATTTAATTTATTTCTATTTTCTTGTGAATAAATATTATCATTATCTTCAATTGTATTGTTCATTTTTATTTTAAGATTATTTTTTATTTTTTTAAATCAAATAATTAATCAAATAAATAAAAAATTATTCATTATTAAATATTAGTAGAAAAATATTTTGGTTTTGAAGAAAATAATATTAAAATTTCATCTTATTTACTTGCTGAATTAAAAGAAAAATATATATTTATTTCTTTTATTGGAGGTATTTTTAGAGATTTTTTATAATACAAGAATATAGTCTAAGTCTTAATTTAGAAAACAATAAAGATGAAAATTATTCAATTTTATCCTAATTTAATGGATTTAATAATTGAAAAAAAAAACATTAAAGAAAAATAAATAATTTAAATTGTATTTTTTAAATTAATCTTTTTATTAATTTTATTACATCATCATAGAATTTTCATCATCTTCATAATCAAATTTAAATAAATCATCACATGTACTAAAAATAAGATAACAATTTCTTCCAAAATTAATCATCCTAAAATAATTTTTATTTTTAAATTCATCTATTTTCATTAATACTTCATATTTATTATTTTCTGATTGGTCATTTTCACTTATAATTACAATAATATTACTACTTCCAATAAAAAATAATTCTTTATCTTCTTTTACAAAATAACTATCCCAAATTGTAAATTCCAATTTTTTTCTAAAAAAAATTTCCTTTTTATTTATTGAAATAATATTAATATAATTTCCACATACTATAATTTTACCATCATTCATATTAGTAATACCAAATCTACTTAAACAAATTACATTTTCATATGTCAATTTAATATTTGATGTAATAGAAAAAGGATTATTATTAATTGTTATATCATAAATATTTGTTCCATAAACTCCAGAAGAAATTAAAATATTTTCTTTATTTAAAAAATCAAAACAAAATATATTATCATTTTCATTTATAATTTTAAGATTTTCATCTTTATTATTTAAATTCCAAAGTTTAATACAATTATCCATTGAACAAGAAAATAAAATATTATTTTCACTATATAATATTTTATTAATAACATCATTATGAGCATTTTCAATATATAATTTATTTTCAATTATAAATTCATTTCCATCTTTTTTAATATTAAAAATTTTAATTTCAATATCAGAACAACTTGCAAATTCATTATCATCTTTAATTGAAATATACATAATACAAGAATTATGTGCTTTATATTCACTAAATTTTTTTTTAATATCAAAAGTTTTATATATTTTTAATTTTCCATCCCAAGATCCAGTAATTGTAATTCCTGAAGGAAAAAATGTTAAAAATGTTATATTTTCTTTTTCTTGTAAATATTCTTTATTTAATATTTTAATTTTAACATTTTCTTTTAATCTACTAGAAGAAATAGATGGTATATTTTCATTTAAAGAAATTGATTGTGATGATTCAGATTGTTTAAGTGTAATACTATTAACTAAGTCATTTATTTGAGTAAACATATTATCTATTATTTGGTTTTTATTTTCTTTTAAAGTTATTTGAAAATCATCATTTTCATTTGTTGTTGGTTTAAAAGTTAAAGTTAAAATTTGTGATTTTTCATCATATTTTGCTATAAACTTTTTTTCTTTTAATAATGTATCTATTGTTTTTTTTATTTGTAGAATGTCTTTTTCATTTTGAAAATATTTTATATTATTTAATTTATTAATATTAAGTGAATCTTTAAAAAATAAATATAAATCAGGCTTTTCTCCATTAATTTCTAATATTTTATTATTATCAAACATTTTTGTTTCTATATCCAAATTTTCAATATTCTCGGTTTCCATTTATTAATATTTTTATATCTATTATAAATATTAAAATTTTATTTTAATTTTAATTTATGATTTAACTATTTTATTTAAACTCTTCCCCAAAGGAAACCCCATTTATTAAAAAATCTATCTTTAACTATTTCAAAGATACTTTTACTAATACTACTGGTTTTGAATATAAATCATTTTCAATTTTTATATTTGATTTTGTTATTGTTGTAATACATGAAGTAAAATTGATTAAAATTAAACTGAAAATTATATTTGAATTTTTATAATATAAATAATATTAATTTTAAAATAAAAATATTTATAATAAAAATAAATTTTTTATTTGAGTTAAATAATATTAAAAAATTGACAAATTAATTTTTTATTTTTCCAATTCAGAAAAAAAATAATTTAATATAATTTATCAAAAATTAATTTTAAAAAAATAAAAAAGATTAAATATAAAATATAAAAAAATGGAAGATGAAAAATTAGAAAAAAAAAATTCAAATAATATAAATGACAAAGAACAAAACTCAATTCAAAAAGTAGAAGATCAATTAAAATTATATGAAGAAATGAAAAAAATAAGAAAAGATAATTTAGATGATTACAAAAAATATGACACAAGTAAATATATAATTAATAAAATATAAAATATATATAGTGGGTTTTGAAAAAGCAAAATTTGAAATAATTCAAAAAAGTTCAAAAAAATTTTCTCGTATAACAAATGAAACAAAAGATGATTTATTAAAAGATTTAGAGGCATATAATTTTAATAAAGTAATAGAAGAAATAATAAAAAATATTTTAGAATCAAAATTTGAAATTAAAGATATTCATTCAATGATTATTGTTTTATCTGAACTTCATCAAATTTATGAAGGATTTAACACAAAATTTTTAGAAGGATTAAAAAAATTATTAAATGAATCTTATAATGAGACTTCAAAACCTTCTAAAAGTGAAGATGAAGAAGATAAGAAAATAAATAGAAGAATTGCAATTTCTAGTTTATATATTGAAACTTATTTATATGGTTTAAATAAATCTTTTAATAGTGTTAAAGATATTTTTAGTAAAATTTTACAAAATAAAAATCAAAAAGATATTTTTTTTCAAGAATTTCCAATTTTTGTTTATATTTTAAAAGAATATGGTCTTTATTTATTTAATATTAAATCAAGGAAAATTATAAAATTAATAAATGAAAAAAAAATACAAGATTTTAATATTGAAACACCACATTCTCAAAATATAAATAAAAATTTTTTTAATGGATTAAAAGAATTTTATGTTAAAAAAATATTATCTTTTTTAGAAGAAGAACATACAAAATTAAATGAATTAGAAAAACAAACTTTTGAAAGTGTAAAAATAACAAATAATGAAAATGACAATTCATTATCTTATCAAAAGAAAAGAAATAATTATTTAAAATTTATATCTTTAATAAATAAATTTGCAGAATCAATGAATTTTGATATTCCAGAATTAGCAAATGAAAAAACATTTAGATATGAACAACAAAAAAAAGGAGAAACTAAAATGGAAAAAATAAATAAATATGATCCATTTAGTGATGAAAAAGAATATAAATTTTATACTGTTCCAATTTCTGTTAATTTATTTGAAAAAATAAAAACTAAACCTGATGATAAATATGATCATTCTAAAAAATTAGACAATTTATTAAGTAAAATATATAAATGTGATACTAAAGAAACAATTGATGATGTTTCTGATGATATTTTAGCAAATGCAATTTTAAATCAAACTAAAATTAGAAATTATGTTTTTAATTCTATAATTAATAATGAAAAAGTTGAATTATCAAATATTAAATTTTATGCAAGATTAGTTTATAATATTTCTCCTATTTTTAATGATTTAAATAATGATTTAATTAAATTATTAAATAATAATTTCTATGATTTATTTAAAAAAAATGATAATTTACAAACTCAATTAAGAAATATTAAATTTATTTCTGAATTAGTCAAATTTGGTTTATTTCCTTTAAAAAATATTTTTGATATATTAAAATTTTTAATAGATGATTTTAAAGGAAAAAGTATTGATTTACTTTGTACTCTTTTAGATACTTGTGGTAGATTTTTATATTTAAATGAAATAAGTCATAATCAATTTAAAACTTTTTTAGATAATTTAAAAAGAATGAATCATAATAATAATTATGAAGAAATTGTTTTTAATAAAATAAATAATTCTTTAAGTATTTGTAAACCTCAAGAAAAAAGTTTAAGAAAAAAAGTAAAAGTTAGAAGTATTGAAGAAGAATATATTAGATTTTTAATATATCAAATTTTAAATAAGGAAAATGTAAAAAAAATTGCAATTTTATTAAGAAAATTAGATTGGAAAAAAAATGAAAATATAATATTTAAAGTAATATTTAAATATTTAGTAACAAGTAATGAAGAGAAAATAAAAATTTGTTGTGAAATGTTATCACAATTAAAAGATTATCATCCTCAATTTATAATAAATTTAATAAATATTATATTAGAACAAATAAGAATTGGTTTAGAAAGAAATGATTTTAATGATAATCAACATAAAATTTTATTAAGTATGATAATAGGTTATTTTTATATGAATAATATATTAAAAACTGGATTATTATATTATGTTTTATATATGATTATTCAATTTAATCCTTTTTGGTCAAATGGAAATAGAAATTTATGTGCAGATAATATTTTAGATTCTCCTTTAGATACTTTTAGAATTTTAATGATTGTTACAATTTTAGATATTGTTGGTAATAAATTAAATAATAAAAAAAAAAGAGAAAAATTAGATGAATTTATTCAATTTTTTCAAATTTATATTTTAACTAAACAATATTTACCTTTAGAAGTAGAAAATAGAATTACGAATTGTTTTGAACATATGAATAATAAATATATTATTTATAATGATTTTTCTGCTGCTTTAAAAGATTCTAAAAATAAAGATTTAAATTTTTCAATTGAAGATTTAAAAGAATTTGAAACTAAAAATAAAGTAAATGATAAAGAAAAAATAGAAGAAGAAAAAAAAGAAAATAATAATAATAATAATAAAGATAATAATGAATTTAAAAGAAATGAAAGAAATGAAAAAATAATTGATGTTGATGAAGAAATATCAAAAATTATTTCTGATTCATTAACAAAAGCAAAAGGAAGTACAATGATGCATACAATTATAAATCCATATGGTGATATTAAAAAAAAAGAATTAATTAAAACTGAACCTCAGGCTGGAAAATTTATTTTATTTATTAAGAAAGATAATAAAATAATAATGAATGAAGTTGATAAAAATGTGAAAAAAGAAGAAGAAGATGAAATTGAAGAAGATGAAAAAGAATGATAATTAAATATTCAAATATTTAATAATTTTAAATAAAATTTATTTTTAATTAAAAAATAATTTCTCAATAAAAAATATAAGGAGAATAGAATATAAAAATAATTATGATTTTATATTAAATGAATAATAAAAACAATTAAATAAATATTTATATATATTTTTATAATTTTTAATTAAAAATTCAGTTCAATGAATCAATTTAAAAAAAATAAATATTTTATGATAGTTTAAACTACAATTTTAAAATTCATTTTTTTTATTTAATAAAAGTAATATTTGTTTTTTATTTATTTTATTTAATATTCTTTAATTTTTTTATTTAAATATATAAATTCTATTTAATTTATTGTTATATATCTTTCAAATTTTAATATATATGAAGAATTTTTTTCACTATTTTGAAACTAAAAATTTAACTTATTATAAATTAAAAAAATATTTTTCAAATTTATTTTAAATAATCTAAAATAAAACAGTTATATAAAAATAAATTATTGTTTCACTGAATATCTATTTTCACTTAAAAAACTTTTTCTATTATCTTTTTTATCAATATCAAAAGATAATATTCCATAAACTTTAGTTTTATATATTTGAATCATATCTTTAATAATTTTTGCAATATAAATACAAGAAAAAATAATAATAAAAGAAGCGAAAAAAAATATAATATAAACTAATATTGTTAATTGAATAACTTTTTCAAAAAATTTAGGTAAAAATTGATAAAAAAAATCATCATTTAATTTTTGTTCATCAATATCATTTCCATTTAAAAAGATTAAAACACTAAAAATAATATTTGAAATTAAAACAATAATAAAAATAATATTTGTAAAAAATAAGAAACAATAATTTTTACTTCCTATACATTTTCCATAAAAATTACTGTGTTTTATGTGTCCAGGAATACAATTTTTACATAAAACACAATGATGAATAAATAAATTTTCTTTAATTAAAATACAATAAGGACAATAATTTTTAATTTCATTTTCATTTATTTCATTATCAATTAAATATTTAAAATCATTTTGATAATTTAAAACTGTATTTTTTATTTTACCAGAATTAATACATTTCATTATTAAACAACATAAAATTGAAAAAATAAAAATTAATATATGTGAATAATGGAAAATATTATTTAATTTATCTTTACTTAAAAATGGTAATATAAAAAATTGAACAAAACAATTAATTAAAACATAAAAAAAACAAATAATAATTCTTCTAAATATATTTTTACAACATTTTAAACTTTCATAACAAGTAAAAAATATTTTATTATTAATATTATTTCTATGAAGAACAGAAACATAATCAAAACAATTTTTATTAAAATTATCTAAATTAAATAAATTACTTTTTGAAAAAATTAAATCTTCAATACATAACATAGAATTATTTAATAAAGCCATTTGTAATGGAATTAAATTATTTTTATCTTTTATATTAACATCAAAATTTTTAGAAAGTAAATATTGAATTCCAAATAAAAAATTATAATAAGAACTCCAATGTAAACAACTTAAATTATTATTATCTAAAGTATTAATATTAAAAATATTATTTTCAATTAAATAAATCATATGTTCAATTCTTTTATTTTGACAAGATAAATGTAATAAATTAAATCCTTCATTAGTTTTTATTTTTAAATCTCCCTCATTTTCAATTAAAAATTTTAATTCTGAAAGAGGTAATTTAATTAAAGTAAAATGAATTGAAGTATATCCTTTGTTATTTTGATAATTAATATATTCTTTTAATTTATTATTTGATATTAATTTTTTTAATGTAATTATTATTGTTCTAAAAGAATTTTGTTTTTTAAGTAAAATAGATTTTTGTAATATTGTATTATTATCTTCAAATTTATATATGAGAAAATTATTTAAATTTGTTGTTATATAATTTTCTATTTCTTCTTGATTTTCATTTTTTAAAAGATTAATTATTTCTTTTCCTTCTTTTTCATTTTGATTTTGATTTGAAGTATCAATAAATGATATAGAATTCATTGTTTTTATTTTTACTTTTTTTTAAATAAATTATTAGTGATTAATAATTTGATTATTATTAAAAGTAATTTTTATTAAACCTGTTTTATATTATTTTTTATTATGATAAAGAATTTTTTTTTTAAAAAATAATTATTTTAATAATGATTAAATAATTTATTTTTATGAAATTGTGAATATTTTTATTATTTCATTATATTTAACAATTAATTTTATTAAAAAATAAAATAATAAAAGGATATTAATACATAATAATAGTTTAATTCTAAATATAAAATTATTTTTATATACTATACAAATGCAAAAATTTTTTATTGAAGGAAATCAATTTGAAATATAAATGATATATCATTTATTTCTATTTTTTAATTATTATGATTCATTTTCTATAAAAAATTATTTTAATTTTTTATTTATTATTAAAAATAGAGATTTTATAAATTTGTGAAAAATACAAAATCAATTTGAATTGATTTCAAATTCAATTTTAATCATTTCCTTATTTTTTCCTTTTTTTAGGTTTTGAATTATTTTTATATTTTAAAGGATATTATAAATTATTTTTTTATTCCTTGAGACCTCATTAAAAACACCTTTAATCAATTTTATATATTTTCTTTATATATTAAAAACAAAAGAAAATATTAAAGAACACTATAAAAGATATAAAATAGTTTTATAGTAAAATTTAATAATAATATGGCTTATTAAATGTTGGGTCATTCTAATTATGATTTATTGAAAAAATTTCTAATATTCAAAAAAGAAATCTTTAATATTAAAGTCATCATAATGAAATGTAGAAATAATTAAATTCATTATTAACAATTTTTAGAAGAGTATAATATCATTTTATTAATAAAAATTGATAATATTAATAATTAAAGGAAATTAATATTTCTTATATATAAAATTTCCTTATTTTAAAATATTTAAATCTTTCATTATATATTTAATTTCCAACTTTTGAAAAAGAATACAATTACATAATTAAAAACATTCAATTTGTTGAATAAATAAATAAAATTCATCAATTGATACTTTTTAAATACTATTTATAAATTTATTAATTATTTTGGTTATATTTTTATTAAAAAATACATCAATTGCAGAATTAATTTCTTTAAAGTAAGTTTCAATTAAAATTAAATTAATTCAATTAATGAAAATAATAACACTTTTTACCTTATTATTTATTACAATAAATTGTAGAACAGTATATATGTGTCATGATGATCCATTTAAAGATGAACAATGTATGAAAAAAGAAACATTAGGTTCAAATACATTTTATTGGGTAAGAAAATGTAAAGGAGCTAAAGTATGTGTTGATTTACCTTATTATGGAAATACAATAGGTGCATGTTCAATTAAAGTTAGAACACATTATGATGGTGAATCATGTGCTAATGGTAATAAATGTGGTTCTGGTATTTGTGATGGTACTAAATGTAAAGGATTAAATCCTGATATTCAATGTATTCCAGGTCTTGGTCAATGTAAAAAAGGTTATCTTTGTAGAAGGTCTGCAAAGACTGATGGTACTGCTACTGGTGCTTATACATGTCAAAAACCATTAAGTGCAAATGCAAACTGTGCTAGTTTTACACAATATAGCATTTATACACAAAATGCTATTTTCAACAGTCGATATTTTGATCCTTCAAATAATCCTTGTGAATTAGGTTATGTTTGTGCACAAATAGAAATAACAGCTGGTACTACTACTACATGTGTTGAAATAGGAAGTCAAAAAGTAAGTAATACTACCATTGTTTCAATAGATAATCCATTGGCTTGTGAAACAGGATATATTTTAAGTAATAAATGTGCTAAGGCAGAAGATAATGCTAGCTCTAATAGTTTAAATAATGATGATACAGCAAAAGGAGCAACATTTACTAAATTTTCTAATATTACTATGTATTTTGATAAATGGAGAGAAGAATGGGGTAAAAAAAATATAAAACCAGAAGATGCTATTTATGAAGCTTATAGATATACTAAAAATAAAAAAAAAATTAATGAAGCATTCTTTAAATATACTCATGCAGCATGGATTTCAGATGCTGATGAATGTGCTTATGATTATTTATGGAAACAATCTTCTTCAAATTCATTAAAATTTTCTTTAATGATTCTTGTTTTAGCTCTTTTATTTTAAAGAGATTTATAAATAAAAACTAAAGGTTATTTTTTAAAGAAAAATATAATGTATCATTTTAATATTTTTTAATAATTTTTATTTCTAAAAAAATATTTAAAAAGAAAATTTGTGATTCGAAAAATATTTAAAAATTTAAAAAAATAATATTTATTCCTTTATTATATTTAAAAATAGTAAAATAAAAAGAATAATTAAAGAAATATTTCATCATTCAATGAAAATACTATATCAAATCATTTATTTTCCCTTAAAACTTTTTGTATAAAATTCTATCAGAAAATTCAAAATTATTCATATTGTTTATTAAAAAAGAAATCATTTTATTATCAATTAATTAATTTTTTACACATTTCAAATAATGAACCAAAAAAATTCATGGCCAAATGAAAATAACCTGTAACTTCTCCCTTAATACTTATATTAAAAGATGAATTTTTTATTATGCTTTAATGAATATTCAAAAATAAACATATAAAAAATTATATTTTTGTGAATAATTTTTAAATCATAATTCCTTCTTTTCTTAAAAACTCAATAATAATTTTACTTATATATGACAAAAATAATCATATAAATATTATTATATCATTTTAATTTAATATATATTTTTATTATTTTTAAAAGTATTCAATGATTATTAAATTTTACAAATAGAATATAATGAGTTTAAATAAAAATAATATTTATTAAAATTAATTTATTAATCATAAATGAAGGAAATTAGGTAAAATTTATTTTTCTTTTATAAATGAATTTTGATATAATTTATGAATAAAAATAAATAATATAATAAATTATTTTATTTCATTTATCCAAATCAGGAAATTTTATTTTTATTTCATTATAAGTATCTTTTAAATGATTATTAGCTAAAAAAGGTCTTTGAAATAATTTACAAACTACATATAAAAAATTTAAAAATTCAATTTTTTTTGAAATATCAATATTTTTATTATTAAAATCAAAATCTTTATTTTCAAAACTACTTTTATACCAATTATATTTTTGATTAATTGCATCAATTATATTTTGAGTTTCTTTTTTAATTATTATTTGATTATTAAGAATTTTATTTAATTCTTCAATAAAATAATCATTATTTTCATTTTCTTCTTTATTATTTT
>JAEEGK010012461.1_pt1 | contig 19312 bp, 14 predicted proteins | sample 8958771 | NCBI WGS metagenome assembly JAEEGK01 (sample SAMN16246547, study PRJNA631951) | gut metagenome | biome: gut microbiome; feature: rumen; material: SC-attached | host: Bos | place: Iran: Karaj | collected 2018-10
AATTATAAGCATTGAACAATTTTTTAGGAAAATAATAATGATATAATTAAATTTTAAATGTATTATATATATTTTTATTTTAGTAAACTTATAATACAATAATTAAGATTTAATAAAAATATTATGAAAGAATATTCTAATTATATTATTTTATCATAATGAAAATCAGATACATATTGAAATTCAAAATTAGTAAAATTTAGAAATAAATATTTATTCGAATGTGAAGTAAAATTAAATAATGTTTTATTTGAAAAAATAAATAAATATTATTTGAAGATATAAAATAAGAATGAATAAAAAATCAGAAAAATTATATAAAATTTATTAATTATTAATCAAAAGGAGAAATTTTAACTGATTTTATTGATTAAATACCATAAATATTATTTTTCAAAATTTTTATATATTCTAATTTATAATTTCTTTTTAACTTTTATCTCATATTTTCTTTAAATTGTTAAATATTTTTTAATTTTTTAAAGTAAGAACTTTAATAAATTAATTTCTTTAATTTATATTTTTAAATAAAAATAATTTTATTAACTTACTAAAAAAAATATGACTGAAAAATATAAATAAATGTATTAAAATGAAAATGAATTTTTATTGTTTATTTGATATTTCTTTTTGATTTGAAATACTTGAACTTCTTTTCTTAATATTATAAATTTTATTGTAATAAATTATATTATCATTATGAATATTTATTAATATTAATTTTATCATTTGGAATTTTAGAATAATTATTTTTACTGTTTTTATTATTATTAATAATTTTTTCATTGTTTTTTGATTTTGAAGAACTATAATTTTTTCTATGAAATTTATTAGAATTTAATTGACTCATAGTAAAAGCATTTAATCCAATACTTTTTTTTAATTCATTAATAACATTATTCCTTGTTTTTTGATAAAGATTAAATTTAATATCAAGATAAGTTTTAAATTTATTATTTCCTAAATTAACATTATCTTTTTTTATATAATTATCAGAACTTTGAATTTTTTTATCTTTATTTTTTTTCTCATTTAAAATTTGATAAGTTTTTAATTTTTTTTTATTTTGAAAATAAACAGTTTGTGTTTGCAACATAATATTTTTATTAATCATATTATAAGCATTTTTTTTATTTTTATCTCTTTCAGTTAAAATATTAGTTTTATTTCCAGTTAAATGATTAGTTAAATAATTTTTATTTCTACTTTTATTATTATAAGAATTAGAAGTAATTGAATCAATCATATCTTGTAAAATTTTAGAATGATATTCAGGAATTTTTTTATTGAAATTTAAATTATTATTTTTTATTTCTTGTGTTTTATTATGACTATTTCCTTTTTTTTCAATTGATATAGTTAATTTTTTTTTTGAATGAGATAATGAATTTTCTTTACATATTTTTTTAATAAATTTATCTACTTTTCTTTTTTTATTTTTATTTTTATTTTTTGAAACATTAGGATTTTTATATTTTTTTTTTGAATAATTTTGATTATTTTGATTAGGACTTAATTTAAAATTTCTTTTCTTTTTATAACATGATAATATATTATTTAAAGAATTTACAATTATTTGACTTTGAATATTTTTTTTTGTTTTTTTATTTGAATTATTGTTATGATGACATGAAGATGAATTTTCTTTGCTTTTTGAAAAACTTTTTTTAAAAGTATTATTTACTGTTTTTATTTTTTTTTCTAAATGATTTTTTGATTGAGTTGATGAATGAATTATTTTATTTATTTTTTCTTTACTTAATTGAATTGATTTTACTTTTTTGTTTGAATTTGATTTATTTTTTGATATTTCTTCTTCATTATTTGTTCTTTTTTTACTAAAATTAAAATTTCTATTCATTTTTAATTTCTTTGCAAATGATGTATATAAATTCATTTTTGCTATACATATATTCTTTTCAAAAAAATTATTTTCTTTGTTTTTATTATTTATATTTGCTACTAATGCTGACATGTTATTGTTTTTTTTCTTATTTTTTTCTTTATTTTTACTTTTTTTATTTTTATCATTAACTTCATCTGATTTTTTTTTGTTTTTTTCATTGTAAGTTTTTATTTTTTGTTCTTCAATTTCATTATTATAAAAGTTATTATTGACAAAAGGTTGATTAGTAAAATTATCATAATTATTATTTCTATTTCTTGATTTTTTATTATTGTTTTTATTAAAAAATGAAAAAATATCAGTTTCTTCATTTAATTCATTTTCATTATTAATAGTTTTTTTTTCTTTTTTTTCTTTTAAATTTTCTTCTTCTTCTTTTCTACTTTGCGCTAAAATTTCTAATTTTTGATATAAATATAAATATGGAAAATGAGCTCCATATTCATAAAATTTTCCTTCTTCTTCATCATCTATATTATTTTCTAAAAAATATCCTTTATATTCATATATATCATTAGCTTGAACATCTATTTCTTCGTTTGATTCTTCTTCAAAATTATTAAAATTCTCGTCAATTAGTAATTTTGCCATAGACTTTAAATATATTTAAAAAATTTATTGTTTAAATTTTTATTAAATTTAAAAAATTATTCTTTAAAAAAATTAAAAATATAATTTTACATAAACTTATTTAATTATTTTATAATATAATTACAATAGAATTAATTTCAGTTCATACTCAAAGAATTCTAATGAAATGAAAAAGAAAAAAAATTTAAAGGAAAAAAATTTTTTTATATTAAAAACTCTAATATCTCAAATATTATAATATCAGAATATAGATGAATACTCAAAAACAGAAAAAAATAATAATTCAATAAATTCCTTATCACTTTCAAAAAAAGACAAAATAATAAAATAATATTATATTCCTTTTAATATGTTTTTATAATAATTTTTTTCTTATAAAGTATATTTTTAATATTTATAAATCTCAATTTAAAAAAATAAAATTTGAAATATTAAATATTTTAAAAAATGAGCAAAATAAAAAATGATAGTGAAAACAATGAAAATTTTGAAAAGAAAAAGGAAGAGAAAAATCAGAAAAATAATCAATTTAAGGCAGTAAATATAGTTCTAAACAAAAATTCAATTTTTTCAAGATTAAACATAAAAGAATATATTTCTTTAAAAATAGAAAAAATAAAGCAATCCCCATTTTGTATAACATTTCAAAAATATTTTTGGGATATAATATATTATTGTTTAACAATCTCATCAATACTTTTATATTTTCTTAGTTTAGAATCATGTGGAATAATGAGTGCAAATTTATGTACAATCATAAGAGGACATCAATATTATTTTAAAGTAATAAAATTAACAATAGCATCATGTATTTTAGCAAGTACTTTTATTACAATTTTATTATTTCGTTGTAAAGGATTTAAACATTTAATTTATTTCATTCCAATATATTTTTTTTATTTTCAAATATATACTGGAACAAATACTGATGAACATGGTTTATTCAATTCAATGGGATTTTTTTTAGCTATGTTTTTATATGTTTTTTTTACTCAAATTATATTATATATCATTTACTTTATTTTGAAAAAACAATTTAAAAATTTAATAATTTTAATTGATAGTTTCATTATATTATATTTATCATTTAACTTATATTCTCCAAGTACAAAATGTATTAAATGGGAATATGGATTAAATAATTCATTTATTGATAATCATGATAAATATCCTTGTAAAATACAATTTCCTCCAAAATGTATTTTAGATAAATATACAGGATATTTAGACTTTTCAAAATTATTTAGACCAAATTGTGAAATGAAAAATATTAGAAATGTAGAAAGAAAATGGTTTAATCAAGCAATGCATAATATGAAATATTTTGATGAAAAATATAATCATTTTGGTTATCCAATAACTACTCAAAAAAGATTTGGTCCAGATCCAAAAAATCCAAATCATTGGATTGATGAAGAAACTTGGGCTCAGTTTGTTCATAATAATACTATTATTATGGATTTATATAATGAAATAAATTATCCTAATGAACCTCCTCCTGAAGTAGAACTTATATTTAATGGAACACAAGGAACTATTTATCAACATATAAATTTTAATAAAACTCTTTCTGAAGAAAGGAAAAAATTAAGTGAAAAATATAAAACTTTATATGATAATGTTTTTATTATTTTTCTAGATACTTTATCAAAAAAACATTTTCTTAGAAAATTACCAAAAACATCAACATTAATAGAAAAATATATGAATTACAACACAAATATAAAAGAGAAACAATATTCTTCATTTCAATTTTTTAAATATCATAATTTATATCCTTTCACAAGTAAAAACGTAGTACCAATGTTTTATGGAGAAATATTTAATTCAACAAAAGAAACTTCTTTTTTTTTAAAAGGATATAAAGAAAGAGGATATGTAACAGGACAAGCAGGAACAATATGTTCTAAAGATATTTTAATGGTTAATGAAATGGATAATAATTATACTGAATATATTGATTTTGATCATGAAAATGCTGCTTTGTTTTGTGATAGAAATTATTATGATTCTGGTTATTCTTTAATTTCTGGTTTAAATTGTGTTATGAAAAGATGCTTATATGGAAAAAATACTTTTGAATATGCTTTTGAATATTCTGAATTATTTTGGAAAAGTTATTTTGAAAATAGGAAATTATTTAGACTTCATTTATATGATGCGCATGAATTAACTTTTGAAGTAATTAAATATTTAGATGATTATTTATATAATTTTGTTAATAAATTTATTGAAAATAAGTATTTTGAGAATACTTTTGTTATTTTTGTGAGTGATCATGGAAATAATTTTATTTCTTTTTTTAAATCTGGACAAGATAGAATTGTAGAAGGTGCTTTAGGAACTTTATTTATTATTGTACCTAACGATGAAAAATTATATAAATCTAAAATTTATGATAATTTAATTAGTAATTCCCAAACTTTTATTACTCCTTATGATGTTCATAATACTCTATTACATATTGTTTATGGGGATATAAATAATATTGATGTTACTGGAACATTTGTTTATGATAAAGTGAAAGATGGACCTAATTATTCTTTTAGAGGAGGTTCTTTATTAAATTATTTAAATTATTCTGAGAGATATTGTGAAAGTCCTAAATTTAGTTTGGAAATTGCTAGTTATTTTTGTAAATGTGATAAAAATGATAATTTATAAAAAATTTTAAGCATAAATATTTAATTTAATAAATATTTCACTATCTAATTATATAATAATAGTTTTGAGCTTTAATTCAAAATTCAAAAAATAAAAAAAAACAAATAATATAATTGGATCAATTGAATAGTAAATTAGAGTAGATGTGTATAATTTATAAAAGTTATAATATATTATTTTTGAAGTTAATAAAATAAATTAAAATTTTTTAAAATCTTTATTATAAAATTTATTATATTCATTTTTAACTTCTAAATTAAGTTTTTTTTGGATTTTATTTACAAGATTATTTATTTCAATTCCTTTATCAATTATTTTATTTTCTAAAAAAATTTTTTGATTATTTTTAATAGAAACAGTAATACACTTCATTGAAGGAGAAATTGCATTAGATAAAGCTTTTTGATCAACTTTATTAAATTCTAAATTAAAATTTCTAATTTTATAATCAAACATTTTTAAAGTCATATCCATTTTTTTTTGTTGAATATCTCTATTTTTAATTTTTTTCTGAATTTTTTTCTTATAATAAGATTTACTTATTCTTTTATTAAAAATATTATTCACAGGACAATAATTTTTGATATTATGATAAGAAGGAAAATGAGTATAATTTTGAATAAAAAAATCCATTTTTCCATTTAATTCTTTAATTTCTTTTTGAATTGTATTTATTCTTTTTTCTAATTTAAATCTATTTGGATAATTAATATCAATTGAAGATAAACAAGATTTAGGAATTTGATTATTATTATTATAATTATTTTCATTATTATTTTCTATATTAAAATAATTTTGATTATTATTATTATTTTGAAAACTGTTTATACTTGAAATGTAATTTTCGGTTGATTTAAAATTTATAATTTCTGTTTCTTCGTTTTGATATTTTTTAATTAAACTTGAATAGTCACTTTCTTGGTTTTTATTATATTTTTTTAATAATTTGTTTTTTTTAATTTTATTTATTTGTTTATAATATTTAGATTTCATGTCTGATTGGGGATATGATTGATATTTTGGACTTTGAAGCATTGATGTTGTGTTTATTATTATTTGATTATTATCCATTTGATTATCTGTTTGAGTATTATTCATCATATTTTTTACAAATTTAAATTTAAATTTATTTAATTTAACAAATATAATTTAATTTTTATTTATATTGATTTTAATTGAATAATGGAAATTAATTAATTAAAAAAATAAATACTTATTTTGAGAACTAATAAATTGAAGTATAATATAAAAAAATAAAAACAATTAATATCCAAAATAAATAAAAATATTAATCTTCAAAAAAGAAACCATTTTTCAATAAAAAAATAAAATAAATAAAACTCAATTTAAGCTTTATAAATAAAGTAAAAAAATTAAAAATTCATGAAAGACAAAAAAACAGAAATTAAGAAATTATTTATTTTTCAATTTTTGTTTAAATCTCATGATTTATTTCTTTTTTTCATTTTATTAGTTATATTAACTTTACTTTTTTCAATTCTATTTTTATTTTATTTATTTTTAATTATTTGGAGATTTTTTTTATTTGATTATTTAATTTAATTATATCATTTATATTTAATTTTTTTTTCTTTATTTAATTTACTTTCTTCTTCTTCCTTACTTAATAATTCCTTTATTTTTGAGTTTATGTAAAATAATGATGATTATAATTATCAATAATTACTATACTTTTATCATTTTTAAATTGTATTTCCAAAAAAAAAATTAAAAAAATTAAATATATACCCGTAAAAATTTATTAAAATTATATAAATAAATGACAACAGAATTAAAATTCCAAGACATCAAAGATGAAGTAGCAGGAATGGTAGATGAAACATTGAAGAAAAATTTAGATGGAAAAACCTATGACCAAAAAGAAGCTCAAACCACAATCAGTGGAATCGTTGATGAAATAGTTAAAAATCTTCATGCTAATTACAAAGGATATAAATTTATTGTTAATGGAACAATTTTCCAAAAAGGTGATTCTTCCCTTCATTATAGTTCCACTTGCTTATGGAATCCTAATACTGATGGTTCTACTACTCAAAGATATGAAAATGATACTTTACATGCTTTTGCTACTGTCTTTGGAATAGTTGCTTAAATCATTTTTTTGATTTTCCTTTCATAAGCTTTATTCATTTAATAATCTTTAAAAAACTTATTTTTTTACAATTTTTTTTTCTCAATGATATTAATTTAAATGAATAATTATTTTTATAAAGAAAAGGTTTTTATTTTCATATATAATGAGAGTAAATATTTCTTTATATAATCATTTCCGTAATTTATTCATTTTATTATTAAATTTCTAATAAAAAATTTTAAATAAGAAAACAAAAAATAATCCTTTAAAATAATGGATATCACTTTATCATATAAAGGAAATACTTTTTTATATAATGTTTCATCCTTAATGCCAATATCTTATTTAAGAACTTTAGCTCATAAATCATTTAAAATTCCTGAAAAGTTAATAAATCTATCATATCAAGATTCAAATATAGGCAAACAATATAATGATTATATATTAAAAGAATTTTTTAAATCAAATCATTTATTAATAAATGTTTCAGAAGGAGAACAAAAAACAGTTTATCAAAATTTTATATCAAATACAAATATTTCTTCTTTTAAATCTTCTAAAGTAATGAAATTAGTTAGAGATGAAAATAAAATAAAGAAAAGATTTGATATTTCTTTAAATCATGAAGAAATAAAAAATAAAGAAAAATGTCAAGAATGTAATAAAAGAGATATAGAATATTTTATTAGAGAAAGTAATATTTTTATTTGTAAAATATGTAAAAATAATAATCATTCAAAAGAAAAATTTATTATTTTAGAAAAAGGAAATTTTAAACAATGTGGTTATTTTTACCTAAAAAATTTAATAGAAGAAATAAACAATAAAGAAAAAGAAATAAAAAATTTAATTGAAAAATCAAGTGAAGAAAGATTAAATAAAATAATAGAAGATGTTTATGATATTTTAGATAAAATGAGTGAACAAGAAAGAGATATAATGGAAAATTTTCCTTGTGTTTCTTTAGATATAATTAATGAAATTGATTTTTCAGAAATGAAAAGAAAAATTTATTCTATTAATGATAAAATTAAAAATAAAGATCCTTATAATTTAGATGGATTAAAGGTTTTTTTTCAAGAATTACATAATGAAGATGTTAATTTAGATTCTTTAAGACATAATATTGATTCTGTTCAAAAAAAATTTTATTTCCAAGATAATATAATTGGAATTGTTGAATTTATTAGAAAAAATTTACAAGAATTTTATGAATCTTTAAATTCCATTTGGGATATTAATAAAAATAATTATGCGGAATTATGTAATGAAATTGATTTATTAATTAAAAAAAACAAAAAAAATTTCAATTTTAAAGATATCGAATCAGAAAGTGAAAATAATGAAATAACAGATAAAGATGAATCTGAATTAGAACAAATAGTATTTGAAAATAAGCAATTAAATTATAATATTGAAAAAATAAATAATAATAATATGAGTGATTTTGTTCTTCCAAAAATATATGAAAAAATACATAAAAGTCAATCAATGTTTAATAAATATATAAAGGATAAAAAAATGTTAATTAAAAATAATAAAATTGATTCTCATAAAAAATTATTAAGTGATAATATAATAAATAAAAAAAAAGGAAATACAATATTATCAGAATCATCATCTTCTTCTTCGTTAAAAAATGATAGAACAAATCCAAAAAAAAATAATAATATTAATAATAAAATTATATTTAAATTAGGAAGAAATAATGATTTAAATAATGATAATGGTAGATATTTTTCTTCTAGTCCAAATAAAGATTTTCAATTAGATAAAGTTTTATTAAATGAAAACAAATTCACTGATTCCCCGAAAAGACCTCATAGAAGGAGATCAGTTAGAATGAGTATTTTTACTAGAAATATGAACAAAGTTGAACCGACAAAATTGATGAAAGTTAAAAAAAAAAAGAAAAAAAATTTATAATTGTTTATTGTTATTTTCTTAATTTATTTATTTTAAATTATTATTGTTTGTAAATGAGACAAAGATTTTATTAATTCATGTTTTTTTTGGAAATTTCTAATTTTTTTGCATTATTTACTTTAATTTTTAATGAAAATAATAAAAATTTTATATAATTGATTAATATAAATAATGAAAAATAATAACATTCTTTTTTTCCAAAATATAAATTAATTTTTTTATTTCATATACTTCAATTAATCATTTTTAATTCCTAAATTAAAGTTATTATTCAATAAAGACAATATAGACTAAAAATTATAATCTAATTTATGAATCTTAAAGTTCTTGAATTGTCATATAAGTAAATTAATTAAAATATCAAAATTAAATATAACATCAAAATAAATATATAATTTATTTATTTAAATCAAACATGAATGTTATATCTTAAAGAAGTTAAAAAACCTTTTTTATTCAATATAAAACATAGATAATAAAAATAAAAATTTCCATGAATATTAATACCAATTAAACATATAATTTAGTGTATTTTTAATAAGAAAATTTATTTGGAAATATAATTAAAATATTCTTTTATAAATAATAAAAGATCCTTTCGTTAGTTATATAAATTAAGATTTCAATTTTCAAAAGAAATAAAACACAACATTATTTATTATTAAAAATGATTTTAGACAATAAATTTAAAATAAATTAAATAAATAAAATTGATTCATAATTTATAATATATTTTAAAATTCATCATTTTTATTTTCATTTTCATTTGCTTCAAAGCAATCAATAAAAAATAAAATTTTTTTCATTTTTTCCATTTCATCCGAACTTGAACTATATTCATTAAAAATATACATTAATTTTTCTTTAATCCATCCAAAAGCTTCATTAAAAATTTTATCATTTTGAATTCCAGTAAAATTAGCATTATAAGATTCTTGAACTTTTTCATATATATCAATCGGAAATTCAATAGCAGGATTAAATTCAATATCAGAACTATTAGAAATATTAACATTACCAAAATAATCTAAAAATATTTGTTTTGCTTTTTCTCTTATTTTTTCTTCATTAAAATCTATAATTTCTTCTTCACTTTTTTCTAATATAATTTCATCTGAATTTGTTCTTTTATGTTTTTTTTTATCATATAATTTTTTTATATTTTGTTTTGATATATATACTATTTGTTGATAATTATAGTAATCTGCATAAAATTTTAATAATTTAAGTGATTTTTCATATTTCTTTGAAATATAATTTTGAAATATTTTAAATCTAATTTCTGTTGATAAAAAAATATCTATATCTTCTATATTTAATAAAAAGGAATTTTTTTCTTTGTAATTTTTTTTTCTTTTTATTGTTATAATTAAATATAATAATAAAATGAATAAATTAAATAATGAATCAATATAAAGTGAAATTTCATTATTTAAAGATTGAATAAAACAAATTATTATTAATGTTTTTATAGAAGAACAAAAGAATATTATTATTATTAAATATTTTATTTCAGAGATACAATAATATTTATCTTCTTTAATTGGATATTTTTTTATAGAAGTATATATTATAGATAATGAAGTTAAAATTGAAAAAAAAATTATGTGAGTATAATAAATTGATAAATAATAATCATTTTCTTTACTCTTTTGTTCTTTTGGGACATAAAAACATTTATATATCAAAAATATTTCTTTTGATGATAAAATAGGAATTACAATAGAAAATAATCCTAATGTTGTAAAAAATTTTAAATATATAAATTTTCTTTTGTAATTTTTACTAAATAAAATTTCTCCATTTTCTTTTTTAATATAATTCACATTCTCATTAAAATTTTGAGAAATAATAAGATAATTATTATAAATTAAACAATTAATATTATAGGCTCTTGCAATAATAGAAATACAAATTAATACATCAACAATAAGAATTTTAATTCCTTTAAAAACATAAAACATATTTGAATCTATAATATGATAAATTAAACAATAAATTTGACTTAAACAAACTAAACTTAACACAACTCTTTCCCAAAAAGAATTAAAATGAATATAGGGAAATTGTTTTCTTTTTAGAAATAAAAACAAAATTAAAATTCCTGAAATTAAAATAATTATTCCTGAAATAACAATTCCAATTATTTGTCCATAAGTCATTTTAAATATTAGAAAAAATTTATTTAATTAAAAAAAATTGTTTAACTCAACAAATCATTAAATAATACAATTTGAAGAATAAAATATATATTTATAAGAATCTTCTTTATATATTTGTTATTATTGTTTTTAACTTTTTTTATAAGGAATATAAATTAAATTTATTTCTATTATTTTATTATATTTATAGGAATTGTACTTGATTTTAAAGCCAAAATTAAAAAAAGTTAATCATTTATTTTTATAATAATTATTACATTTTTCAATTGTTTTAATTATTCTTCTTTTATTTAAAATTGTATATGGTGATTGAATATATTTACTTTTTTTGAAATAATAAAAAAAGTATTTGTTTTATTTTCTAAAATTTGAAACGATAAAAATTATTAAATCACATAAAAAATAATTTTTATGTTTGTTTAGAGTGATTCATGAATGTGTATTAATTAATCATTAACAAGTAAGAAATTTAATAAAAAGATTGTAATATATATTTTTATTTGAAAAGAGTTTTCTAAAATTAATTAATGTTTTAAAAATATTAAATTATTAAATTAAACAAAGAACAATAAATTCAGAGAATTTTCATTTAATTCTCAAAGCCAAAAATTTCATTCAACATTTCAGTTGAAAATAATGATAAATTTTATTTACTTTCAAAATAATATATAAATAATGATTTTTTTTTAAATAATCTTTTTCAAAAAATAAAAATTTATAAAAAAATATTGTATAAATAAATGTATTTACATCATTTTTTTATATTTATTTTTTAATATGAAACAGTTGATACATTAGTTTTATTTTTCATAGTAGAATATTTGAAGAAAAAAATGAATATTTAATATTTGAAGAAATAGAATTTTAAAGAAGATAAATTATCTTTTTATAATTTTTTATTTCATAAGATTGATAATATTTTTCTTATTTGATTTTTTTTCTTTTGTTATAGAATTATTTAATATATTATTATTGAAAATCCTAGAATTTTTTGTTTTATGTTTTAATATAAACATTTATTTTAAATGATTGTTATTTTATGATTTATTATATTTCTTTTATTTTTTCATTGACAAAATATTATTATTTCTTGATATTGGAAATGAATTTTTTTTATTTATTGTTTCATTATTATTCTTTTTAATTGGAGATACTTTATTAAATGAATTAAAATTTGAAAAGATTTTTGAATATTTTTCATCAAAATAATTTTTTATTTTGAATTTTATTTTATTACTTTGAATTTGAGATATTATATTATTTAAATTATTTCTTCTTGATGTTGAAATATTTCTATTTTTATGTTGAATTGAAATACCTTTAAAAGATTTATCTACATTTAAAATTTTATTATTCAACTTTTTATTTGAAGAAGAATTTTTAGTATTATAAAGTTTATTATTTTCAAAAACTTTACAATATTTTTTATTTATATTTTGAAATAATGAATTTTTTAATATTGTTCTTATATTTCTTGAATTATTTATTGTATTTTTATTAGATAAAATATTTATTTTTTTTTCATTTATTTTATTATAAGAGACAGATTTAAAACTTTCATTATTTTTTGATAAATTAATATTATTTAAATTTTTTAAATAATTTAATATATTTTCTCCATTGTTATTATCATTATTATTTATTTTATTTCTACTTATTCCTTTTAAAACATTATTATTTCCATTATTTCCAACTTTTTTATTTGAATTATTATTTACTTTATTTCTTTCTTTTGCTAAATCAATTAATTTTTTATATAATTCTTCATATTTAAAATGTGCTCCATATTCAAAATTATGTTCTTCATATTCATTATTATTATTATAATTGTTATAGTATAACCCCTTATATTCATCTTTTTCTTCATTCATATTATTAAAATATTTTTAAAAAAAAATTTCGAAAAATATTTTATTAACTTTAAATTGAATAAAATTAAAATATTTATATTCTAAATAAACTTTAAAAATCTATTTATTGTTTCATCAGAAAAATCAAAAGAAAAATTAATTCATCTTAACAATAATAAATAAAAAAATAAACATCAATCAAGAAATTTAGTATTTTGTACGATTTTATTTCCTTTATTAAATAATACTTGAAAAGCTTCTTTTAATTCTTTAATACAATAATATCTAGCAACATTTTTTTGTTCTTCATCAGTTTCATAATCTTCATCAATTTGAGAATCTACAATTTTAGCTTGCCAATAATGAGAAATTCCAATGTCACTATCTTTAAAAAGAGGAAATTTTTTTTCTTCTCCTTTATCATTAAATAATGAAGCAAAAACAAAAATATCTTTTTTTGTTGAATATACTATTTTTTTCTTTTTTAAAATTGAATATTTTTCTTCTTCTTCTAAATATTTTTTAAAATTTTTTTTTTCTTCTTCTTCAAATCTTTTCGCAGATTGAAAAGGAGGAAATTTCTTTTTTAATTTTTGGATTTTTAATAATTTAAATTTTTCATCATTTTTTTTAGAAATAGGAACAAGTAAATTTTTTTCTTCTATTTTATTAGGATCAACACCATTATTTTTTAATACATTATTATAATTCGCCATTTCATTTTTACTTTCTAAAGAAGTTAAAGAAGGTTTTGATTCTCCAAAAAAAATATTTTCTGATGATTGAATAGAATATGATAAATTTTTTGTTCCTTCTTTTGATGTTATATTTGTTGAAAAATAAATTAATGGTTTTGTTGTTAAATCATATTTATTTATTTTTGTTTTTTTTGGACTAAAAATATTTAATTTACTATCTAGAATTATATTTTTTTTTGCTGTTTGATAGTTATTTTTATTTGATAATAAATTTTGTTTTAAATTTTCTATTTCTGAATTCTTTGAATTATTTTTTATTTTTTTTAAAGTTTCTGGTGTGGAATTTCTACTTGACATTGAGAAGAAAATTTATTTGAAATAATATTTAAATTTAATAAATATATTATTTTTTTTTCATTTTTTCTTATTCATGTAATCTTTATAAATATTTTTATTTGATTGTTTTCTTTTTATTATTTTCTTTAAGAATTATAATTAAAAATGATTTATTGGAGTTTTTTATTAAAATTCAATTTTTTAATTATGAATTTTTAACTTATAATTTTTTTAAATTTTCCCTCAAAAAACATTTTTATTTCATCAAGTAAAAAAATAAAATATATAATAAAGAATATGTTTGAAATTAAGAATTAGATGATGAAACTCAATTTAAAGATTTAAATAAGTATATTTTTATTAAAAGGATATTCAGCTTTTATTTATTCTTTTTTTATTTTACAGTTTTTGTCAACTTTTCAAATGGAGAAGAAATTTTTTTCTTAGAAGGGAAAGGAATTTATTTTTTGGAGAAAATAATTTATTTTATTCTTGATTTAAATATAGAGAATATTTCTTAAAATCATCTGAATATTTTACTATTATATTATTAAATTCATTATATTTAAAATTTATTCTATTATTTAAAATTTACATTATTTTCAATTATTTGATATTCTATTATATTAAAAATTAATTTAGACATTTTTTTCTTATTAATTCTATTTCTTTTCTTTAAATTATTTTAATTTTAAAACATTATTATTACCTTGTTATTTTTTCTTATTCTAAATGAATAAGATAAATCTTAGGTAAAGAAGTTTAATAATCCTAGTAAAAAGAAACTAAAATTAAAAAATATTAATAATATTAAAATTTTTTCAAAAAAAAAATTTTCAAAGAAACTAATGGTTTTTCAAAAACTTTAAATAAAATAAAAAACCCAAAAAACCAATATAATTAATTTTATTTCAAAAAAAAAATTAAAAAACATTAAAAAAAATCTCTTTCTTTAATTCTTCTTAAGCATTTTTCTCATACAAAAAGCAAATTCTTCAAAAGTAATAATCCCATCTCCATTTAAATCAACTTCAGAAATTATTTTTTTTAAATTTTCATGAACTTTTTTTTTATCAGTAATACTTTGTTTAAAAACACTTTCAATTTCATCAAAAGTGATTTCTCCACTTCCATCTTTATCAAAATATCTAAAAGCAAATTTCAAAACATTTTCACTAAGAAATTTTTCTTTATTAATAGCAGCTCTAACGAATTCTTCATATTCAATATATTTATTATCATCCATATCAATATTTTTAAAAATAATAGCAACATCATTTTTTAAAGTATCACTTTTTAAAACTTTATTTAATCCTTCATATAATTCTTCTTGAGTAATTTTTCCATCTCCATTTAAATCAATCATATTAAATAATTTACATGAATTAATCACATCTGAAGTTTGAGGAAAATTATGAACTAAATATGCTAAAGCTGTTTCAGTAATAACAGAATTACTATGATAATTTTTTAAATTTTCAACTAATTTTTTTATAGTATTTGTATTTTTAATTTCATTATAAAGTTCCTTACTTTTATTATTTTGAAACCAAGAATGTCTTAATGCTTCTTCAGCAGAAATTCTTTTATCAACTTCCATTGTTAAACATGATTTAATTAAATTAATTGCTTCATTACTGATTTTATCAAAAGGAGAAGATTTTATATCAAATTTACCTTTTGCTACTTTTTCCATTATTTCAGAATCAGTTTCTCCTCCAAAAGGAGGTCTTGCACTTAATAAAATATATAATATTACTCCACAAGACCATATATCACATTTTTCATCATAATGTTTTTTTAATACTTCAGGAGCTATGTAATATGAGGATCCTACTAATTTTTTTTGAGTTGCTCCTTTTTCAAACATTTTCGATGTTCCAAAATCACATATTTTTACTAAGGGAAAATCATTCTTATCTCTTTTTGCTATTAATATATTTTCAGGTTTTAAATCTCTATGTAATATATGCATTTTGTGACAATAATTAATTGCTGAAAATATTTGATACATTACATAAGCAGAATATTTTTCATTGAATGGTCCTTTATCAATTATTTCTTGAAATAATTCTCCTCCAGAACATAACTCTGTAACTATTGAGTAACTTTCTCTATTTGAATAAAATTCAAATATTTTTAAAATATTTGGATGATCCATTGTTCTTAAAATGTTTATTTCATTAAAGATTTCTTTTTCATCTTCTGGTGTACAACTTGATGATTTATTTATTATTTTCATTGCTCTTATTTCTCCTGTTAATTTGTTTTCAACACTATATACTGTTGCAAAGGAACCTTCTCCTAAAAATTTCACTTTTTTGTAATCTTCGTCTGGTTTGTTTTTTAAATGACCTACTATTATTTCATTTGTTAATTTTATTGTAGTGTCTGTTTCATTTTCTTTTTTATTTTCACTTTCTCCTATTTTTTTTAATTCTTTGTTTTTTTCTTCTTTTGAACTTTTTCCACCCATTTTTGTTAAATTTTTTTTGCTTTTTTTATTCGAAAATATAATTTTATACTTTTTACTTTTTATATTTTTTTATTTTTTTTCTATTATTTTTTGTTTGGAAATGTTAAATAATATAGAATAAAAATTTTATTGAACATAATATTAAATTTTTTTCAAATTAATAATTAATGATAAAGAAAATTTTGTCCTATTTTATTTTTTTTTTGAGTATTAAAATATTTTTTTTGAAAACATAATCCATTGTCCAAATTAAAAATACTCAATCATTTACTCTTTTGGAATGTAATTTTCCTAAATTTGGATGATTGCATTACCGAGGATTTTTATTTCTTTAATCTTGAAATAATTGTTCATCCTTTTTTTCTATTCTCCAAATTCTTATGGACATATAGTGTTTTCTTTATCATAAATATTAATTTTTTTTTTTTAAAAAAAAAATTTTGTTTAGGTTTATTTATATTTTAATTTTCAAATTTATCTATGAATTCATTTATTGTTTGATACATTTCAGTTAAAGCTTCACTTATTATTAAAGTTCTTGAAAATTGAGGAGTTATACCGAAATCATTTACTAAAGAACAACTAACATCTTTTGTTGGTATTTGACTATAACTTTTAGAAATAAATTCATAAATTTCAATTTTAAAATTATAATCAAATAATACTCTTAATTTCCCATTTGTTATAACTATATTATCAGAATATTTTTCAAATTTAGCAAAATTATTTAGAATAAGAAGATGTTTATTTTCTGAAATTTGATATTCTTCAGGATCATCTAAATTTACACTTAATAAAGTTAAATTTTCTTCATATTTATCTTTAAAAATTAAAGGCAATGTTTTATAACCAGCATTAAAAGTCCAATCTTTTCCTTCTTGATCAATAATAATACTATATTTACATTTTTCAGTGAAATAATTTGAAACAAAATTTTTCCAATAGTCAATACTATTTTCTTTTATATGTTTATGTTTATTAAAATATTCATTAATTATAACTACTAATTTCCCAGGAAAATATTCTGGATTTTGTAAAGGAGCAATTATTTCTTGATTAAAATTCATAATTAATATTATATAATTTTTATTGATAATTTTTAAATAATTTATTTTAAAAGATGAAAATCAAATTAAAAATAAAAAGAATAATTAGGTACGTTGAATTCTGAAAGAAATTATGAATATGCTTTCTTATAAACAATATATGAAAAAAATGATTTTGATGTAAAAGAAGAATCAATAATGAAGATAATATTTATAAAAAATAATAAAAAAAAATTGAAAAAATCTTTAAAACATTGAAAGGTTATTATGAAATAAATAATAGAATTCTACTGAATGAAAGGATGTGATTAAATGATTTATACATAAATAACAAATTGAATATCAATATACCTGAACTTAATTATTAACAAGACAATCAAATTCATAATATTTTAAATTATATAAATAACCAGAGTATCATGATTAAAAAGGAAAATCAAAAAAGAATAATAAAAAATATAGATAAATATAAAAAAGATAAAAAAGAAAGATTTAGATATATTTTAAATGATGTTTTTTTACATTATTCAAATAAGCATGATTTTAATTGTTTTAATAAATAAATATTCCAAGAAATAAAAGTTCAAATTCTTCTTATTTGCCAAAGATAAATAAATAATTTATAAAATATCTTAAAAAATTATATTTCAATAAATTATAAAAGTCAATAAATGTTAAATTAAATTTTAAAAACATATTATAATAAATATTAATTAAAAAAAATCAATAAATATCACATTTACAATATACTTTATCTTTTACTTCATAATTTATATTTTCTATATTATTATATTTTTTATAACTTTGTATTTCAATAATTTCAACTAATTTATTTTTAAAATTAACTCTCTTTTTTTTTTTTTTATTTTTATCTTTAAAACAACTTTCTTTTTTACTTTTCTTTTTTTTTGAATCATTGGAATGAGATAAATTTTTTCCTTTTGAAGTTATAGTTGAAAAAGTTGGAAATGAAGCTAATGATTGTGTATTTAAACTATTTACTTTTTTTGGTAAAAAAGAACAATCAATCTCTTCATGGTTTATTATATATTTTTCTTGAGGAATAGTAAATGAATCATTTAAAATATCTAGTATTGTTTCTTTTTCTTTTTCTTTTTTTTTGTCTTTATTTTTCAAATATTTTCTATGATTGTTCTGTGACATTTTTAATAGGTTTTTTCAAAAAAATTTTAAACAATATACTAAAAATAATGATTAATTAGTTAATTTAAAAAAAGATTTTTAAATAATATTAATATTATTTCTATAGTATATAATTTAATAATTTGAATTCATTAATTCAAAAAATTTATTATATTCAAAAATACCTTTAACAATATCATAAATTATTTTAATTATTTTTATTTTGATAAACAATTTTGAATCCTTTCAATTCTTTCTATCATATCAGTATTTATATTTGGAAAACATTACATTCATCTAATTTACAAAATAAATTTAAAATAATATATACTTTTAAAATATATCTATTAATTTTACTTAATTTATCTCTTGTTTTCTGATTTTAATTAATTTAATTTTTATTATGAATTTATAGAAAT
>JAEEGK010012462.1_pt1 | contig 19311 bp, 15 predicted proteins | sample 8958771 | NCBI WGS metagenome assembly JAEEGK01 (sample SAMN16246547, study PRJNA631951) | gut metagenome | biome: gut microbiome; feature: rumen; material: SC-attached | host: Bos | place: Iran: Karaj | collected 2018-10
CCCCAATCCCCAATCCCCAATTTAAAACGAATAAATTCATATATTTAATAATTATAAAAAAAATCAACAAATTTTATAATAATTTATTTAAATATAAATAAATTTAAAAATAAATAAATAAATATTGATTAAAAAAATTAAAATTACTTCAACATTTAATCAAACATTTTAATATAATTTTTACTATATTAATTGTTCTTAATTAATTTATAATTATATATTTATATTCTTGCTTCAATCACAAATATTATTTTTTCATAAAAGCCGCTAAGTCTATTTTTTTTGGTCCAATTGGTTGAGTAATTTTCGTTTCAATTTCAGTTACTTGTAGAATTTCATTATCTTCAATTCCAAAATTTTTATTTTTTACAGCTTCACTATAAGGATTAAACTTTCTAATTTCTGGTTTATTAAAATTAGAATCTAATTTTCTGGCTCTTTTTAAAATAGCTTCTGAAGTTTTTTTTTCTAATTTTACTTTTTTTTTAGATAATAATTGTGAAGACATCATTCTTGCCATTAATCTACTTTTTTTATTTTTATCCATTTCTTTAATTTTAATTGGTTCTTTTGTTTCTTCGACTTTTTTCATTTCTTTTTTTATTTCATTTATATTTAAATTTTCATTTTCTTTTTCATTGTCTATTTTTATATTATTTAACATTTTAAGTTCTTCAACTTTTTTTTCACTTTCTTCTTTTCGTTTTTCTTCTTCTTTTTTAGAATTTATTTCAAAATTTTTTAAAGGTTCTAAATTATTTTCTGTGTTTTTTGGTTCTTCTGTTATTATTATATTATTTGTTGTATTTGAATTATTTTCGTTATTATTTTTTATATTTTTTTCATTTTCTTCATTTTTATTTTCTAAATTATTGTTTAATTTTTCTTTATTATTATCATCCATTATAATTTTATAAATACAATTATTTTTTATTATAATAATAATGTTAATATTATTAATACATAAAATATAATTAATAAAATTAATTATTTAAAAATATTAAAAATAAAAATTGTATTTCAAATTAAATTAAATTTTTTTTCTATTTTTTTATTATTTATTATTATTTTTTTTTTGTTTTATATCTTTTAAATTATTTTTTAGTTTATAATAAAATTCATTTATGAAAATATATTTTTATTTAAATTAATGGGTGTTTGCGAATCAGTTAAAAGAATTAATAAAAATAAAAAACACCAAATTAAAAATAAATTTAATTCAACAAATATTTCAAATAATTCATTTAATAATTCAATAAAGGCAACTATAAAAGAAACAAATTTTTATATTAAAAATGATTATATTTTAAATGAAGATTTTATAATTCATGATGATATAAATAAATATTATAACATAAAATCGAAAATATTAGGCAAAGGTTTAAGTGGAAAAGTTTTTATAGGTATTAAAAACAATATTAAATATGCAATTAAAATAATTAATAAACATAAAATTCATTCAATAAATTCAATAAAAAACGAAATAAAATTTTCTCAATTAAAACATGAAAATTTAATTAAATATTACGAAATATTCGAAGATGAAGATTATATTTCAATAGTAATGGAATTAGGTGAATATGGAGATTTATTCGATTTAATATTTAATTTTCCTTTAAATTATATTCCATTAGATATTTGTATAGATTTATTTATTCAAATTTTAGATATAATAAATTTTTTACATAAAGAAAAAAAAATCGTTCATAGAGATTTAAAACCTGAAAATTTTATTATAAAATTAGATGAAAATAAAAAAATAAAAATTAAATTAATTGATTTTGGTTTGGCAACTTTTATTCCTGAAGGTGAATATTCTTTAACAGATCAAGTAGGAACTTCAAGTTATTTAGCACCTGAAATTGTTTCAGGTTTTGGATATGATGAAAAAATTGATATTTGGTCTTTAGGTGTTATTTTATATAATTTATTAACTGGTTCAGAACTTTTTATAGGAGAAAATAAAAACGAATTATATGATGAAATTAAATATAAATCTATTAATTTTGATATAATTGACTATGAACCTATTAAAAAATTATGTCAAAAAATGCTTTATAGAATTCCTCTTTATAGAATAAATTCTGAAAATGCTTTTGAAATTATAAAAAAAATTAAAATGGAAAGAAATGAATTATTAAAAAATGTTGATAATGAAAATAATATAAAAAATGAATATCAATTATTTAATAATTATTTCGAAGATAAGAAAAAAGAAATAGAAATTAATTGTATTTAATTTTGAATTATTTAAAAATTAATGTTTTTTATTAGTTATTTATTATGTAAATATGTAAATATGTAAATTTTTATGTGACATATACGAATATTTTATTATTATATTTTAAAAAAAATAATTTTATTAGAAAATATTAAATTAGATGAAAAGCATAATTTTTATAAATAGTTATTTATTAATTTATAATTAAAAACATGATAAAATATAAAACATTAAAAATAATTATTAAATTAATTTTTATATTTAATTTATATTTAAATTAATTTAAATTTTTAATTTAAATTGATTTAAAAAAAAAAAAATAAAGAAATTATGATAGAAAATTCAAAAAAAAACAAATTAAAAAATCTTATTCAACTTAAATCAAATCTTTCAAATAATAATTCAAAAGTTTTAACTTGTCCATCCTGTAAAAAAATATTCACAAAATTTGCAAGAATTCCTTACAATTTAAAATGTAATCACATAATATGTAAAGAATGCATTTTAAATAAAGGAATTTGTTCAATAGATAAAAAAATTATTGATTGTGATATTAAAGATTTAACTATTAATCAAACATTTTTAGATTTTATTCCTTCAAAAAAAGTTTTTTTATGTAAATGTAAAGAAACTATAAAATTTATGTGTTCTTTTGATAATGAAACTTTTTGTTCAAATTGTTTAAAAAATCATGAAAATAAAGAACATTCAACTTTTGTTTTTTATCCTAAAATTAATAATATTTTAAATGATTTAGAAAATATTAAAATTCATAGCAAAGAAAAATTAAATGAAATTGAAATTAAATTAGATAATTTAAGTGATTTGAAAATTAATTTAATTGATAAAACAAAAAATGAATTTAATAAATTAAATGAAAATTTTGAAATTTTAATTAAAAAATTAAAAAAAATTAAAGAAAATTATGAAAATGAAATTAAAAATTCATATTTTAATCAAATTAATAAAATTAATAATGATAAAGAAATTATTTCGAATAATAAAAAAATATTAAATGAAATTTTTGAAGGAATTAATTATTTAATAAGTAAATGTGAAAATGAAGATGAAATTATTTACGATGATTTAATAAAAAATAAAAATGAAATTATTCAAAAATGGGAATTATCATTAAAAAATTCAGTTTATAATTGTAATTTATATAATTTTGAACATTTAAAAATTCCTTCATTTAAATTTAATTTTGATTCTAATATTTTAAATGAAATTATTATGTTAAAAAATGATAATAATATAAATAGAAATAATTTAAAAAATAATATTGATAATAATAATAATTATTTTTTAAGTCGAGAATCAACTAATGCTTATACAAAACAAGACAGTTGTTTATCAAATCAAAAAAAGAATTTTAATAATTCAGAAAAAAAACAACAAAATAAATTATTTTTTGTAGATACAAAAACTGAAAATAAACCCGTTTTAATAAATAATAATAATAATAAAACATTAATTTATGATAATAATAATAATAAAGAAAATAATAATATATATAATAGTAATAAATTAGTATATAGATATAAAGGAATTTATATAAATAACAAAAGAAATTTAAATTATGTTATAAATGAAGATTTTTTTACGAAATAAAAATAGTAATTATAAATTTTTTGGTTTTTTTTTTTGTAAAAAAAATTAATTATCAAATTGTTATTAATTTTAATGAAATTTTAAGAAAATTTGAATGTTTAAATTTAGTTTTATATATTTTATTTTAATATATATATTTTTTCATTTTATATTTTAATTATATATAATAACATTTTAAATATTAATAAAAATAAAAAATTTTTTAATTTTGTTAATTATAATAATTAATTATAAAATAATAAATAAATATTATTTATAAATATTTAAATTTTATTATAAATAACTTTGTCCTTCTTTTAAATTTTCATTTAAAGGTTTTTTCACAATAGAAAGAATTTTTAATAATTTTTCAGCATTTTTTAAAACATTTGGAACTTTAATCGCACCAAAACAATTTGAATAAATATGACATAAATTAAATGTTATTAAAGGAATAAATTCAAAAAAATCTAAATTTCCATAATAAACATGATAATTAGTAATAGAATCTTCTTGATTAGAATTATTTTTAGTTTGAATATAAAATTCAAAATTATTTTTATGTGTGACTCCATTTAAAATAATGAATCCTTTTTCAGGATTTTCATAAATTGTTTTTTTATTTTCTGAATTTAAAGTATAAAATTTTAAATTACTTTTTGTATTAACAATAATATAAAAAAATTTAATTCCTTCATTTTTTTTTTCAATTTCTTTTATTTCATTTTCTATATTTTTTTTATCAAAATAATTCGCATGTCGATAAATTAAAATATTTCCTGCTTCTTTATTATTAATTTTTTTATATTCATTTCTTGCTTCGTTTATAAATTTTGCAATATTAATAAAATAATTTTCATTTTCGCATTTGAATTGCGAATTATAAAATTTATTAAAATTTTTATTTAATGTTGCGCACATTGCAATTTCAATATTATTATTTTTTTTATTAATTTCTATTCCAATTGCAATAATATTTTTTTCTTGAATTTGTTTGTTATTTTCAATATTATAATTAATTCCGCCTAATTTATTATTAATTTGTAATAAAATTTTTGTACAAATTGATAATAATTTTGAATAATCTTGATTTGATAATTTTTTTAAATTTGGTTCTTTTGGAATTTTGTTTGATTTTACAACTTGACTTAAAAATTTATTATCATTTAAACTAATTGATTTAATTTCTGAATAGAAACTTTCTTGTTTTTTATTTAATAAAAATAATACGAATTTTTGATTAGTTATTTTTTCTAAAACTTGATTTAAATAAATTTCTTTTTCACATTTTGGATTTATTGCTAACATTTCTGGTTCGTTAATTTCCATATTAATGTCATATGAAACTAAATTTAATATTTTATATAAATTATTTGCTTGATTTAATCCATCTTCTGTGTTTTCATAAACTAAAATCCAATTTTTTAATTCTTTTGTTTCGACTAATTTTATTTTTGATATGTCGTTATTTTTTATTATTTCATTGTTTCCATCTTTTAATTCAACATCTTTAATATAATATGAATCGTATAATTTTGTTATTGGTTTTATTTCTATTCCATATGAATTTTTTTTTCTTTCGGTTTTTTTGTTGAATATTAAATCTATTAATTCGTTGGTTTTTTTTATTTTTTTATTTACAGAAGTTTTAGTTAATCTTGATAAATTATTATTAAATGTTTTATCTTTAATTTCAGGTTGATTAACATTAGTTAAATAAGAAATTTCTGGAATAAAAAATAAATAAACATTTTCATTTGAAATATAATTTCTAGTTTTAACAATAATTAAAGGTTGTTTTTTATCTTTTATATCAATATTATAAGTTTTTTTATAATATTTAATTAAATTTATTGATTCATTTGTATTATTTAAACTTATTTCTTGATTTGAAGGATTAATATCTAAAGAAATATCATGAATTTTATATGTTCGTTTATTATATTTAACTTTAAATGTTTTTCCAATTAAATTTTTAATATTATTTTTAGGATTTTTAATATAATCTAATACTGTTTCTTTTCCTAAAATTTTATTTTTTAAATTTACACATAAATAATTTCCATCATTTGTATTAATTAAATTAGTAATAATTGCTGGATATAAATTCATTCCAAAATTAATTCCTCTAATTTCTTCTTTTAAATTTTTATTAACAAAAAAATTACCTTTATTATAATATTCAATATCATTATTTGAATTTATAATTTCTTTAAAAATATATTCAATCATTTGTTTATGAATTTTTGAATCAAAAATTGAATTTTTATTTAATTCATAACTTTTACTAAATTTATCAAAAATTATTAAATATTCGTTATTATTATAATTTAATGAAATTTCTTTTTTTTCTGTGATTTTTTTGAATGAAAATAAAGAATTATTATTATTATATAAAAAATTTCCAAAAATTGAATTAATTTCGTTTTTATTTGTATAAAAAATTGATTTTAATATTTTATTACTAAAAATTTTTGGGAAAATTTGAAAAGAATATTCAAAAAATATTAAATTATTATTAAAATTAATTTCAAATAAATTTACATATGTTTTATTTAAACTTTTATTTAAATAATTTAAGTTATTTTCATTAATAATTGGAAAAGAAGAAAAAGTAAAATTATTAGTCATTGTTTTTATTTGAAAAAAGAATAGAAATAATTAAAATATAATTAAATTATCTTTAATAAACTTAAATTTAATAATAATAATTTAATTTAAATTATAATAATATTTTTATTTTATTTACTTATTTTATTATTAATAAATAAATAAAAAGTTTTTATTTAAATTATTTTATCTAATTTTAACAATTTTTTTTTATTTAATTAAAATTTATATTCTTCTGATGATAATGTGTTTATATCAAAATTTTTATCGCTGTTTAAATTATCATTTAAATTATTATTATTATCATTTAAATTATTATTATTATTATCATTTAAATTATTATTATTATCATTTAAATTATTATTGTTATTATTATTATTATTATTATTATTTAAATTAGAATAATTTTTATTAAAATTAAAATTAAAATTTTCAATACTAAAATAATCATAAATATTTTTATTATTATAATCAAAATCAATTAAATAATTTTCAGTTTGTGATTCTTTTTCATTGAAATTTTTATTATTATTATTATTATATTTAAATTTAAAATCATTTATTAAAATATTTTGTGAATTTATATTAAAATCTTGTTTATAAAAATTTTTATTAATATTTTCATTAAAATTATATTGATAAACATTTTGTGGATTTACATTAATAAATTTATTAAAATTTTTATTTTTTTCCCAGAAATTTAATAAAAAATGATTTTTTTTCCATTTATTAAAATAAAAAACGCTCAAAATCAAAAATTTTTTATAATTAATTTTTTCAAATAATTTAAAAAAGATTTTTGAATTTGTTTTTATTATTAAATTATTAGAAATAAAATTATTTGAATTAATATAATTTAAAATATTATTGAAAAAAATAAAAGAAATAATATTTTTAAATAAAAACATTTTAAATTGAATATTATTAATTTTATTTTCATTATAAAAAGAATTTTTTTTATTTTTCATAAAAGATGAATTATTAAAAATATTTTTTTTATAAATTTTTTTATAACTTTCATTAGAATTATTATTTTCATCTTGACTTAATAAACTATTATTTTCAGAAATATTTTTATTATTTAAAATGTTTTTATTATAAAAATTTTTATTTTTATTTAAATTGTTATTTTCTTTATATGAAAATAAACTATTATTATTATTATTATTTTCTGGAATTTGAATTGAAAATGATTTTGATGTGATTGAATAAAAAAAATTAAAATTTTTATTTTTTTTTATTGAAGATAAAATTTGAAAATTATTATTTTTAATAAAATCTTCTTTTATTTCGTTATTATTAAATTCTCTTGATTTGAAATTATTATTATTATTATTTAAATTTAATTGAAAATTATTTTCGTTTTTTATTATAAAATTTTGTTTATTTTTTTTATTAATTTTTTCATTGAAATTTTGATTTAATTTATTTTTAATAATGAAATTAATTTCTTTTTTTATTTTGTTATTAATTTTTGTTTTATGATGAAGAAAAGAAAGATTTAAATTTTTTTCTATTTTTAAATTAAAATTATTAATTTTATTTGAAAAAAATTTTAATTCTTCTTCAACTTCTTCTTTACTTGAATTAGTAACAGTTGTATTAATAATAGGATAAATGTCCATTCCTGTGTATTCATATTCTAAATTTTTAAATATTTTATTTGAAATTGAATTTAATTGAATGTTATTTATTTTTTCTAAATTTAAATTACTAAAAATTATTTGAAATGAATTTTTGTTTTTAAATTTTATTATTTTATTTTCAATATTTTTATTATTAAAATTATTATTATTATTTTCATTTATTTTTTCGTTATTTAATAATATTTTTATAATATTTTTTAAATCATTTTCGTTAATTTTTATATTCAATAATTTTAATATTTTAATTAAAAATTGAATATGATCATCTTTATTATTATTATTATTATTATTATCAAAATCATTAGAATTTTTTTTATTTTCATTATTATTATTTTTTTCATTATTATCAAAAAGATTTTTTTGTAAATTAAAATCATCAAAATCATTAAAATTATTATTTTTCATATTTTGAATTTGTTCTAATAATTCAAAATACAATTTTTTATAATCATTTTGATCATTATTAATATTATCAAAAGATTTATTAGAATCATTATTAAATTTTCCTGAATATTTAATACTATTATTTTTTTCAATAAAAATATTACTAAATTGTTTTTTTTTTCTATTATTTTTATTATTATTATTATTAAAATTAAAATTAAAATCTTTCATTTTCTTTATTAAATAATTTTTATCATATTTTTCATAGATTTTTTTTAAATAAAAATTTTCATTAGAATTTTTTTTAATTTTATTAACAAAAAATAAAAATCGTTTTTTTTTAAAAATAAACAAAAAATTATTAAAATGTTCATTAAAATTTTCATAATTTAAATAAATATTAATTTTATTATAAAATTTTTTTCTATTAAAATAACCACGAAAAATTTTTTGAATAATTAGAATTTTTTTAATAAAAATATTAAATTTTTTTTTATAAAATCTTTGTAAATTAATTAATTTTTTCATTTTATTTTTATCTTTTAAACCATAATAAATTTTCAATTGCTCATAAAAATTTTTGTAATAATTTAAATCAACTTTTCCGCCATTTAAATATTTTCTAAATTTACTTTCAAATCCTAATGATTTTATTAAATTTTTAGTATTTTCAGGTAAATAATCATTAATATTATAAATAATTTTAGTATTAATATTATTATTTAAAATATTTTCAGGAGAATAAAAATTATTTTTATAAGTTTTTGAAAATTTTGGTTCTTCTTTTATTTTTGAATAATTTAATTTTTCATTGAATGTTTTATTATTATTTTTATTAGAAGAATTTTGAATTTTTTTGTTATTTAAAATTGATTGATTAATATTTTCATTATTATTATTATTATTATTATTATAATCACTATTTTCTAAAGAAAAACTATTGATATTTTCATTATTATTATTTTTATTTTCTTTAAATGGATTATAATTTAAATAATCAGTTTTATAATAATAATTATTATTAATTTTATTATTATTATTATTATTAATAAAAGTTAGATTAAAATTATTATTAAAATAATTATTATCATTATTATCATCAAAAATTTTAAATTTATTAAATTGAATAGGTGTTTTATTTCTTTCTTTATTTTTAATTCTACTTTTATTTTTTTCTGGATTTAAAATTAAATATTTATTTTTTTTATTTTTTTTCTTGATTGATTTAATCGTTGAATCAAAACTTTTTGAACTAACATTTGTTCTTGAAGTTAATAAATTTTCATCATTTAAATAATAATCATTTTGATTTTTTGTATTAAATAATTGTTTTAAATTAGATTTTTCTGGTGTTGTTAATTCTAATTTTTTTATTAATAATTTTGTTGCTTTTTTTTTATTATTATTATTTTTTTCTAATGAATTATTAAATTCTGAATCTGAATCAATTATTACATCAATATTATTATGTTCTGATGTTGATAAAATTCCTTTATTTTTTATTTTATTTATGTTTGATATTAATTTATTTTTAACGAAATTTAAATTTTTATTTTCATTTTCGTTTTTTTTATTAGAATTTTTTTCTTTATTTTTATCATTTAAATTCAAATTATTATTTAATTTAAAATTATTAAAATTTGAATCATAATTTTTTTGAATTATTTTTTTATTATTGTTTGAATATTTTTTCTTATTATTCATATTAAAATTTAATTAAAAAAAAAAATTAAATAAATAATAAAAAATAAATAATAAAAATAAAAATAATTTTATAAATAAAAAAAAATAATTTTAATAAAAAAAAAAAAAATCAATTTAAAAAAAAATTATGGGTGAATTTTTATCATCACCAAACAAAAAAAAAGAAAGCGACGACGGTGAAAACTCATTCGTAAATTTTTATATAACCTACTAAAAAACATATAGCTAAAATTCGGTGTATGTGGAATGCAAGGATGGCGAAAGCGAATGGAAGACGCTCACATAACAGACATTTCTCAAGGAAAAGAAAAAGAAATCGACATTTTCGGTGTTTTCGACGGTCACGGCGGAAAAGAAATTTCCCAATTCGTAACACATCATTTTACGCAGGAATTTTGTATAAACGAAAACTATAAAAAAGGCAACGTTGAAGAAGCTTTAAGAGAAACATTCATAAAAATGGATGAAATTATGCAAACATCCGAAGGAAAAGAAGAAATTAAAAAATACGCTAGAAAAAGTAAAGAAGAAGATGATCTTCAAAATAAAAACGAACCACAAAACACTCAAATGGCAATGATATCGCAATTAATAGGTCAAAAAGACCCAGAATCAAATGAAATCGCATTAAGAACTGGATGTACAAGTTGTGTATGTGTAATAGATGAATCGAAAAAAAAAATTTATTTCGCTAATGCAGGTGACTCAAGAGTTGTAATGTTCAAAAAAAATCAAGCCATTGCAATGAGTACGGATCACAAGCCGGAATTAGAAAGTGAAAAAGAAAGAATATATAAAGCAGATGGATGGATAAGTGAAGGAAGAGTCAAAGGAAATTTAAATTTAACGAGAGGTTTGGGTGATTTAGAATATAAATTAAATACGAAATTAAAACCGGAAGAACAAATGATTACTGCTAATCCTGATATTATTGTTGAAGATTATTCAACGGATATTGATTTTATTGTGATTGGATGTGATGGAATTTGGGACTGTTTGACTAATCAAAAGTGCTGTGAAATGATAAGTGAAAAAATGAAAAATAATCCTGGAATTAAATTATCTACGATTATTGAAGAAATTATGGATGAAATTCTTGCGAAAGATTTGTATAATGAAACGGGCGTTGGATGTGATAATATGACTTGTATGATTATTGTTCCTAAAAAATAAATATTTAAAAAATATTATTATTTATAATATAAAAAAATAATTTTTGATGTTTTTATTAAATTTAATTAAATTTAATAATTTTATTTAAATTAAAATAATTATTTATTTTATTTATAATTATTCTTCTAAATTATTATTTAATTCTTCATAAATTTTATCTAAATAATTATAATAATTTTTTAATGAATTAATATTTTCTTGTTTGATGTTCATAATTTCATTTATTGTTTGTTTGTATTCTTCTTCCATTTTTTGCATTTGTTCGTAAGAATCTTTTTCAATTTCTGTGTAAGTTTGTTGTTCGTTATTTTCTAAAATTTTAATTTGATTTAATTCATTTTCTTTTTTATAAATATTTTCATTGATTTTTTGAATATCATTATTTAATTTTTTAAAATTTTCATCTAATTTTTTAATTTTATTTGTATTATTTTGAGAAATGTTTTTAATTTCTTCGTTTTTTTGATTTAATTCGTTTTGTTTTTGTGTGATTTCAATTTCGATGTTTGAAATTTCGTTTTCTAAATCATTTAAATTTTTATTAATTTCGTTTTTTTTATTTTCTTTTTCATCTAAAATTTTACGATTTTCAATTAAATTATTTTGAATGTATTTTTTATAAATATTAATGTCATTTTTAATAAAATCGAAATTAAAATTTTGATTTTCGCATTTGTTTAAAAAATAATCAATTTTAATATTTTCAATATTGTATTTTTCTTTTGTGTCTAAAATTTGAATTTGAAAAATTTCTTTTTTTTGTTGATTAATTTTTTCTTTTAAATTATTAATTTTATTTAAAATTTCAGTGTTTGAATTATTTTGATTTTTTAATTGAAAAAGTAAAATTTCTTTTTTTTCTTGAATTTTATTCATTTCTTCTGAAGAAATTTTTTGAATTTTTATTTGATTTTCTAATTCTTTTTCTTTATTTTTTAATAAATTTATTGAATTATTATTTTTTTCAATAAAATTTTTTTTTCTTTGAATTTCTTCATTTAATTCTTTTATTTTTAAATTATTAATATTCAAAGTTTTTTTATTTTCATCAACCAAATTTTTCAAATTTTCAAATTCTTTTTTAAAATTTTCTTTTTTTTTCGAAAAAGTTTCTTCTTTATTAATTTCATTCTGAACATTTTTAATTCTATTCAAAATTTCATTTAATTCATTCGTTTTATTCACATTTTCAATTTCGATTTTTTTATTATATTTTTCTTTTTCTTCATTAAAATTTTCTGGATTTTTAAAAATATTAATAACAAATTCTTTAAAATTTTTCTCATCTTCATTAAAAAAAAAATTAAACCCAATTTTTTCTTTATAATAATTAAAATAACAAACTTCTTCTGACAACCATAATAAACCAGCTAATAAATAATTCCACGAATTTGGAGCACCAACACTAATCAAATGGTTTTTTTTAATGATTCCCGGATATTTTAAATCAGCAAATGTTTTTAAAATAAATTCATCTGATAAATTTTGCGGTAATAAAAAATCATCAAAAAGTTTCTTTAAACAAAAAGAAAAAATGTTTACGAATTCAGAGCGCGATGGATTTGATAAATGTTTTTTACTTAAATTTGAATTATATGATTCAGAAATTAAAAAATTTAAAAGTTTTTCAATACATTTTTCTTTAAATTCTGGTTCTAAAATTGGAAGATCAGAAAATTTTGAATTTGTTATTGTTGTTTTTCTTTGAATTAATTGATTTGAAGGAAAATTCATGTGATTTAATGAAGCTGATGAAGTACGATTTTCATTAAAAAAAATATTTTTATGTGAATTTGACATAATTTAAATTTAAATTTAATTAATTTTATTTACAAATTATTTAAATATTTATAATTTTAATTTTTATTCAAATTTTATTTTAATTCCTTCTATTTTAATTTCAGTTGAATTTGTTGCATTTTCACCACTTTTCACCCATTCATTCCATGTTTTATTAACATAAACTTTATAATATAATTTTTTATTATTTTTATCATCTAATTTTATTTGAATATTAAATAAAGGTTCGGAAATTCCAGTTGTTCCGACATTAAAACCATTTGAGCCCCATTTTGACCATCCTTTATTTTTAGTTAAAACTCGATATTCTAAACTTTCAACCCAATTTTCATCGATTGAATTTATGAAAATATTTATACATTCTAATCGTTTATTTTTATTTATTATTCCTCCGATTTTTCCGTCATATGACCAATCTATCCAACCATTTCCTTCCATATGAACTCGATAGAAAATTAAATTATTGAGATTTAAGGGAATTTTTAATTTGATTTTTTCGTTTTTTAAATGTTTTAATAAACGTTTTTTATTTTCTAAATCTTTTTTTAAATTGTTTTGTTTTATTTCTTCTATTGTTAAATTTTGTGTTTGTAATTTTCTTTGTAAATTTAATAAAATTAATGAAATTATTATTATTATTGTTATGAAAAATAAAAAAAATAATAATCGAAGTTTTTTTTTTTGTTTTTTTTTTTTTGTTTTTGTGATTTTGTTTTTTTCTTCGTTGAATTTTGATAAAAAATTTTCATCAATTTCTAATTTTTCAAATTCCATAAAAAAAATTATTAATAATAATAATAATTTAAAAAAAAATGAATAAAAATTTAATAAATTTTTCGTTGTTTTTGAAAAAAAATGGAATTATAAATTCATTTTCAAATTTTATTAAAAATTATAATCAAAATAAAATAAATTTAAATTATTTTTTAGCTCAAAAAATAAAAGAATCAAAATTTAATAGTAAAATATTTTATTTAATTTAATTTAGTTTTATCAAATAATATTTTTAATTCATACATTAATAATGATGATAAAAAAATAATAAATTTACTATTTAAAATTTTTTTTATATACAAAAAAAAATTATTCAAAATCAAATTTTTTTATTTTCACAAATTTTTAAAAAATTCTTTAAAAATTAAGAAAAAATTATTAAATTTTAATAATTTAGAATTGAATAATTTTTCTATTCAAAAAAATAAAAATTTTAATAAAAATCATTCGAAAAATTTTGGAAATCGTTTGTATAATGATTATAAATATAAACAACAATATTTATATGCATTAAAAATGTTGTATTTTATTAATGAAGAAAATAATTATTCTTTTCAACCGAAAATTAATAATAATTATAATTTTTCTAAAAATGATAATTTTTTGTTTAAGAATAAAATTAATTTTTTAAAGAAAACGAAAAAAAATCTTTTGAATAAAAATAATTCGAGTATGAATTTAATTCATGATTCTAATAAATTTATTTTAAATTTATCTAATAATAATAATAATAATAATAAAAATTTAATTAAAAGTAAAAGTTCGAATAAAATTAAACCAATTTTTGATTATCAAAAATTCAATGTTTTAAATGAAAAACTTTCAATTTTTGAAAAATATAATAAAAATAATAAAAATTTAAATATAAAAACTGAAAATTTATTAAAAAAATCAAATTCTTCAGAAATATTTAAAATTTATAATTATAATTATAAAAATTTGCCTAAAAATAATAAAAATATTACAACAATAAATAATAATAATAATAATGATAAAAATATGAGTGAGATTTATAAACATTCGAATGATTTTTCTGGAATTTTATCAAATAGAATAAAAAAATTTGGCTCAAAAGTTTTTTTATCATCAATTGGACCAAATTATATTAATCATTTAAATTTAGATAATAATGATAATAATAATAATAATAATAATAATAAAAATAAAATAAAAAATAAAAAAATAAGTAATTTAAATATTTTAACAACATCAATTTCAAATAAAAATTATAATCATTTACATAAATGTAATAGTATAAATTCAAGTAATAATTCAAATTACATAAACAGTAGCATAAACAGTTTAAATCAAAAAAGTCTATTCGAAAAAAATTTCAAACGAAGTCAAAAAAACAATTTAAACAACAATTCAGATAATTACATAGGAATGTCAACATCAACAAAAACAAATAAAAATTTTACAATTCAAACATACAACAACAACAATAAAAAATACATAATAAAACCAATTAATAATTTAGAAATAGAAACATCAAATTTACATAATTCAAACAATAATAATAATAATAATAATTTTATTTCTAATTATAATAACAAAAATAATAATAACAAAAATAAAAATTTCAAATACGAAAAAAATAGTCTTTTTATAAAATCCGAATATAATAAACCAATAAAAGAAAATATTCAAACAATAACAGACGATAAAATTTTAAATCAAGCTCAATTTTACATAAGCATCGATGAAAGTTTAGATGAATATTTATCACATAAAAATAAAAAAAAATAAAATAAAAATTCTTATATAAAAATTAATAAATATAAAAAATAACTTAAATATTAATATTATTATTTTTTTAATTAAAATGAAACAACCAACTCAAGAAGATTTATCAAACGCTGAATATTGTCAATTATTATTTCAAAGTGAACTATCAAATTTAGTTTCAAACAAAGAATTATCAAGCCAAATTTTCTATAATTTATTAGAAGGAATAAAAGAACCAAGAGCGAAATTAGCAAATGGTGAATATATGGATTTATATCTATGTGAAAATTTATTTAGCACATTATTGCCTGGTTTAGAAAGTCTTGCGAAAACAAGCGAAAAATTAATTTATTTTTCAGCTAAAGAAGATGAAAATGAAGTTAATAGATTCAATCCTTGTAATTTTTTAGCCGAATTTTTAATGAGAAATAATCCAAAATATGGAAAAAATAAAGAAACACATGAAAAATTTTTAAAATATACGAGAAAAGAAAGAAAAAGTAGAATGGTTCAAGCGAATAGTGAAAATATGAATAAAAAAGTTTCTGATTTTTTTAATAGTAAGAATATAAAATTAAATAAATTAAATATTGAAAATTTTATTCAAGAATTGGATCAAACGTTGAATTTAAAAGATAGTTTAATTAAATGGGAATGGCTTGAATATTTTAGAGTTTATAAAGATAATCAAACTATTGTTTTGGATGAATTTTTAAAAGCGTTTAAATTAGCTGTTCTTGATTTGCATCAAATTGATGAAGAAATGTTAAAAAAATTATTAGAATAATAAAATATAAATAAAATTTTAAATTATTATTATAATTATAATAATAATAATTATTATTATTATTTAAAAAAATATTCATAAAAAAAAAAAAGAAAATTTAAACAAAAATTAAATGATAAATTATGTTTTTTAAATAAAATAAAAAATTAAAATAACAATAAATGAATTTTAATTTATTATTCATAATAATTTATTTTCTTCTTCTTGATTCAGTTTTTGTTGTAGTAGTAGTAACAACAGTTTGTTTAGTAGTTTTTACTTTAGTTCCACTATCTTCATTTTCAGTTTTGACTAAATCTAATTGTTGAGTTGTTAATTCTTTTCCAGATTTTGGTTCAACAAAAGTAGTTTCGCTAACAGAAATATCATCGAATCCAGCTAATCTCGCATTAGCTTCGACTTGTTTAACATCATAATCTTGCATGACTAAAACTGGTTGAGTAATAACAATAGTTGCTTTAGCTCCAGTTTTTAAAACAGTGAATAATTGAGTTAAAGCAAAAGCACTTAAATCATCAACATGAGCGTTTTGAATTAAAGCACTATCAAATGTTTGAGGTTTAACTACTTTTAAGCATCCCATGTGTTGAGGAGAAGTTAAAAAAACATCAGATTCGTCTTGATATGTATCTTCATTGTCTACATATAATTTTGGCATTTATAATTTTATATTTTTTTTTATTTAGATTTATTATTTTAATAAAAATTCAAAAAAAATTTATTAATTTTAATATTATTTAAAATAATATATTTTTTTTTAATGATTACGAAACATAAATTTTTAGATTATTTAATTTGGTGTTTTATGAGAGTTTTTGTTTATTTTTTTTTATATGCGTTTATTTTATATAGTTATAATGATCCGCCAAAATACGCATTGGAATTTAAAAAGGATCTTAAACTCGCAGCGAAATTATCGAATATTGAAATACCAAAAATATTACAAGATAATTTAATTCATCCAATGCCAATTTTTGTTTTGTTTTTAAAAATATGTTTGTTTTGTACAATAATGGCAACTTTGGGATTTAAAATTTTTCAATTCATTTCTGGTTTAATCGTTGTTTTTATTGATTTAGTTAAATATCATCCTTTAAGAGAACCCGAAGTTAAAAAAGGTGAACCTTATGATGCGTTAAATCAAGTTTATCCGTGGATTGATACGATTTTAATTGGAATGTTTGCTGTTGTTATTTTTTTTAATACGTTTGTTAATTTTAAAGAAGAATGGATCTTTGATACACAAAGTAATCAAACTACTGTTGTGTTGGAAGAAGATGTTGAAGAATATGAAAAAGATAAAAAAAATAAAGATAAAAAAATTAAGAAAGATTAAAAATAAATAAAAAGTATTTAATATTGTATTTGGGATTTTATGTTCAATATTTTTTATTTAATAAAACATATATTTTTAATATATTAATATTTAATAATATTTAATTTATTTTAATTAAAGAAATTAAATTATATGAATTTAAAAATAAATAAATTGTTTATTTACTTAATTAATAAATAATAAAATTTATTTATTATGGATAAATTTATAAAATTATAATAATTAATTGATAAATAGATAAAAATAAAAATAAATACTATTTTTTTCTAAAATAAAGAGTCATTTTTATATTTAAATTATTTATTTAAATATAATAAAGGTAAAATAAAAAATTATAAATATATTTAATAATTATTTTTATGGAAAAGTATAAATAATATTTTATTTTTAATTTAAAAGTTATTTGCTTTTATAAATTATTATTTATTTCATAATTATTTTGTTTAAATATAAACAAATTAAACAATATAAAAAATTAATATAATTATTGCTTATTATTTATAATTAAATTAATACTTAAAACAAACATTTTACATCAGATATTTATTATAATAAAACTCCATTTAAAAATTATAAAAAAAGAAATTAACAATAAAAATAATAATTAAAAAAAAAATAATTTTTTCATAAATACAATAAATTAATATTTTATTTATTTAATATATTTATTTAATAATAATAATAAAAATAATTATTAAAACGAAAATTAATTTTAAATTAAAATATATAAAAATGGGGCTTTTAGATTTATTACGAAAATTAAAAAAAAATGATAAAGAAGCAAAAATATTAGTTTTAGGTTTAGACAATGCCGGTAAAACAACATTATTAAAATATTTAAGTAGTGAAGCTCCAAGTACAGTAGAAGAGCCAACAAAAGGATTCAACGTAAAAACGATAGTAAAAGATGGTTTTAAATTAAATGTTTGGGATATAGGTGGTCAAAGTGCAATAAGAACATATTGGGAAAATTATTATGATAGAACAGATGGATTAGTTTTTGTAGTAGATTCAAGTGATGATTATAGATTAGATGAAACAACAAGTGTATTTAAAATTTTAATAAGTGAACCAAAATTAGCAAATGTTCCTATTTTAGTATTTGCTAATAAACAAGATAAAAATGATGCTTTGCAACCTAATGAAATTATGGAAAAAATGGAATTATCAAGTATTACTGATAGAAAATGGAGTATTAATGCATGTGTTGCTACAAAAGGAACAGGTGTTTTAGAAGGAATGAAATGGCTTGTTGAAACTGTTAGTAAAAATCAAAATAAATAAAATTTTTATTATTTTTATTATTATTATTATATATTATATAAATTTTTGAAATGAAATGTATTGATATTATATTTTTTAAAATTATTTTGGAATGTTATTTTTGGTTTGAAATTATTATTTTAAAAATTTATTTTTTTTATTGACTTATTTATTTAATTTAATAAATAAATAAATTATTTTATTAATTTTTTAAAATTTATTTTTATTTATTATATAATTAAATATAAATAAAATTTATAATTAAATAAATCAATCTGGGGATTGGGGATTGGGG
>JAEEGK010012465.1_pt1 | contig 19308 bp, 6 predicted proteins | sample 8958771 | NCBI WGS metagenome assembly JAEEGK01 (sample SAMN16246547, study PRJNA631951) | gut metagenome | biome: gut microbiome; feature: rumen; material: SC-attached | host: Bos | place: Iran: Karaj | collected 2018-10
AGAGAATGTCCCAAAAAAGTGATAGGCAAAGATCCCAAGATACAACCAAAGGAAGAAGTTAGTTCTTCAGTTCTAATATCCATCATATTAAGAGGAATCATCATATATTTGGAAAAGTTAGCTTTCAGACCAGTTGTATTTGCAAAGGATTGAAGAAGATTTTTCATAACAAAAAACTGATTGGTATATGTTTCCATGATTACTAAAGTGTCATCTACATATTAGTCTTGATTATGTGACAGTGTTATTGGAAAATTGAAGATATTTGAGTCTTTCTCCTTGTTTATCAGGGATTATAAAAGATCAGCTGAAAGGACAAAGAGCAGGAGGAGAGAGGATCACCTTGTATAACCCACATTTTATAGTGAAAGGTTTTGCCAGGAACACCATTCTGAAGGATGGAGGATGTACCAGAGGAGAAAATCATAGACATCAAAGGAAATCCATCTGGGTATAAAACCCTTATGTTTTGTTATCTGTAGTATTGTCTCGTGATCTATTTTGTCAAAAGCTTTTTCAAAATCTAGATTTAGAATCATAATCTCTTTCTTACAGCGGTGGTATAAGTGCAGATATATATTTATTTAATTTTATAAAAAAAATAATTTTTCAATGTCTTTATATCCACCAAATAAATTTTTTAATTTTATAAATTTATCTGAAAAATATCTAATATTTCTATTTTCTTCTAATTCTAAATAAAATTTATGTTCTTTAATTGTATAAAAATGTAAATTCATTGTTGAAATATTCCATTTAATTTCATCATAATTTATAAATGATATTTTTGAATAAAATTCTTTAGTAATTTTAAAGAAAAATTTTTTTTTTTTAAAATCAATTAAATTATCACTTAAATTAATATAATTATCATATAAATCAATATAAATTTTTATAAATAATAAATTTTGAAAATTACTTTTATCATTTAAAAGATCTTTATCTTGTTTAAGAAATAAATAAATTTTTTTAAATGAAGGAAAACATTTTATAAATTCTTCATCTTTATTTTCTTTTTTTTTATTTAAATAATATTGATATAATAAAAGTAAATGTTTATATCCTGATTTTATTCTAAAAATTGTTAAAAGTCTATTTTTATATAATTTAATAATAGTTTCTTTAAATAATTTACCAAATTTTTTCTTTATTTTTTGACATTTATTTTTTTTAAATAATTCTATATCAATTTTACTTTCTCTATCTCTTTTACCAAATAAGTAATTTTCAAATTCTTTAATTCTTCTTCCTTTTGAATTTTTACTTAAACTATAAAAATTATTTATATGAGGAGTAGTTTGAATTTGAATTGAATCACTTTCATTATTGTAATCATAAAGATTTTCAAATGGATTATCACAAAAAAAAAGAATGTCCATTTTTATTATTATATATTTTATTTCTATTTATAATAGTTAAATAATAACCTAAATTTAAAAATTCATTTTTATTTTTTTATATTTTTAAATTAAAATTTATTTAATTATATTTTTATTTTTTTTAAATTAATATATAAGATATTTAATTATTTAATTAATTGAACTTTTATCTTTCAAATTTTTGTTTTTTTTATTTTCTAGAATTAAATAAAGTTTTATCATCACATATAATTTTACAATCTTTATTTATTCCATATAATATATTTTCCCAATCAAAATTATTTTTGCTAAAATTTGAAATATTTAATTCCTTCAATTCTTTACAACCAACGAATAAATCTCTTATATAAGATACTTTGTCAATGCAAAAACTATTTAAATTTAAAGATATTAATGATGAACAATCTTTGAACATCTCCTCTAATTCAAAAATTTTATAATTTTCAAAATTTTCTAAATTTAAATCAGTTAAAGAAGAACAATTTTTAAACATGAAATTCATATTTACAACTTTTGTAGTATCAAATTTAGATAAATTTAATTCTTTTAAAGAAGAACAATTTGAAAACATATTACTCATTTTAATTACACATTTAGTATTAAAATTAGATAAATTTAATTCTTTTAAAGAGGAACAATTTGAAAACATACTATCCATATTTGTAACATTTTTAGTAATAAAATTAGATAAATTTAATTCTTCTAAAGAGTAACAATTTGAAAACATACTCTCCATATTTGTAACATTTTTAGTAATAAAATTAGATAAATTTAATTTTTTTAAAGAGGAACAATCTGAAAACATATAACTCATATCTTCAACTTTTGTTATATTAAAATTAGTTAAATGTAACTCTTCTAAAGAGGAACAATCTGAAAACATATAACTCATATCTTCAACTTTTTTTGTATCAAATTTAGATAAATTTAATTCTTCTAAAGAAGAACAATTTGAAAACATATAACTCATATTATATACATTTTCAGTATTAAAATTAGATAAAATTAATTCTTCTAAAGAAGAACAATTTGAAAACATATAACTCATATTATATACATTTTTAGTATTAAAATTAGATAAATTTAATTCTTCTAAAGAGTAACAATTTGAAAACATACTATCCATATTTGTAACATTTTTAGTATTAAAATTAGATAAATTTAATTTTTTTAAAGAAGTACAATTTGAAAACATATAACTCATATTATTTACATTTTCAGTATTAAAATTAGATAAATTTATGGAAGTTAATTTATTACAATCATAAAACATAAAATTTAAATTTGTGAAAGTTTTATAAAACACAAATTTAATTTTATAATTTCCTGATTTTGGGAATTCATAATTATAACAAAAAGGTATTCTTTTATCATTAATAAATATATCACAATTTTTCACTTCATCTTCATTTTCAGAAGTTCCATTAAAATCCCAATCAGGATAAATATTATTTGGATAAATTTTTTTAATTTCTTCATAAGAATTTATTATTTGTGTTTTTATCATTTCTTCACCTTTTTTAATTTCATAATCACAAATAATTTCATTTTTACTTTTTATATTAGATAAATTAATAAAAGGTATTTCTTTATATTTTATATTTTTATTCATCATTTCTAAATAATTGATATAAAATTCTTTATAATTTTTTTTCATATCATTGTCATATAAATCTTGATTTTGTTTAATTGATTTCATTTTTATTAATAAATTTTGAATATCTTCTTTAATTCTATTAAATGATTGAATATTTTCATCTATTTCATTAAATAATTTTTCTATTTTATTAATTTCATTTTCATTTAATCCTATATTTTCAAATGAAATTACATTATGAGATGAATGTTCAATATAGCATTTTTCACATATATTATTATTACAATTAACACAATAATAACTAAATTCGAGTTCATGTTTATTACAAATAAAATTAAAATTAGGTATTTTAAAATTAGAACAACTTTCTGTTTTTTCATTAAAAAAAGGATGATTAAAATATTCTTCCCAAGAAATTCTTTCATTAACATTAATTTTTAACATTTTAATAATTAAATCATTTAATAATTCATCATCACTTAAATTAAGTTTTTTTCCAGAATTTATATCTTTTAATAATGAATATTCATTTCTGCCATTATAAGGATATTCTTTATTTAATAAATAATAAATTATAATACCCAAACTCCAAATATCACTTTTACAATTTATTGTATCATCTCTTAATAATTCTGGAGAAGAAAATAAAGGAGTATGATCAACTGTATGTCCTGATATAGTATTTTCAAAATTACTTGAGCCATAATCAGTTAATTTTATTAAACATTTATTTAAATGTTTTAAACTAATTAAAATATTACTTGGTTTTAAATCTCTGTGTATTATATTATTTTCATTCAATATTTTAAATGCATTATTTAATTGATTTAAAAGATATTTTATTTCACTTATTGAAAATGGTTCTCTTTTTTTAATATATTCTTCTAAACTAAAATCACATAATTCCATCATTATATAATATTTTTTTTTTGTTTCATATGAATCTATAAATGATACACTATTCTCTGTATTCATTTTTTTCATTATATCTATTTCTTGTAATATTGCACTTTTTTCTTTTTTTTGAAAATCAAATTCTTTTATTGCATAAGATTCATTTGTTTTTTTTATTGTTGTTTTATATACTTTACCAAAAGTTCCTGTACCAATTATTTCTGAATTATCATTGATATTTTGTATAATATTTAGCATATCCATTTAAAATTGTTTTAATATTTTATTTTTTATATTTTATATCATCTTATCTGTTCTAAAAAAGTTAACTATTAAATAAATAAATAAAAAAAGTTTAATTATATTTTTTTATTTAATTTTTTATAATATTTAATTATATAATAATTATATTATTAGTAATTTTATTATAAACATAAATAAATGATAAAAAAATATTAATTTTATTTTGTTAAAAATAAATAAAAAAATGATATTTAAATGAAAACAAAAGTAAATAAAAAGTTATAAAATTCATTATTTTTAAGATCTATATGATTTTAATCTTAATAAATATATATAAATAATATATTTTTAATAAATATTTAATGCCTTTTTTTATGTTATTATTAATTATGATGAATAAAGTTTATTTCTAATTTTTCAAATTCTATGTGTAATTATGAATAAAGTATTAATTTTAAATTTTGGAATTAATAATTTACATAATAAAATTAAAAATATCATCACAAACAAAAAATTAAATTAAATAAATATATATATTATTATTTAAAAAATTTTATTTCCAATTGTTTTTGTATATATTTAATTAGACTTGAACTATAATTTTATTTTACATTTTGTTCGAATTTATTATTTGAATAAAATTATTATTAAAATTACCTAAATTACCATTATGATTAAAGTTCAAAATTTTTATTATTATCATAATTATTATCTTTATTATATTTTTCTTGAATTAAATTTTGATTTTGTTTAGAATTAATGTTATTTTTAATTTCCTTTTCAAAATTATCAGCTGAGAATTTTCTTTGTTTATATTTTTCAACTCCAATATTATATAATCTATGAATTATATTATTTGCAATTTCTTCTTTTTCTCTTTTTGTATATCTTCTTGAAGTTGAATTTTCGTCATTTAAATTTTGATAATTTTGAATATTTTGTAATTTTTTATCTAAATGATTTTGTTCTCTTCTTTCAAAATTATTATCTATTTTATTATAATATTTTCTATTTGAATATATTTCAGGTTGAAAAGTTAATCCTTGTTCAATATCTAAATCAGCTCTTTTTTGTAATATTTTATTTTGTAATTTTTTATAATCTTTATATAATTCTTCTATTTTTTTATAATCAACTGAACTATTCATTTTTAAATTTTCATATTTTTTATTTTTGTAAAATTGAGAATTTGATAAATTTTTTATTTCTATATTTATTTCTTTTTCTTTTAATAATTTTTTCCTTTTTCTTTCTTCATTATTTATATATAATCTTTCATAAACTGGAATATTTAATTTTTCTGTTGAAAAAGATTTTGAAATACTTTTTTGACTTTTACTTATATCTGGTGAAAATGTATATATTGTTGAAAAATTATTTTCATATTTATTTCTTAAATTATTTAAATCTAAAATTTTTTGATCATCAAAACTTTTTAATCTGTCATTAAAATTTTGGTTTATTTTTTTAGGAGATTTTGATATTAAATTTGGTTTAAATGTTAATTCTTTTTCATCATTTTTATTTTTATCTTCTGATTCAATTTGATTTTTATTATTTCTTTTTTTATTATCAGAATATAATTTTTCTATTATTTCTTTATTTTTTTGTTTTGAATTAGATTTATTTAAATAAGGATTATAATTATTAATTTTTGGCCTAAATGTACATTCTTTTAATTCTTCTTCTTCTTTTTTTATATTATAATTTGATAATTTGATTATATCTTTTGATTTTTTATTATTTTCATATTTCATTAGATTTTTATAACTTCTATATGAATTTGAATTTTTTTTATTTTTATTTATTATTTTTTCAATAAAACTAACATTACTTTTATTTATTTTTTTTGGTTGAAATATTAGAATATTTGATAAATTATTATTTTTATAATTTTTTTCTTTTGTTTTTTCTGTTAAATTTTTCCATATTTTAAAAAAAGGAATTATTTTCATTTTTTTATATTTATTCATTAAAATTTTACTTGAATTTAATTTTTGTTCTATATTAACTTTATAAAATTTTGTAAATAAACTTATACCTAAAAGTTTTTTTCTATCATTATTCAATAAATTTAAAAAATCAACAACACAAGAAGAAATTTTATCTTGTATTAAAATTGAATCATAATATTTTTCTGATGCAGAAGTAATTGTTGAATTATCAAATGTTGAACTTTGAGAAATAAAAATTTTTTTAAAATCTTCTATGTTTGAATTAGATAAAAAACCAATTTTCATTAAATATTCTGTAAAATTCATAAAAGTATTATCCATTTATAGTTTTTACTTAAATTAAAATATATTAATTGTTAAAAAATAAATAAATAAAACTAATTTTTAAATATATGAAAAATAATATAATTTACACTTAAAATAAATATATAATCATTTAGATAATTATATTATATTTCTTTAATGAAAAAATAATATTAGAACATTTAAAATATATTATAATAATCATTATTAAATTGTAAAAAAAATTTAAATAATTATTAAAAAATATTTTGATTATTTAGATATTAATTCAAATAAAATAATTTTTTTACTATTAATTATATAATAAAATTATGATTATATTATATTAAAAACAAAAATACATTATTTATTTTATGAACAAAATTAAAAAATAACATATTCTTTAAAACTAAAAAAATATAAGATTTCGCCCCAGGAATGGTTCGAACATTCGACCTGCAGGTTAACAGCCTGACGCTCTACCTACTGAGCTACTAGGGCTACTTATATTTTAATATTTTTTCTTCTAATATAAAATTATTTAAAATAAAGAATTATTTTTTTTTTAATTTTATTTTATTAAAACTATTCTTTTTTTTTATTTTATAATTTAATATATTACAAATAAAAAAAAATAAATAAATATATTCCTACAAATCCTTATATAAAATTTAAAAATATATATTTTATTAACTGTATAATATTTTTTATATCAAAAATATACATAATGAATATTTTAAGCTAATCACTTATAAAACAAGTAAATAATTTTTATTCATATTCACAAGTTGAAAAGTAGAGTAAGTAAAATAAAAAATAATAAAAAAATTATTTTATATTTCACTTATTCCTAAAAAAGATTTATTATTGTTACTATTATTTTTCAAAGCATAAAATAAATTTTTATTCATTATCATAGTTTGTTGTTGTTGAAATAAAAGAAAATTATAATTTTTCATAAAAGGAAGAGGAATAATATTTTTATTTGAAAACCAAAAAAATTCGAAATAAGGAAATATATTTTCACCGTTAATATCAAATCCTTTAATATTCTTTTCTTTTATTCCTGAAACAGTTAAATAATGACCATTATTAATTCCAGATTTAAATTTATAAAAAACTTCAAATGATATATTATTTAAACTTTCAAATTCAAGACTATAGAAATTATTATCTTTTATACTTTTTAATGGCGACCAAATTATACTAAAATATGAATCATTACCAATTTCTCCTAATTCTAATTCATCAATTTCTGGAAAATTTTTTTCTATTTTTTTATATTGTTCTATATAATTTGGCATATTATAAATTTCTTTTATTGATTCTTTGAAATAAATATTATTTTGATTATGAGTATTTTTATTTTCTTTATCTTCTGAAGATTTACTAAAAAAACTTCCATCTAAAGTTGAATTATTATTTGAATTATTTATTGAGTTAATATATAAACTATTTAAAATAGGAAAATATTTTATATTTGTAAATTTTAAATTATCTAATTTAAATAAACAATCTATACCAAATATAGAAGATTTTTTAAAAGAGTCTAAAATTGTTTTAATTTTCATTTCTTCAGATTCATAAATAAAAGGAGTAGTATTTGTCATAAAAGAATGAAAATTACAAAAGTTTTGATGAATTAAATTGATGTTATTATTTTTATTATTAATATTATTGTTATTAAAATTTTGTTGTTGAATTAAATTTGTTTTTGTAAATACTATTAATGGTAGTGAATAATTTAAAAATATTTTTGTTATTTTAATTTCATTTTCAAAAATAGAATAATTTTTTAATTTCAAATAATTTATTAGACTATTTTTTGAAATAGAAAAACCAATTCCAAAAGAGCATTGTATATTATTAAAAACATAATTTTCAAAAAATAAATTTTCTCCATGAATATCAATAATTTTATTTATTTTTAATCCATTAATTTTATTTTGAATTGATTTCATAATATCAAAACCTTTAACTTTGAAGTTAATATTGTCTTTAAAAATATTTTTATATTCATGTAAATTTGCATTTAAATCAATTTCAAATAATGAATTTGAGAAATCTGAATTTAATTTAGTAAACTCTTCTTTTTTTTCTTTATTTAAATCATCAAAATTAAAAGTAATTAATAAAGGAATTTTTGGTTGATTTTTATCTAAAGAAAATCTTTGATTATTTCTTATATCAATTGGAAAATATGAACTTAATTCATTTTGAATATTGAATTTTTTCTCTATAAAAACATGGTTTTCATTTATTCCACCTGATAATTCATTTGAAATAATATTTTTATTTTTTGATGAACTCATTGATAATTTTAAAATCCAAATTGAACATTTTTGAAAACAAATTAAGTCAAAATTATGATTAATTGAAATGTTTTTTAAATTCTCTTTATTCTCATTTTTGTTCATTTTGTTATGGAAGGAGTTCCTATAACAAAGTGAGTTGTTCGAAAAATAAGATTTTTTTTGGTGAAAATTATAATTTCTTGTCTTCATTTTTATAAATTAATTTTTTTTTAGTTCATTACAAGTGTATAAATATGAAAAAAGTTTATTAAATATTTTTTTTGATTTTTTTGTTAAAATATTATTTTTTGTATAATGAATTTTATTTTTTTATTTAAACATTTAAATTATAAACGTTTTGATTTTGGAGAATTTTTTTTAATTATAAATTTTTTTTAAGTTTTTATTATCCATTTTATTAAAATATAAAATAAGTTAAGAAAAAAATAAAAAAAACTCTTTTTGAAGACCAAAAAATTATTTAAATTATTTTGAATTAGAAATAAGTTTAAAAAGATTAAATCTATGTCTTATTTTTTTTCACACATTTCTAAATTCATTATTATAAATATATTATATGAAAATATTTATATAATAAAATGGAAAAAATTATATATTTATATATTTAAATAAAGGGAAGATTTTAATTATAACTATTTTTTTTATAAATAAAAAAATAATAATAAAAATAGATAATAATAAAAATATTTAATATATTTTAGAAACTTTATTTAAATATAAAATATTAAAATAATTCAAATTGAAAAAAAGTTATTATCTTTATAAATTTAAAATATTAATTTTTAAATGAATTATTTTTTTATTTTAAATGAACACTTTTTACAATTATATAAAAGTAATTGAAGACAAATTATCAGCACCTGAAATTCCAGAAGCCCAATTTTTAGATATTGAATTATATAAATCAAATTCATTTAATTTAAAAACTTTTTCTTTATCAATTTTTTCTAAAATTCAAGACACTTCATATTTATTAAATCAACTTAAATTAACAATTGAAAAAACAAAAAATGAAATAGTAGAACAAATAAATTCAAATTATACAAATTATGTTGCATTAATTTCAAAATTACAAATGATTGATTTTTTAATTGATAATATTCAACAATCTTTAAATAATATCAAAAATAAAATAAATGGAAAAATGAATTTAATTGATAAATATGAAAATGAATTAAAATTAATGTTAGATTATATTCAAAATAATGATATGGAAATTCATAAAATAAATGATATGATAAAAAATTATGAAAATAAATTAAAGTCAGAAAGAATTAAAAAAAAAATTGAAGATTTTTTAACAGAAAGTATTTTTGATAAAAAAGATATTATTGAAAAAAATTATACTAAAATACGAAAAATTTTATTTTTATTTATTCCATTTTATAAAATTAATATTACAGAAGAACAAAAATATAACAATATAATAAAAATGAGTTATAAATCTTTTGGAGATGAATTTTTCTTAAACCAAAAAAATATTAATTCAAATGATATGAAATTAAGTTTAAATATTCTTTATTTAATAAATAAAATTTATATAATTAAAGGAGAAGAAAAAGAATTTTATAAAACAATATATGAAGATTATATAAAAACAAATGTTATAAAAATTTTAGAATCTAATAAAGAATTACCTCAAAAAATAGAAGAATTATTATTATATATGAACAATGATAAAATTTCAAATTTAAATAATTCATTTAATAATAAAAAATTTTTAGTTATTTCTTTTCTTATTCCTTTTATAAATAAATATATTATAGAAGGAACTTTATATAATTGTTTAGATTCAAATCAGTTTAAAGATAATTATCTTTCGATTTTAAAATATTTTTCTAATTTTTATATTGATGAAAATGTATTTGAAAATATAAGAAATTTTATTCAAAATTTTTCATTTTTTACTTATTTTCAATATATTCAAAATGAAATTTGTTCTAAAATTTCAGAATTAATAAAAGATGATTTAAATTATAATGATTTAACTTTATTATCAAATTGTTTATTTAATTTCACAAAAACTTTAAAAGAAATTTTTTTTGAGAAAAAAATTTTTTTGAAAAATTTACCAAATTTTATTAATTTTGTTTTACAATGTTGTAAATTTATTCAAATGAAGATTAAAGAATATGAAAACAATAATGAAAATTTAAAAATATATATAAATGAAAAAAATCAAAAAAATATAATTGAATTAAAATTTGATGATAAAATAAAAAAAATACTTGAAGAATATGAAAATAATTTAATTAATTATAATAGTTTCTTTAATGAATCCTTTCAATCAAATATTTTTGAAATTTTAGAAAATGAAAGTTTTATTTTTAGAAATAATGAAGAAAGGGAGAATTTAAATAAAAATATTATAATATTATGTAATAATTTAAAAGAAATAATATATTAAATAACATAAATAATTAAAATAATAATCATTTAAAACTTTTTAATTAAATGAAATTCTTTTTATTAATTGTAATAAATAATATTTTTAATTGATTTTAATATTATTTAATAAAATTATATTGAATAACTAAATTAAATAAAAAATATATATATAAAAAATATTCTTTAAATTATATATTTTATTATTAAACTTTTGTTTTTTTATGTTTAAAAATTTTAATAGAAAATGTTTTTTCATTATTTTCCTTTGTTAAAATAGAAATAAAACTTTTATCTTCTGAAATATCCATATCATAAATTTCATCATCTGGTTTTAAATTAAAAGTATGAATATTATTTAAATCTGGCATACTAAAAATTTTAATACAATTATTTTCATTTAAATAAATATAATCTTGAGAATAACTATTATTAAAAATTTTCAAATTATTAACTTTATCAATTTTCTTTTCTAAATATTTTTCTCCATTAATAGAATAAACATATAATTTATTTTGTTTTTCAGAATAAAATAAATATGAAGGTAATGGAGAAAAAGAAACTAACATTTTATTAGCAAAAATTTCTTCATTCATATTATATAATTTAAATGAATTAACAAGAATAAATTTAGGATAAGTATAAATCATACAAATATTATCTTTAGAATAAGTAATAAAAATATTTAATTTTTCATTTAAATCCATTGAAATAATTTCATAATAACAATTTTGTATTTTTTTATAAATATTCCATTTTTTTTTTTCTTTTTTATCAATAATAAAAATATAAATATTTCCTTTAATATCACTACAAATTGAAAAATTATCTTTTTGATCAATTATTATATTAGTAATTGGATAATTACTTTCATATATTATTTTATAATTTAAAGAACTAATATTATCTTTTACTAATTTTTGAATTATTATATTTCCATTCCAAAATCCTCCTAATGCAATATATTCTCCTTTTCCAAAAAGTATACTTGGAATTTTTTTTAAATTATTTGACATTCTATTTTTTGTATTTATTAAATTATATTTAATTATATTTTCCATAGTATATAATCTTGAATTTTCATTATCATCATTTTTATTATTTCTTCTATAAATTTCAAACGAATAAACAGAATTAAAACAAATAACAAATAATTTAAACTTTGTATAATAATTATTTACTTCGAAAAATTTTAAATATTGAAAATCTTCACAAATAAATTTATTATTATTTATAATAGTAATAATTTCATAAAAATCAGAACTATTATAATTATTAAAATTATTACAAATTTGAATTTTAAAATTTTTATTTTCAATTTCTTCAAAATCTAATCTTGGAGTAGTTAATTTTTTAAATATTTGATTAGGCGTAATTCCAAATTCAATCATTCTAGACGCATATTTTTTTTGATGAATATCTTTTAGTTTATTATATTCTTCTTCATATTCTTCATAAGTATAAATAGAATATAAATTAAATTTTGATTTAGCTTTTTCATTTTTTTGATAATAACCAAAAATTAAATCAAACCAATTATTTAATTTTAAAGAAACAAATTTACTTTCTAAACTCAATCTAAACTTATATATAAAACTATATTCATTATCACACCAATTTGGTAAAGTAACATTTTGAACTCTTTCAATTTTATTATTTTTTATATTAAAAGCATTTCCAAAATTAAAATTATTATTATTTTTAAATAATTCAGGAAGGGAAAAAATTTCTGGAATTAATTCTCTTAAATCACTTTTTTGTGTACTAGAACAAACAAAAGAATTTTCAAAGTCATTAAATAATCTATTAGGATCATCAAAAGTATTTCCTTGTAATTCAATTTTATCAAAAGCAAAAGGAAAAATTCTAACTAAATAATAAGTAACATATAAAGAATTTGAATAATGAGAACCGTATCTTTGATAATTATCATCAATTATATCATCTTCATCTATTAAATTCCAATGATTAATATAATCATATTTTCTATTTAATGATTCTTCATTTATTTCTAACATTCCCATTGGAGTGTCTAAAGGACGATAATTTTGTTTATTATTTATATCAAAAGTATTATTTTTATATTCTATATATAACCAAGGAAAAATTGGATATTGAGTTAAATCATTATATGTTCTATTTGAATATATATTTAGTAACATTAACATTTTTAAATTTGATATTTTGTAATTTTTCCAGTTTTCATATATTTTTAATAATGAGAATGAATTTTTTTCTTCATTTATATATTTTATATTTGATTTATTTACGTATCCTATTATATTAAAATATTTTAAATATTCTACTTTTATATCTTCTATTTGAAAATTTTTATTTTTTTCTAAATATTTTTTTATATTTGTTATTATTGTTTCTATTTCTTCTTCAAATTTGAAAAAATAACTTTTTTTCTTCATTGTATAAATTTCAAAAGAATTTCTTTTAAAAATGTATCTTCTTTTTAATATAAATTCAATTTCATCATATGGTATTGTAATATGATAATATTTTGTTTTTTCTTTTTGTGGTTTAAAAATTGAACCAAAACAACATTCTCTTTCTTCATCATAATCTTCTTCTGAGTCTTTTCTTTGAAATTGAAAAGAATAAAAACCAATTTCTTCTTCATTATTATAAAACATTCCTGTAATATGATAATTATGAAAAACTAAACAACATTTTTTTATATTTAATAATTGATTATTTTCAATTTTAGAACAATTAAATTTTTCACTTATTATAAAATCTTTTACTAATTTTTCATAATCATATGATTTATCTGATAATAAATTTGAATTTGTTCTTGATAATATATAATTTATATTTAAAGCATCATTTGATTTTTGTTCTTTTTTATCTTTTAACAAATATTTATTTAAATCTAAATTAACCATAGAATAAATTGTTTTTTTATTTGGATTTGTAATTAAAAACAAATCATTAACATTAAAATGAGAAAATTTTGGAATATAACTTTTCATATCAATTATTGGAGTAAGTAAAACTCTTGTATATTCATCACTTAAATGATTTTTTAATTTATAACATAAATGATATTTATCTTTATTATAAAAAAATTCTTTTGTACTCCAATAATTATTAAAAAAAAATAAATTTTTTTTGTATTTTTTATATTTATTTAATTTAAGAGCTTTATGATATTTTCCTTTTAATTTCTCAATTTTTATTTTTATATATAAATTCTTATGATTATTTGAAATATTTTTTAATAATTTAAAGAAATCAAAAGATGATTTTTTTTCATATTCAATATTTGTACAAATATTTATATTTGGGTTCATTTTGTCTTTATATATAGAATTATCATAACAAGGAATAATTTTGTCAATTTCTTTTTCTCTTTTTAAATATATGTTTAGAAAAGGAAAAACCTCTTTTAAAACTGAAAATTTATTTTTTTCATTATCAACAAAAAAGTAATTAAATCCTAAATTATCTATTAATTTATTTATTTCATTTTTATAAGTTTTATCTTTTGAATTTAAAAGATCAAATATTATTTTTTCATATGTAATATTAAAATTAGAAAAAAATTCATCGAATAATGAAAATGGAAATGTTGATGAAAAACTAATATCATTTTTTCCTTTAAAAAGATAAAAAATTCTTGTTGTTGTTTTATTGTCTTCTTTTATTTTTTCTTTTTTATAATAATCATATATTTTAAAACAAAGATATAAAATATTCCCAAGACATGAATAATAATAATTTACTTCTTCATTATTTTTTCTATTAATTATTTGTGTTATTAAAATTGATATTGAATAAAATAAAATTGATTTGTTTAATTGATGATAATCAGAATAATTCTTTTCTTTTTTATCAAGATTTCCACTTGAATATATTAAAAATAAAATAAATTCTTGATAATGACTTACCCAATATTCAATATCATTTTTATTTTGAATTTTAACAATTATTAAATTTAAATAATGAAATAAAACTAAAATTGGTTTAATTCCATTATTACATAAATTTGTAATATCTGGAAATGAAAAATAAAGATATTTTAAAGTATTACTAAATATATTTTTTTGTTGTTTTTGAATAAGATATTCTTCAAAATTAAAATCAATTGTATTTTCAGATAAAAAATGCCATAATTTATAAAAAAAATTTGAATAAATTGTTTTAAAATTAGTATAATCATACCATTTTTCTTCAATTAAAGAATTATCATTAAAATCTGGAATAGAAAAATAGTAAAAATATTCAGAAAATTTCAATAATTTAAGATTTTCATCATAAATTTCATTATTAAGATCAAAATAATTATATTTAAAAAAAGTTAAAAATTCAAATAAAATTCCAAAATAATATAAAAAATCAGAATATTTTTGTATATTATTCTCAAAATTTTCTAATTTATCATAATATTCATCAAATGTATTTAAAGTATTTTGTAATAATTGATTAATAAATTCTCTTAAATTATTATATAAATCTTTATCTTTTGAAAATAAATAACTATAATATTTCCCCCATAATATAATATAATCTAATTTTTTAATATCAGTAGTTAAAATATAATTTATTAATTCATTTCCATTTTTGTAAATTTGATTCATAAAAGGTAAAATTATTTCATTTGAAGAATGTAATTCATTTATATAAAAAGAAGTTTTATAATTATTATCTTTAAGATATAAAAAAGACTGGAAATAAGTTTCTAAAAAAAGATGAATACAATCATTATATTCTAATATTCTTTTATTTACTATTTTTGATTGTTCTTTTTCTTTATTTAAATTATATATAGAATTTTGTAAAGTTTCAATTTCTGATTTTGGTGATAAAGATATTATAAATGGTATAATATATGATATATATTTTTTTTCAATGAACCATTTATTTAAAATTGAAAGTAAATTCGATAATAATTTATGATAATTATCTTTATTTATATATTGAAAAAAATTATTTTCAATATCATTTAATTCAATTTTGTCATAATTTAATATTTGAATTTTTTGTTTTATTATTTCAAATTCTTCATAATTATTATTATTAATTGTTTTGGCAATATAATATTTAGGTATTATATTATTTTCAATAAAAATTTCAATATCTTTTATTTCATTTATTTCAACTAAAGAATTTCTTTTTTCAAAATCATCTAAAATTTCCAAAATAAAAACTAATAATTTAATTCTTACATCAAATAAAGAAATTGTCATAGCATAAAGACTAGTATATAATAATATATCATTTGAATTTAATGTATCAAATAATTCCATTTTTGTTTTTGTTTTTGAAATTGAAAGAAAATTAGAAAATATTCTTATTATAAAATTTTGAACACAAGGACTAATTGGTAGAGTTAATAATTTATATATTTCATTTAAATCTGATTGAAAATCATATTTATAAATTATATCTATTAATGTATAAATTTCTTCAAAAATTTCATTTATTTCTTGCTCTCTTATTTTAATATCAATATTATTTTCAATTTTAAAAAAATCTGCATGTTCTTTACAACAGAATTTATATTTAAATTGTTTATCATAAAATAAAATTAATGAAATTAATTTTGAAACTTTTATTTTAATTGAATTATTTTTCAAAGTTTTAATTGTGTGAAGTTGAATTAAAAGTGATTTTTGATTTTGATAAGAAAATTTAGATAAAATATTTTTATTTAAAAAAATATCAATATGATATTGATTACTTATCATTTCCATAAAATGATTTTTATTATCTAATAAGTTAATAATTGAATTTGATAGAGTAATAAATAAACTTTTTGTATCATCATCAAAAAATTCATTTGGTATTTTTTCAATAAATAAACTTAAACAAGTAAAAAATTGTTCATCTTTTTGATTTGAAATAAATCTTTCTGAGTTAAAAACATTAGCTAAAATTAAAAAAAAATCATTTAAATTATTTTGAGATAAAACATTATAATTTTCTGTCATAAATTCTAAAATTGGTAAAAGAGAATTTATACAATCAATTGATGATAAATCATTTAAATTTTTATCATAAATATAAACTCCAATTGATTTTGAATTTTCTGTTATTAATTCTCCATCTAAATTATTAATTGAATCTCTTATCATAATTTTATTATCATTTAATTCATCAATTTCAAATCTTGAAGGAATATATATTGAAATTAAATCATTATAAAAAGAATTTAAAATATTACTATTACTTATATCATTTTCTTCTAGAACTGTAAAATTTAATGTATTTGTAATTATTTCATTATTATTTAATTTATCAAATAATTCTTCTTTATATATTCCATATTTGTATTTATTATCATTTTTATTTTCAAATATTTTTAAATAATCATTTTTTTTATCATTTTTATATATTATTATTGATGGACAAATTCCAGTATATAATTTGAAAAAAGATATATATTCAATTTCATTTTTATTGTTATTAATAGATAATGAAATTTTATTATCTAATTTATATTCTATTTTATTATTATTAATATAAATTTCTAATTCAAAATTTTCATTTATATTTTCACATTTAATTAAACATGAATTCATTTCATTTTGATTAAATTTATATAATATATCATTTGTAAAAGAACCTGTTAAAATATTTTCTTTATCAATATTTAAATAAATATTATCTCCATATGATAATTTTATATTTATTAATTTTGAAATATGTTTAGTAAATAAATTTTTAATTTCGTCAGGACTTAATTTTAACTCAAAAAAAATAAGTATATTTAAAATAGAATCAGGATTAAAATTTAATATATTATTTTTATTATTAATTCTTAATTCACTATCAGAATTTCCACTAAAATAAAAATAATTTGAAAGTTTTGTATCTATATCTCTTATTAAATAAAAATAACTAACAAGTTTTAAAAAATTATTAAATTTATTTGGATTTAATAATTCTTCTTCTTTTTCTTTTTCAATATTACCATTTATTATATTTATATGATGAGTAATAAAAGAAAATAAATATTCAAAAACTTCATTTCCACATAATACATTTTGAATCATTAAATTTAAAAGAGATAAAATGTTTTCTCTATATTCTTTATTTTCTTCTTTTGAATTAAAATATTCTTTTAATAATATTTTATATAATGATAATTTTTGTGTTTCATTATTTGAAATGAACTTATTTACTATATCCATATTATATGTAATTTCTTGAAATAAAATTTTGAAAAAATTTAATATTTTTAATTTATTTTCAATACTTTCTTCTTCATTTTGTAGATTATTTAATATTTGAGGGATTTTTTCTTCAACATTTCTTGTTATTATTTTAATATCTTTTTGTATTAATTCTTCTATTGCTGTATTTTTATTTTCCATTCTTTCAAAAAAATAATTTTTTCATATATTATTTAATATATTAAATAATAAATAATTCATTTAAATTAACTCTTAAAAAATTATATAGTTCTTACTCATACAATAATATTAATTAAAATACAATTTTTTTATCTCATTTAATATTTTATATTTTTTTTTTAAAAAACTCCTTATTTATTTAATATATATTTCCTTTTATTTTTATTTTAATTAAAAAAATTTAACTTAAAAAATATATATTAAAAAAAAGAAAAATAAAAAAATTAAAACAAAAAAAAAATTAAAAAACAAAAAAAACATTAAATTAAAAAAATAAAACAATATTAATTATTAAGTCCAACTCTCCAAAGAGGCATTGCTTTAGAAGTATGTCCTAAAACATTATTAGCCATAGTACAAGCATCTTTTCCTTTATCAGTTTTAGGATTAAATTTATTTCTTTGTTTATTTTTAAATCCTTGAGTCATTTCATTTAATTTAGAAGGAATATTATTTAATTTAGAATTATTTTTCATTTTAAATCTACTATAATTTGTTTCATATCTTAAATTTTTTGCTGATTTTTCACGAATTGCATTTTTTCTTTTTTCTAATAATAATTCTTCTCTTTCTTTTATTCTGTCAAAATCAATTTGATTAAATTCATTTTTATTCATTTCATTAATTTTTTCTTTCATTATTTTTTCTTGTTCTTCTTCATATTTTTTTCTTTTATATTCTTCTATTAAAATTTGATTTTTTTCTTTATTTTGTAAATAAATTTCTTTTTCTTTTTCTTTTAAATATTTTTCTTCTTCTTCTTGTTTTTTTAAATTTGAAATATTTTCTAATCTTTTTTTTTCTTTCCATTCTTCAATTAATTTTTTTTTTTTTTGTTTTTTTTGTTTATCTAAATTTTTTTTATTTTTTTTTTTTTTTTTTTTTTTTTTT
>JAEEGK010012466.1_pt1 | contig 19307 bp, 13 predicted proteins | sample 8958771 | NCBI WGS metagenome assembly JAEEGK01 (sample SAMN16246547, study PRJNA631951) | gut metagenome | biome: gut microbiome; feature: rumen; material: SC-attached | host: Bos | place: Iran: Karaj | collected 2018-10
TTTAACCCGCAATCCGTGAACCCCATGATTAGAAACACTTTCGCCTGCGGGGCGCTCCTGCTGCTGGCCGTCGCGTGCGGCAAGGGGACGGACGATCACATCGCCGGCATGGAGGTCGTCAATTATACGGCTTCCGACGCGGTCATCCCCAATCCCGAACGCGGTTTTTACACGCCCCAGGAAGTCCGTAGCGCTTCCGCCAAGCCTATTTCCAAGGACAACGTCGCCATCAACCGCAAGCAGGCGCGCACGCTGTACCTGCTGGAGTTCTATCTCACGGATTTTGTCAACCGCGACATTTCCGACGAATATCTCGAGACGGTCCGGAAATATCTGGCTTCGATGCGCGACGGCGGCGCCAAATGCATCCTCCGCTTCTGCTATTCCAACGGCTTCGACGAGAAGGACAAACCCTGGGACGCCACCCCGACGCAGGCGCTCCGCCATATCCAGCAGGTCAAACCCTATCTCCAGGAATATGGAGACATCATCTTTGTCGTGCAGGCCGGCTTCATCGGCAGCTGGGGCGAATGGTACTACACCGAAAACTACGGGGACAGCAAGGACCCGAACCGGAAGGCCATCGTGGACGCCCTGCTGGACGCCGTTCCCGCCGACCGGCAGATCGAACTCCGCACCCCGCAGTTCAAACTGGACATGTACGGTTTCTCCTATACCGACACGCTGACCCGTGCCACCGCCCATCAGCCGAATGCGAAGGGCCGCCTGGGCGGGCATAACGACTGCTACCTGGCCAGCGGCAACGACCAGGGCACCTACCGCGGAAAGAACGACCGCGCCTACTGGGGTGCCGAAAGCCGCTATACCATCATGGGCGGTGAAACCTGCGGTCTGTCGAACTACTGCCTCTGCGTGCCCCCGGAGGGCAACACCAATGTCAACGTCATCGGCGCACTGGCCGACATGGCCGTCAACCACTTCACCTACCTGAACCAGAGCTACCACTCGGGCGTCATCGGCCGCTGGCGTTCCGGAGGCTGCTTTGAAGAGATCCAGCGGCGCCTGGGCTACCGCTACGTCCTGGAAAAGGGCCAGTTCACCAAAGACGCCAAGGCCGGCGGTTCCTTCCGCGTTGTGCTGGACCTCCGCAACGACGGCTTCGCCGCCGCCCAGAACCCCCGCGACGCCGAACTGGTGCTTACCGACAAGGGCGGCAAGGTGCTGAAGACCTGGGCCCTGAACTCCGACCCGCGCTACTGGATGCCGGGCGAGACGACCACCATCGACCAGACCGTCACCCTCCCGGACGGCATTTCCGGTGAAATGACGCTGTCCCTGAACCTGCCGGACCCGGCCATGACCCTCCGCGACAACCCGCTGTTTTCCATCCAGCTGGCCAACGAGAACGTCTGGAACGAGGGCACCGGCTTCAACAAGCTCTACACGTTCTCCCTGTAAATCAGCCGGAACAAATTGTTTGAACTTTAACAAAACATAAACACAGAACACCATGAAAAAGTTTTTGACAATCTTGGCTATGGCCGCCTCCCTTTTCGCCGTTTCCTGCGTCAAGGACAACGACGACGATGGTGACGATCAGCAGCAGGAAGAAACCAAGGGACTTGACATCAAGATTGACGGCAACTTCGACGACTGGGCCGCCTTGAAGCCCGATGTCGTCGTCAGTGCGAAGAACAACCCCAATTCCCCCTGGGACGCCGTGAATGAAATCCGCTGCTGCGCCGACAAGGACTTCGTCTATTATTACATCAAATTCAACAAGGAAGCGGTGAACGACCTGATGGATGTCAAAGATGACATGCCCATCCGGCTTTGCATCGATACGAACAACGACTTCTCGACCGGCTACGAGAACTACTTCCTGGATCCGTATGATTTCATCATCGAAGGCGGACTGGCCGACGGCGGCGCCTGGGGTACCTATGACGGCACGCTGCATCAGCGGATCGACGGCAGCTGGAGCGAGCTCCTGCCCCCCGGCAACAAGCTGGTCACCGGCAAGGGCGCCGGCGGAGAATATGAGATCCTCCTGGCCCGCGAGCTCTTCAACAACGCCGTTCCTGCCGCACATAAGTTCGGGGACGTCTTCTACACCGGCATCCGCTTCTACGGCTATGACTGGGGTGAGCTCTCCAACATGCCCAACACCACCATTGAAGAGGGTGACGGAAAAGGCTGGGGCCATCTCCTGAAGATCACGACCGCCAAGTAATCCTTGATGAAAAAATTCATCATCGCCGTCCTGTGCCTGGCGCTCCTTGCGGGGTGCCGGGCATCGGGCGTCGGTGATTTCTGGAACACCCACAGCATCGACTATTCGGACATCCACGCCGCCGAGGAGCAGTTCGCCGATTTTGCCGAACTGACCATCCCGGCTCCGGAGGAGGATGCCCTCGCGGCCCTGGACGTTCTCTTCGACAAACTGAAGCAGGACACCGTGGCCTATTACATCTACTCGGAATGGATGGACGGCGCTTTCTACAACCTCCTCTCCCCCTGCCGCAATGCTACGCTGTACGGCAAGGCCGTGGACCGGATGGTAGCCGACGGCATCCTGACGCCCAATGATTGCGAACCATACCTGCAGCGGCGGGAATGGATCCAATACAACCTGGAAGGGACGCAGGCCGTCGTCCCCGGATGGGTTCCCACCGGCACCCGCACCCTGGTGCTGGTGCTGGACATGAGTTGCCCCTCCTGCCGGGAGGCCCTGGAGAAACTCTCCGCGGACCCGCAGTGGAACGGGGTGAAGAAAACGGCCGTCTGCCTGGGCTATGGGCCCGAACCCGCCGTCCCAGGCTGGGACTACCTGTTCCCGGAAAACGGCAGTGCCGTTTTCGACCTCCACATGACACCGGTTTACTTTGTGACCGCCGCCGACGGCACCGTCGAGCGCGGCTACACACTGGCATTATAACAACTTGATCATGAACAAAACCTTCCTCCCCATTCTGACCATCATGGCGGCGCTGGCCTTCTTCCCGTGCTGCGTCTCCTGCACGGAAAAAAACCAGCCGGACAACCAGGACAGCCAGGAGCAGCAGGGTCAGAAAGAGCCCGAACCCGTAGATGACGGCAAGCCCAAGGCCGGCGACTATACCTTCACGGTCTCTCCCCTGAAGGGGAAATGGGAAGCGGGCGACCAGATCCAGGTGCATGGCTCCTACGGTCCGGCCGCCAAGACCGTCACCCTGAAAGCCACGGACATCTCCTCCGACGGCAAAACCGCAAAAGTCAAGCTCGAAGGAGACCTTTTCGAATATCTGTCCGGTCCGGACAACCTCTACGCCGCCTGGCCCGCCTCCGCCGTGCAGGCGGAAGACGGCCTTACGGACGCCACAACCACCTTTACGAAAGCGGATATCCTGCTGGCCCAGGCCTACCTGGAAGGTACAAACTTCAAGTTCGATGATGGTTCGGCCGCCATCACCTTTACCGTTTCCGGAAGCTATGACCGCGTGCTGATTGCCGGCAACCAGCGCCCCGGCCTGCGTTTCCAGGAGTACACGAACGCCCATTCATCGGCAGAGACCAGCTTCTCCAAGGTCGTTTCGGACGGCTATCCTTTCCGCGAGGTGACGCTCGCGGGAGACGGCAAGACCACGACCGTCTGGTTCCCTGGCGGCGTCACCCTGAAAGGCGGGTTCACGCTGTTTTTCGGTAAGAACGGCGCCTGGCCCGTCGCTTATACCCGGAATACGGAGGACGGTCTGCAGAACGGCACATTGAAAGCCGGCAAGGTCCTGGAACTGGGCGACATCACCGCCCAACTGGCGGAATACACCGGTCCGGAACCCAAGATGCCGGAAATGGGGAAGCGCACCAAATATACGGTCACGTTCAATGAACTTTCCGGCCTGGCCCTGAGCGCCGACAACAGTTTCCTGTGGACAGTGGGCGATGACGGCGAGATCGCCAAACTCTCTTTTGAAGGCGAGATCCTGAGCAAGGCGTCCCTGAGAACCACCTCGGGAAGCGGCATCGACGCGGAGGCCATTTCCCTGAAATATGACACCGGTGACCTCTTGGTCGGCGGTGAACCCAACAGCGTGTGCCGTATCCTGAACGACAAGATCGGCGATATCTTCAAGGAGAGTTCGTTCAAGGGCGTCGATGCCCTTTTCAAAATCGAAGATGCCAAGAGCTTCAGCAACGCCGGCCTGGAGGGCTTGACCTACTATAAGAATGGCCTGGCCTATGCCGGCACACAGACCGGTTCCTACCTTTACCTTTGCAACCTGGAGACGGGTGAAGTGATCTGGCGGAAAGGCCTGCGGGAAATGTACCCAGCCATCACTGAAATCGCCGACCTCTGCTACGACCCGCTCACGGACTGGCTGTGGGTCATCGACTCCGAGTCCCTGCGTTTCTTCGCCCTTACTGGCGACGCCGAATCCATGCTGGGCTTCTATTCCGCCCGGGGCATTTCAAACCCGGAATCAATCTGCGTCGACCACAAGAACAGCTGCATCTGGGTGGGCGACGACTACGGCTCCACCTCCTACCTGTACCGCTTTGACTTCACCGGCCTCGATGATGCCGTCATTTCCGGAAAGTAACATGAAAAAGATTACCCTGATCGCCCTGGCCGCCACCCTGCTGGCCGTTTCCTGCAAGCACAAGGAGGAAGAGAAAGTCCTCCAGTATTACGCCACGCCCAATCCTTACGAAATCGTGGATGTGACCATGCCACCCGTGGACAACGAGGTGCGCAACGTCATCATCATGATCGGCGACGGCATGGGCCTGGAGCAGGTCAGTTGCGCCTGGGTGGTGAACCACGGCAAGCTGAACCTGGACCGTTTCCCGACCGTGGGCCTGTCCCGTACTTACTGCACCAACGAACTTATTACGGACTCCGGTGCGGGCGGAACGGCACTTTCTTCCGGCATCAAGACCGCATACAGCCATGTTGGTACGGCTGCTGACAGCACGGACATTCCTTCCGTTCTCGTGAAGGCCCAGGAACTGGGCAAGAAGACCGGCGTGGTCGTCACTTGCCACTTTGCCGACGCAACGCCCTGCGACTTCTGCTGCCACAACGAGTACCGCTACAATCAAGATGACCTGATCGCCGACTATGTCACCTGCGGCGTGGATTATCTCGCCGGCGGCGGCCTGGACTGGTTCACCGTGAACCGGAAAGACGGCCGTGACATCACCAAGGAGATGGCGGCGGCTGGCTATACCGTCGCCCTGACGGAAAATGAATTGATGACGGCGGAACTGCCGGTCATCGGCATCCTCGCCCCGGACAACCTGCCCATTGCAATGGAGCGCGGCGACTTGTACCGGCGCTCCGTGGCCCGTGGACTTGACATCCTGTCCCGCGAGAGCGGCGACAAGGGCTTCGTGATGATGCTCGAGGGTTCCTGCATCGACGACTGGCTGCACGGGAACGATATCGGCAAGGCGATGGAAGAGCTCCTGGACTTTGACCGCACCATCGGCGACGTGCTGGAATGGGCGGCCGCGGACGGCCACACCCTCGTGGTGGTGACCGCCGACCACAATACCGGCGCCCTGACCATGCAGGACGGTAACCTGGAAGAGGGCCGCATCGGCGTCGCTTTCGGCAGTGAAAGCCACAACGGCATCGCCGTCCCCTTCTACGCCTGGGGACCGGGCTCCGACGCCTTTACCGGGATTCGGGAGAATGACGAATGGGGAAGGCTGATCGCTTCCTTCGTGAAATAGATTTCTCGACTGCGCTCGAAATGACAGAATAGAATATGACACAGAAGAAACACAACTGGCTGTTATATGCCATCATTACGATGGTTACCTGGGGTGTGTGGGGCGCGTTCAGCGACCAGACCACGCTGCCCAAGACCATGGTGTACGTGATCTGGGCCCTGAGCATGATTCCCTGCGCCCTGGCCGCCCTTGTCAACATCAAGTTCAAGCTGGATGTCCGGACGAAGCCGGCCCTGCTGAGCCTGGCCGTGGGACTGCTGGGTGCCGGCGGACAGCTCGTGCTGTTCCTGGCCCTCGACTATGCTCCGGCGTATCTGGTGATGCCGATGATTTCGGTGGCGCCCATCGTGACGGTGCTGCTGTCGGCCACCGTCCTCAAGGAGAAAGTATCCAAGCTGGGCATCCTGGGCATTGCGCTCGCTTTTGTGGCGCTCATCTGCTTCGCCCTGCCCGACAGCAAGGACGGCACGGCCACCAGCCGGATCTGGATCCTGTTCGCCTCCATCGTGTTCATCTGCTGGGGTGTCCAGGCATTCGTGATGAAGCTCGCAAACAACAACACCCCCGACGCCGAGAGCGTGTTCGTGTACATGGCCATCGCCGCCGTGCTGCTCATACCCGTGGCGCTGCTCATGGGCAAGGGCCAGAACAATGTCCTCGCCGACGGTTGGGGCGAAGCCGCCAAGGTGTTTGGCGTGCAAATCCTCAACGCCATCGGCGCCTTCACGCTGGTATATGCCAACCGCTACGGAAAGGCTATGGTCATCGCGCCGCTGGCAGACGCCTGCGCCCCGGTGATCATGTGCGTGATCTCCCTTCTCCTTTACGCAGCCGTCCCCACCGTGCCCCAGATCATCGGTATCGTGGCCGCTATCAGCTGCGTTTTGATTTTCAGCAGAGAGTAAGATATGAAACGGCTTCTTCTCTTTCTCTCCCTGGCGATGGCCTCCTGCTCCTGCGTGGAAAAAAACACGCCGGATGAGCACGGGACCGAGCCGGCCGAATACGGTACCCGCATCCCCCTGCAGTCGGCCATCACGCACGTGCAGCCGATGACGGGCATCGTGCTGTGGAATACCAGCGGAAACAACAAGAGAGATTATGTCCAGCTGGAATTCTCCTACATGCTGTACAACGACGTGTGCAAGGAGAAGGACGTGTTCGACTGGACGCCGATGGACAATCTGCTGAAGGAAGTGGCGTCCCGCGGTCATCAGGCGGTGGTCCGCTTCCGTTACACCTATCCGGGCTATTCCTGCGCCGTGCCGGACTACATCAAGTCCTGGCCGGGCTATGAAGCGACCAACTCCAAGAGCGAGGGCCGCAAGACGGAATTCCCCGACTGGCGCTGCGAAGAACTGCAGCGTTTCCACATGGAGTTCCACCGCCGTTTCGCCGAGCGGTACGACAAGGACCCCCGGCTGGCCTTCGTGGAGACGGGTTTCGGCCTCTGGGCGGAATACCACATCTATGACGGCCCCTGCGTCATCGGCCAGACATTCCCCTCCCATGAGTTCCAGGCGCAGTTCCTGCCCAAGATGGACGAATGGTTCAAGGACACGCCCTGGATGTTCTCCATCGACGCGTCCGACGGCAAGTACGCTCCGTTCCGCAAGCAGAAAGAGCTGCTGAACCTGAATTTCGGCAACTTCGACGACTCGTTCATGTGCCAGGACTGGAGCGGCTACAACTGGTCCGGCTGGAAATTCTTCGGCGAGGACCGCTACAAGAAGGCGCCGGCAGGCGGGGAATTCAGCTATTATTCGGATTATGACCAGAAACATGTCCTGGACAAGGAGGGCATGTACGGCCGTGTTTTCGAGGACGTGGTGGCCAAGGTCCACATGACCTTCATCATCGGCAACGACCAGCCCGGCAAGCAGACGCCGGAACGCATCGCCGAGGCGGCCATGTCCATGGGCTACCGCTTCGAAATCCGGGATTTCCAGGTCAAGGAAGGGGAGCTGGCGGCCGTGCGCATCGCCAACGTGGGCGTCGCCCCCATCTACCGGGATGCCTTCGTCGAAGTGGAAGGCGTCCGCGGCGACCTCAATCTCCGCACCCTGATGCCGGGCGACGAAGCGTGGGTCACCATCGCCTGCAAGGCCTCGAAGGCCTCCCGCCCGGCCATCGCCTGCGACCACCTTGTTTCAGGTCAGGAGATTCAGTATCAAGCCGATATACAGTAAGTGTTTCGAAAACGAAACCGACCGAAATGTTATTTCGAAACGAAACGGAACAAAATCGGAATATTATCGATATATTTGTAGGTAAGAATACAAGACCACAAAAGTTTAATTAATATCACCATGAGAAACATTGCAAAGTATCTGTTTGTTGCTGTCATGGCCGCCTTCTCCCTCGCCTCCTGCGAAAAGGAGAAGGTCAACCCGATCCTGAACCCGGACGGAACCCCTGTCCAGTTCACGTTCTCGGCCCGGGCCACCTCCGAAACGGAAGCGGAACTCAAGGTCGTCTCCGACGTTCCCGTCCCCGCCGATGTCACCCTCGCCATTGCCCTGGACGGCTCCAACACCATGAGCAGCGCCGGCATTACGTTCCCGTCAGACCTGACCATCAAGAAGGGAGAATCCGAAGTCACCGGACAAGTCTCCGTGGACCCGGAGAAACTCACCCCCGGAACGACGACTTCTGCCATCTTCGCCGCCTCGCTGGCCGGCGTGCAGATCGGTACCGCCAAGGCGCTCACCATCACCACGGATCCGGCTGTCGAACCTGAACCCGAACCCACCGGCGACAGCGAAATCAAGATCGATGGTGATTTCTCCGACTGGGCCGAAGTGACCACCGGCATCGCTTCCGACGATGAGGATGCCCCGCTGAAGGAGTTCAAGGTCGCCTTCGACAAGGAGTATCTCTACTTCTACCACAAGCGCAACAACAATCCTGCGATGTGGGGCGGCGGTTACTTCTACCTCGCCGTGGACGCCGACAACAACGTCGCCACCGGCATGACCGACGCCAACGGCAACGCCGTCGTGGGCATCGAGAAATGGATGTACCTGTACTTCTTCCTGGCGGACGACGCCGGCAATCCCGTGCTCGCTACCGCACCGGCCGGTGCCCGTGAATCGGGTGACGAATACGCCTGCGCCGAGAATTCCCTTGCGGGCGTCATCGGCGACGCCATTGTCGAGACCGAGCTCCGCATCCCGCTCGCCGACCTGGGTGTCACCTACGGCCAGCCCATCAAGGTCTACTCCTGGGGTAACAAGAGCGCCAGCAACATGAAAGACCAGCCCGTGGTCGTAAGCATGGGCGGCGAACCTTCCTCCGGCGGCAGCGTCACCATTGACGGCAACCCCGACGACTGGTCCAAGCTGAACCAGAAGTATGTCACCACCCTGGAATGCTACGACGGCGCCGAACTCAGCGGCCTCAAGAGCGCCAAGGTGTACTATGACGACAAGGTCTACGTGCTGCTGGAACTCTCCGACGCCGCGCTGACCTCCGCCTTCTCGGAGGGCAAGCTCCGCGCCCACGTCTACTTTGACGGCAATTATGACAACGCCAACGGTCACTATGGCAAGTGGGTCCTGCCGGCCATCGACTACATGCTGGAAGGCAAGATCTTCAGCGGTGATACCTGGTGCGCCATCAGTTCTCCTTACTACCAGTGGACGGGAACCGATCCGGCCGTATGGAGCGGCGGATGGACCGCGGCCGAGACTTCTCCGGCCTTCGAATTCGCCGGTGACGGCAGCTTCTACGAGTGCGCCATGGACTATTCCGGTTATCCGGGCGGCCTCGCCGACGCCTTCACAATCGCCTTCGACATCCAGGACGACGGTTACAACACCCTGGGCTTCCTGCCCAATGCCGGTCCCGAACCCGGCCCGATGGCCCTTGTCGTGAAGAACGGCACCGAGCCGCCGGCAGCCCCGACCATCAGCATCGCCATCGACGGTGACTTCTCCGACTGGGCCCTGGTCGAAGGCGTGAGCAACGGAACCTACGGCATGTTCAAGGCCTATTCCGATGCGGACAACCTCTACTTCTACACCTATCGCACAACGGAGGGCAGATACTCGGCTCTCTGGGGCGGCTCGGGCTATATCTACCTCGGCTTCGACCTGGACGGCAATCCCGACAACGGTGTGGAACTGAACTCCAACGGTCCTTATGACTTCATCGGCTTCTTCTATCCTTACGGCGGAACGGCCGAAGAGCCGGCCTTCATCGACCTGCCGGGCGTGGAAGGCGGCTGGGCTCCGGAAGAGGGCTTTACGCTGGCCAACATGCAGTGCAAGGGTGTCGCCAACGAGAAGGGTGCTTACATCGAGTACAGCATCCCTCGCAAGGACCTCCCGACCATCCCGAACGCCCCGATCACGATCACGACCTGGGGTAACAAGGACATGAGCAAGGTGACGATGACCACCACGCTCTAAACGGTCCTTCCGCAGAAACCAAGAGGCCGGCTCCCGATGGGGCCGGCCTCTTCTTCGTTATCGTTTCGCAATCGGTGCGTATTCCCGCTTCTTGCCTACGTTCATGTAGGCGGGGCGGATGATCCGCCGGTCGTCGAAGTTCAACTCTTCGATGCGGTGGGCGCACCAGCCCACGATGCGGGACATCGCGAAGATGGGCGTGTAGAGCTCCCGGGGGATGCCGATCATCTCGTAGATGAAGCCGGAGTAGAAGTCCAGATTGGCGCAGATGGGACGCGGCGTGTTGCGGCGCGCCTTGATGCACTGGATGCCCCGTTCCTCAATCCGGCCCAGGAACTCGAACTCTTCCGTCCTCCCCTTCTCCTCGGCGAGCTTTTTGGCCAGTTTCTTCAGGTTCACGGCACGGGGGTCGCTGTACGTATAAATGGCGTGCCCCAGGCCGTAAATGAGCCCGGAACGGTCGTACGCCTCCTTGTCCAGCATCTTGTACAGATAAGCGTCGATCTCATCCATATCCGTCCAATCCTGGATCACCTCGCGCAGATGCTGGAACATGTCGGCAACCCAGATGTTGGCACCGCCGTGCAGGCGTCCCTTCAGGGAGCCGATGCCGGCTGCGATGGAAGAATAGGTGTCCGTGTTGGAAGAGCTCGTCACCCGGACTGTGAAAGTGGAGTTGTTACCACCGCCGTGCTCCGCCTGCGTGATCAGCAGCAAATCAAGCATTTGTGCATCCAGCGGAGTGTAATCGCCCTTCAACAGGTAAAGGAAGTTCTCGGCCAGGGAAAGGTTCTCCTGGGGATGGCGGATATGGAGTCCGCGCCCCTGCACGGAATGCCGGTAGCTGTTGTAGGCATAGGCGATGATGGTCGGGAACTTCGCGATGAGGTCCACAGACTGACGCATCAGGTTATACCGGGACAGATCCTCGGGGTTCGGGTCGAAGGTGTACATCTCCAGGACGCAGCGCGCCAGGATGTTCATGATATTGGAACCTTCCAGGTCGATGATATGGACGAGGGAACGGTGGTCCAGGGGCATCTTGATGTTCAGCAGTTCCCGGAAGGAATCCAGTTCCTCCCGGTCGGGAAGGTCACCCGAAAGCAGCAGATAGGCAACCTCCTCGAATCCGAACCGGTTCTCCGCCTGGAGCGGCGCAACCAAGTCGTTGAGCTCATAACCACGGTAAAAGAGCTTGCCCTCTACGGGAGTCAGCCGGCCGTCAGCCTCCCGCTGATAGCCGACCACGTTACCGACCTTGGTGAGGCCCACCAGCACACCGGACCCGTCCTCGTTCCGCAAGCCGCGCTTGACGCCGTACTCGGGGAACAGGGCGCTGTCAATCCGGCTGGCTCCCTTCACCTTGTCGGCCAGCTTGTATATCAGGTAATCCTTGTTCATCTATCGCGTGCCGAAATGGGACGGATTCATCATGGCGATGAGCGCGTCGCCGAACTCCTTGGTTCCTACGCACTTGCCATGTTTCATGGACTCCGCGACATCCGATGTGGAAATGCCCTGTCGCAGGGCGCGCTCCATGGCCGTGACGATGAGCTTCGCCGCGTCGTTCCAGCCGATGTGCTCCAGCATCATGGCCGCGGAAAGGATCAGGGAACTGGGGTTCGCCACGTTCTTGCCTTCGATGTCGGACGCGACGCCATGCGTCACTTCAAAGATGCCGTGGCCGGTCTCGTAATTGATATTGCCGCTCGGTGCCATCCCGACTCCGCCGACCTGGGCGGCCAGCACGTCGGAAATATAGTCGCCGTTGAGGTTCAGGGTGGCGATCACGCTGTATTCCTCCGGATGGGAGATGGCGTTCTGCAGGAAGGCATCGCAGGTGATACCCGTGACGGCAAGCCGGCCGGAAGAAAGATAAGGGCCGTACTCCCGCTCGGCCAGTTCATAGGCCCAGTTGCAGAAAGCGCCCTCGGTGTATTTCATGATATTGCCGTTGTGGACCAGGGTCACGCTGCGGCGATGATGGCTCAGCGCATATTCGATGGCCTGGCGGACCAGACGCTCCGTTCCCTCCTTCGAGACGGGTTTCACTCCGTAGGCCGCCGTTTCCGGGAAGCGGACTTTGGTCTCCTTGAGGTCCTCGCAGAGGAATTTGTTGAACTTTTCGGCATTCTCGGAGCCGAACGGCCATTCGATGCCGGCATACACATCCTCCGTGTTCTCACGGAACACGCAGACATCGATCCGTTCAGGATACTTCACCGGGGAATAGACGCCGTAGAAATAGCGGAAAGGCCGCACGCAGGCATATAAGTCCAGCGCCTGGCGCAACGCTACGTTCAAAGACCGGACCCCTCTTCCCGCAGGCGTGTTCAGCGGCCCTTTCAAGCCGACTACATATTCCTTGAAGGCAGCTACCGTTTCGTCCGGCAGATAGGAACCGCGTTTCTTGAACGCTTCCTGACCGGCTTCCACCTCCAACCACTCGATCGAGCGGTTCCCTTTGAATGCCTGCTTGACGGCCGCATCGACGACCGCACGGCAGACCGGCGAGATTTCCTTTCCAATTCCGTCGCCCGTGATGAACGGAATGGTGACAGCATCAGGGACCCTCAGGCCCGTGGGGGTTTTCACAATCTTCGACATACTAACTAACGATTTGGACTCAGGCAAAAATAATAAAAATATTTAATTGACAAATTCTTACACATTTCGCCCTTCCAGCCCATTTCCCTTCGGTATTTCGGCAAATGGTACAAAAACGCTAACCATCTGACGGCGAAAGGCCCGATTCGGGGAAAGACTATAAAAATGCCCCGATTTTGCGAATCGAGGCATTTTAGGATGAAAACGGCCGAAAAAACGCTATTTGAACGCCGCAGGATCGTTATAGCGGATGTGGACGCCGTAATCGAACAGGTCGCGGTTGAGGCCGTTGTTCGAGCTGTCGGGCGTGCCTTTGCGCTTGCCGGAGAGCGCTTCCTGCGCCATCTTGCGCTCGTCCAGGACACGCTGGAGCGTCTCGGGATTGTCACCATGATAGTGGCCCGGATAGAGCTTCGTAATACCGTTCTTCTCCATATACGACGCCGTGCGGGTGGTGGTGGCAATCAGGTCCCGGAAGGTGCCGGCGAATAGCAGGAGGTTAGTGGAGCCGAAAGCGTCGCCGCTGAAGCCGTAGTGGTGTTCCTTGTCGAAGAAGGTAACAGAGCCGAGGGTGTGGCCCGGGGTGTGCATCACCTCGATCTGCCGACCGCCCAGGTCGATGACCTCGCCGTCGGAGAGATAGTGGACCGTTCCCTGATAACTGCGGCGGCCGCCGCGGATCAGGGCCGTATCGGCCGGATGGATCCAGACGTCCGGGAAACTGACCGCCCCGCCCACATGGTCGCCGTGGCCATGGGTGACGGCCAGCATGAGCGGCTTGTCGGTCAGCGTGGCGACAACCTTTGCCAGGTTCGGCATCGACGTGCCCGCATCGATCACGAGGGCCTTGTCGTTTCCTTCGACCACATAGACGGACTCGTTGTACACGAGATGGCCGTTGCCCTCCCAGGTGTGCTCGTCAATCTGACGGAATACGACATCCTGGTCGCGGCAGATAAAGGTCTCGGCGTAATGATTGCGGTACTGTTCCGCCTGGGCAGCGTTCCACACCACGATGGCGTTCCCGTTGCGGAAATACGTGTCAAGGTTCGGGCGGTCCAGGCCGGAAGGCTCGGTGGAAGCCGTGCCCTTTTCCATTTCGTCCAGGACCTGTTTCATCTCACGGAGGTACTCCATGCCGAGTTCGCGGCCTTTCGGCAGCTTCAGCCAGTCCTTCTGCCAATAGTGGCCGCCGTAGATCTGCAGGGCGTCGAGATTCACGCCGTTTGCGGGGTCCTCGAGCCACGCGATCAGGTGCGGAACGGCGGAGACATACTGGTTGAAGCCGTCCTCGTTGAAGATCCACACGCCGTGGCCGGAGCCGACGGCGTCGCCGGTGAACAGAAGATTGTGGCCCTGGAGGTAATAGACCATGGATCCGGGCGTGTGCCCCGGTACCGCGATGGACTGGACCGTCAGGCCGCCGAGTTCGAAGGTCTTGCCTTCCCGGATGAATTCGCGGCGGTCCTCGGGAATGCGGTCGGCATAGCGGACGAAGTCCGCCTGCGGCAGGGCGAAGCGCACGCCGGGCATCTCCAGCATCGCGGGAAGCATGCCGGTGTGGTCACCGTGGCTGTGGGTGAAGGCCACCGTCACGGGCTTGTCCCCGGTGCGCTCGGAGATGAGCGAGCGGAGCGATTCCGCGGCGTTGTCGGCCCAGTCGATGGGGTTGGACAGGTCGATGACCAGGGCTTCGTCCGTTCCGACGATCAGGTAGATGTCGGAGCAGTTGTTGAAGTGCGTCTTCTTGCCGTCGGCGTCGAAAGCCTCGCCGGCGGGGTTCGCGCGGTTGTAATCCTGGATGTGATAGACGTTCTCGTCAATGACGGACACGGTGTACGGTCCGACTTCCACGTCCTTGGGACCGGCGCAGGCGGCCAGGGCCGTTCCGAGCGCAATCGCAAAAAAATTCTTGAGGCTGGTAAGTTTCATAAGGTCAACGGATAACGTTTCTACCGCAAATGTAGTCATTTTTTCACAACCGGAAATTGTTTATCTTTGTATCATGGGACATAAGCGTATTTGGATTTATCTGGCGACCGCCGCAGGCCTGGCGGCTTCCTGCGGAGAGACCCCCCAGCCCCAGCCGGAGCCCGGACCTGAACCGCAGCCGGAAGAGACCACCCTGTATGTGGGCGGCGACGTTTCCGTACTGCAGAGCTATGACGACAAGGGTGTCGCCTATTATGATGCGGACGGAGGTAAAATCGCCGACGTCTTGAAATACATGAAGGGCGAAGATGTGGGCTGGAACGCCCTGCGGGTCCGCATCTTCGTGAATCCCGCCCGAAAGGACGCGGACGGCAATACGGACGCCCAGGTCTGCCAGGACCTGGACTATGTGGTACGCCTGTGCAAACGCATCAAGGCCGAAGGTTTCGCCCTCCTGCTGGACTTCCATTACAGCGACACCTGGGCCGACCCGTCCAACCAGTGGATTCCCAAGGCCTGGGCCTCCCTCAATGATGCACCGCTGCAGACCAAGGTCTATGAATATACGAAAGAGTGCCTGCAACGGCTGACGGCGGCCGGCGCGACGCCGGATTTCATCCAGCCCGGCAACGAGATCTCCTACGGAATGCTCTGGAGCGCGGACGTAAACCGGAAATCAAAGACCAACCGCTGCTACTCCGATTCCCCGGATGCCAACTGGACCCGGTTCATCAATCTGCTGCAGCAGGCCACGAAGGCCTGCCGGGAAATCTGCCCCAAGGCGAAGATCATCCTCCACACCGAACGATCCGGCCAGTCCAGTGTCCTGCGGGACATCTACACCCGGCTCTCCGGCGTGGATTACGACATCATCGGCCTGTCCTATTACCCCTTCTGGCACAACTCGCTGCAAATGCTGGCGCAGTCACTGAACGGGCTGGCAACAGCCTTCCCGGACAAGAAAGTCCATATCGTGGAGACGGCCTACTTTTACCAGTGGCCCAAGGACATTACGTACGATTTCTCCAAACAGTGGCCCTATACGCCCGCTGGGCAGGCCGCCTTCGCCAAAGACCTCGTCGCGGAACTCAAGAAGCACGACAACGTGACGGGCCTCTACTGGTGGTTTCCGGAAGAAAACGGCAACGGCCCGGACAACTCGGTCCTGACCGGCTGGATCAACCGCGGTCTCTGGGACAACAATTCGCACAAGGCCCTTCCGGGCCTGTTCGTCCTGAAAGATTTCCTGAAATAAGCCTTACAGCGGCTTGTATTCGAAGCTCGTGAGTTCCGCGCCTCCGCAGAGGAGGTAAGCGGGACGGAGGGCGAAGAAACCTTTGTAGTTGTTGTGATGGAAGCCGGACACGTCCACGCCTTCCTGTACCGGCGTCCAGTCTTCCTCTCCCGCCTTCATCCACAGGCTGGCGACGTTGCGCTCGTTGCGGATGCGGAGAGAAAGGTCCGCCGCCTCGCCGCAGTGGCCGAAATAGGCCTCTTCGTTGTAGAACAGGAACAGGCCGGCCTTGGCGCCTTCCGGAACGGAGAAACGAGCCGTGATCTCATAAGAAGCATCCACGGCCGTGGTCGTCCACAGGGTCCCGTCGGCAAAACCCGGCTGCCATTTCGCCCACAAAAGCGGGTTGTCGTAATCACGCAAATAGGCATAATCGCCCTGCAGGCCGTCCTGATCCCACTTGGCGCCGTCCTGTTCCACAAGCATCGGCCATCCGTCGGCCGTCCATTGGACACTCTCGATGATGGTGCTGCGGCCCAGGGTATGGAAACCGTTGCGGTAGGCGTGGTACACGACATACCAGTTTCCCTTGGCGTCATCCACCAGCGTACCGTGTCCCTTGGACCACCAGGCTTCATCGCCGGAGTAAGTATGCACCAGCGGGTTATGCGGGCTGTCTTCCCACGGGCCGAGGGCCGATTTGCTGCGGGCGACGACCACCATGTGGCTCGTGACCGGACCGGCGGTGCCTCCCTCTGCGCTCACCAGGTAGAACCAGTCGCCCCGGCGGAAAAGCTTCGGGGACTCCAGCCACATGCCTTCCGTCTCCCAATCGGCAGGATACTGCCAGCCGTCATAGACCTTCCGCGGCCGACCCGCGGCAGAAAGGCCGTCCGGCGCCAGGGGTGTGACGAAACCGTTGTTGGTATAGAGATAGCGGTTGCCGTCCTCGGCCACGACATGGCCCGGGTCGATGCCGCCCACGTCCAGCTTGACCGGCTTGCTCCAGGGGCCTTTCGGATGGTCCGCCACGACGACGTAATTCTCGCCCGTGCTCGTCGGGTAGTAGATGTAATACTTGCCGTCCACCTTGCACATGTCGGGGGCGAAAATGGAATAATTCCCATCCTCAACAGCCCGCGCAATGGGCTCCCAGTGAATCAGGTCCGTGGAATGCCAGACCAGCAGGGCGGGGAAATAGGTGAATGACGAATGCGTCATGTAAAAATCCCCGCCGTCCCGCAGAATTGTCGGGTCGGGATAGTCGCCCGGGAAGATGCAGGTCTTGACCGGTTCAGTCTTTTTCGCGCAGCCGGCCACGACGGCCGCCAGAGCCAGGAGGAGAAGGGTCTTTTTCATATGTGTCAACTCTTGTAATTAGCAATCAGGAAAGCCGTTCCGCTGATGAGAAGGGCAAAGGCGGCATAAAGAAGGCCGTAGATGACGCCCGTGGAGACAGCACGCCCCAGGCTCTTTTTAAAGTCCGTTCCCAGCCACTGATGATAGTCCCAGACCAGCAGGAGAAGCATCAGCAGCACGCCGATGGAGGAATCTTTTCCGAAAGAAGCCAGCAGGGCGAACAGCATGAAAAAACTGAACTGGCACAGGATGTAGGCCGATGCCGCCGCATAGGCGGACATGCCCATCTTGTAACGCCGGAGGGCGATGGCCATCGCCAGCCACAAAAAGAAGAACTGGCTGAGAAACAGCGGAATCCCCTGGCTCCGGAGCGTGCTTTCCAGGGCTGCGAGGGAAGATTCATGCTGGGTGTCCACCTCGTCCGGATACTGGTCCAGGTGCAGATAGACCCAGCCTTTCTCCATCAGGGCCATGGTGCTCCCGAACAGGTTGAAGACCTTCGTCTGGCTTTCGTTCTCGACATCCGCGGCTTCCATATCTACATGGAAAGGGGCTCTCCGACCGGGCTCCTGAACGGGCCGCATGACGGCGGACACCAACGCGAAGAAGGCGTAGAAGACAATCAACGACGTCAGGGGTGCCAGGTACCGCTCATGGTCGCCCTTGATATAGTCCCGGATCATGTAGCCCGGACGCAGCAGGAGGTGCACGAAGGTCCGTTTGGCGTCCTCGTTCAAGAAGGGAATGCTGTCAAAAGCGCCTTTGTAGAAGTCGCCTGATTTCTTCCCGCCCGTTCTGTCCGCTTTCGGTTTCCTCCAGGGGAGAAAGCCCAGTTTCTGCCAGATGGCCAGCGCCCGGCGGCGGACTTGGAAAGAATGTTTCTTTTTCTTGAACTTTGGTACCATGGAGAACAAATGTAAGCAATCCGCGTTGACAAAGCAAAGAAAAGCCGTATCTTTGTTAGGATATGAATCTTTAAAAGCGACTGGAACATGGAAAAAACCTGGAGATGGTTCGGCAAGAAGGACAAGATCACCCTGGCGATGCTCAGGCAGATCGGCGTGGAAGGAATCGTCACGGCCCTGCACGACGTCCCGCTGGGACAGGTCTGGACGCGGGAGAAAATCCGCGACCTGCGCGAATACATTGAGAGCTATGGCATGCGCTGGAGCGTCGTGGAATCGCTCCCCGTGGTGGAGACCATCAAGTACGGCGGCCCGGACCGGGACGAACAGATAGAAGTGTACAAGCAGTCCCTGCGGAACCTCTCCGCCGAGGGAATTCATTGCATCTGCTACAACTTCATGCCGGTCCTGGACTGGGCCCGCACGGACCTTTTCCACGAGAATCCGAACGGCGCCACGAATCTCTACTTCAACTACGCCGAATTCGCCTATTTCGACATCTACATTCTGAAGCGCCCCGGCGCCCGGGAGGAATGGGCGAAGTTCAAGTTCCCGGAGGGCGTAGGCGAGGGACGCAACGTCCTCGCCGAGGCCGACGAGCTCGCCAAGACCATGACTCCGGAAAAGGACCACAAGCTGGTGGAAACCATCGTCATCAAGACGCAGGGCTTCGTGAGTGGCAATTTCAGCGAGAATGACGAGGCGCCCGTGCAGAAATTCCGCGAGTTCCTGGACCTGTACAAGGGCATCGACAAGGCGCAGCTCCGCGCCAACATGAAATACTTCCTGGAGGCCATCATGCCCGTCTGCGAGGAATGCGGCATGAACATGTGCGTCCACCCGGACGACCCGCCCATCGAGATCCTCGGCCTCCCGCGCATCGTCCGTACCGAAGAGGACATCGAATGGTTCCTCAACGCGGTTCCCAACAAGCATAACGGCCTGACTTTCTGCGCAGGCTCGCTCTCGGCCGGGGCCTACAACAACGTCGTGGACCTGGCAAAGAAGTTCGCCTCCCGCACCCATTTCGTGCACCTGCGCTCCTGCCACATCTTCCCGAACGGCGACTTCACCGAAGCCTCGCACCTCGGCGGCCGGGCGGACCTCATCGAGCTCGTCCGCATCTTCGAGAAGGAGAACCCCGCCCTCCCGCTGCGCGTGGACCACGGCATGACCTTC
>JAEEGK010012467.1_pt1 | contig 19306 bp, 19 predicted proteins | sample 8958771 | NCBI WGS metagenome assembly JAEEGK01 (sample SAMN16246547, study PRJNA631951) | gut metagenome | biome: gut microbiome; feature: rumen; material: SC-attached | host: Bos | place: Iran: Karaj | collected 2018-10
GCGGATGAGGATGAAGGAGGTTATCGAGAGGATCATCCTCCGCAACCCGTCCATGGAGGACATGAGGGTGTTCTACCTCTCGGTCCCGGTGTCTCCGGACGAGAAGGCTTTCGACAGGTTCCTCACGAGGTCCACGGAGTACCTCGATGTGCGTTACCGTTCCTCCGTCTATCCGAAGAGTACGGTCTACATGTCCGCCTACAACAACGTCATAGACGCTCTGATGAAGATGAGGAAGCGCCTGTACAACGAATCCGATAATCTTCAGTACTACGACCTGGACAAATCGGACCGCTTCGACGAGCTGAGCGAGCTTGTGGAATGGGCATCCGACGATTTGTCCAAGAAGACCCTGTTGCGCGACGTCTGAATAAGATTTGTCGGCAACGGCCGAAATAGATTGATTTATTATATCAGGAAAAGGATTCGCCACTTAGGCGTTCAAGTACTCTTCCGTCTCTCGCTTAGGGTGTGGGAGTTTATAAGAATACCAAGAGTTGAGAAAAATGGCATACGGCGGAGGATACAGAGGCGGCGACAGGAGGGAACCCAGGGAACCCAGGGAACTCTTCAAAGCGACCTGCTCCGATTGCGGAAAAGAGTGCGAAGTTCCCTTCAAGCCTACCGAGGGAAGGCCTGTCTACTGCAGAGACTGCTTCAGAAAGCACCAGCCTGCAGACGGCGGAAGAAGGGGAGACAGGGACAGATCCAGATTCTGAACCTGAAAGCGACGGCATGTCCGTCGCACTCTATAAACCAGTTATTTTTTCTGTGATTTTAGTCAGAGAGCGGTCATTCGCGCTTCTTGTGACGCATGACCGACGTCTGCAGATCGTACAGCCTGAAGAATCTGGAAAAGGAGAAACCGATGAGAAGGAGGCTGACTCCAATCACCAGCACTATTATTCCGGGGACCTTGTATCCCAGAAGGGTAGCCGCCAATCCTATGACGGCAAGAACGGCTCCGATTCCCAGGAGCCATTTGGAAAGGCGGACCCCGCCCGCGAAGTCCATCAGACGACCCGCGCGCCGGTCATGTTGCCAATTCCCTCGTCCCATATCTCGAGGACTTCGAAGATCCATACGGCATCTACGGTCAGATGCATCTTCTCCAGGGATTTCTCCATCCTTTCGAAAACAGGCCCCTCTTCCACGCGTTCGAGCGCCTTCACCTTCAAGGAATATGCCTCGCGGCCCTTCCAGACGAGGATCTCCGCGACAGGGTTGTGGACGAGGTTCTCCGCGGTGCGGTACATGTAGGCCTCTGCAGCGGCTATCATGTTGGGCGCCGTGGCCATGAGGCTTCCGCACACTATCAGGTGGGGCTCTCCCTTCAAGTTGACGGTCGAGAGGACTTTGTTGGTGTCCGGGTGGACAACCATCCTCATTACAGGTTCAGGCATGTCTACCATTTCGTTCACCTTTTACTGAATCAGTTGTCGTTCTTGCTCTTCCTGTTCGCTGCGACGAGAACCACCAGGTATATCGCGGCGGCGATGAGGAACGGAATGAAGTGATCCAAAGCTACTTCCATGAGGTCTGGAAGGCGATAGTGTTATTTAATCTCTGACTACGGAATCCAGGACATCCGGATGCGGTCCAGCATCCGTTCCGTTTGTACGGCCGTCGGACGCGTCCCTCTCTTTCCAGAAGGGACAAGCGACGGTCTCACTCCTCGGGGCTCAGCTTGGTGATGGGGCTCAGAGGAACCAGGTGCTGGACCACGAATTTCAGCTTTCCGTCATCATAGTAAGGCACAGCGCTGCAGTCGCACAGGACTCCGGTCTTGGGGATGATCCTGCGTCTGATGGCGTTGGTGGGGGCGCCCGAGACTACCTTTATGGTGCAGTCGCTGCAGGCGGTGGAGTTCCCGAACAGCGCATGGCACTTGGTGCCGATCACGCTCTCCAGGGAGCGTCCGAACGCCTTTTCGGCGGCGCGGTTCATCCAGACTATGGTGTGCTCCGAGTCATGGATGATTATGATGTCGTCTACCATGTCGAGAATCATGTTCATGAGCTTTTCAGTATAGATCTCCTGCTTGTCCCTCGCCATAATTATGAATCTGTTTGCAGGGATATAAACAAACACATCCGCTGGATGAAAGACATGGTCAATGTTTTTCTATAAACCCGATGATGGAGTGCCATGAACGCTATCTCCGTCAAGGATCTGAGGAAATCGTACGGCGACAGCCTGGCCGTGGACGGAGTCTCGTTCGATGTTCCGGAAGGGTCCTTCTTCGCTCTCCTCGGTCCGAACGGCGCTGGGAAGTCCACCACCATCTCGGTGATCTGCTCAATAGCCGGATGCGATTCGGGTTCCGTCTCGGTCTTCGGGAAGGAGGTCTCGGACCCTTCTGTCAGGACCGACATAGGCGTCGTGTTCCAGGACCCGATGATGGACCGTCTGCTGACAGTCAGAGAGAACCTGGAGGTCCGCGGCGGCATGTACGGGCTTTCCAAGGAAGGGCTCAGGTCGGCTGTGGAGAAGGCGATGTCGGTGACAGGATGCGACGAGTTCAGCGACCGGCCGTACGGCAAGCTGTCGGGAGGTCAGAGGCGCAGGGCGGACATAGCCAGGGCGCTGGTGCACAGCCCCCGCCTGATCATCCTGGACGAGCCCACGTCCGGCCTGGACCCGCAGTCCCGCCGCATGATCTGGGACACCGTCATGGGGCTGAACAGGACCGAAGGCCTGACCGTTCTGCTGACGACGCATTACCTCGAGGAGGCTGCTGGAGCGGACGACGTGGTCATCATAGACCATGGACGCATAGCCGCGCACGGGACCCCTTCGGAGATAAGGGAGAGGCATTCCCAGGACAGGCTGGTCATCGTGCCATCCGACAAGGGGGCCCTCCTGTCCGTCCTTGACGGCCTGGGCGTATCGTATTCGTCCGTCCAGTCGACCGTCGAGGTGCTGCTTTCCCGCACAGTCGATGCCATCCCGATCCTGGAGGCCGCGGAGAGCCACATCTCTTCCTTCGAGGTACGCATGGGGACGCTGGACGACGCTTTCCTGAGGATAACCGGAGGAGAGGAAGAATGAGCGGAGTCTCATCCTTGGTCAAGAGGAACGTCATCTGCTTCTTCCGCGACAGGTCGTCGGTGGCTTTCTCGCTGATGGCCGTCATGATAATGATCATCCTCTACCTGCTGTTCCTCCGCAACACCCTGCTGGAGTCCAATCCTGGAGAGGGCATGGACAGCATGATGGACGCCTGGGTGATGGCTGGGATCATCGCGATCATCCCTGTGACGGCTTCTGCCGGGTGTCTTCAGGTGATGGTCGAGGACAGGGCCAACGGCAGGATCCGCGATATACTGGTGACCCCTATGAGCTCGGTCCAGATAGCTTCCGGACACATCATCAGCACCTTCCTGGTCAGCCTGATAATGAGCCTGATCGCCTTCGTGATCTGCTTAGCGTGCCTGTTCGCCACCGGATGCCCGATGTCCGCAGAAGGGGTGCTGGCTTCGGTCGTGCTGATGCTGCCGTCGTCCCTTTCCGGAGCCATCATAATCTATGCCATCACGTCGTTCATCCGCAGCGCAGGCGCGTTCACAGGTTTCTTCACGGTCGTGAGCGTCGTGATCGGGTTCCTCGCCGGAATCTACATGCCGATGGGCACCATGCCGGAGGCGATGCGCGTCATAGGGACTCTGCTTCCCGCGACCCAGATGGCATCCCTGTTCCGCAATTCCATGGCAGGGGAGGCTCTGGACCAAGCCTTCGCAGGCGCTCCTGCAGAAGCGCTCGACGAATTCCGCACGGATATGGGGTTCGACCTCTCGATTTTCGGATTCGATTTCGATTTCGTTTCGTCATTGTGCTATGTCGTTGCGGTTTCCGCAGTTTTCTTCATCATTGCCGCCGTCGGAATGAGGAGAAGACGACGATATCAGTGGATGAGACTACGAAGTCTGGTATTGGCCTATACTATGTCTAGAATAGGATTTTTTATACCAGCGTGATGATTAGGGACGCCAATGTGTTACGATGTCGTCATCATAGGAGCAGGACCTGCCGGTCTGACTGCCGGCATATATGCCAGGTCGAAGATGATGAAGACCCTTATTCTCGATTCCGGACGCGTCGGAGGACAGCTGGTCAGCCTGTACCCCGAGAAAGGTATCCACAACTATCCTGGGTTCGAGACCGTTCAGGCCAGGAAGCTCTCTGACAAGCTCTACGCCCAGGCGGAATCCATGGAATGCGTCATCAAAGAGAACGAGAAGGTCGAAGACATCGAGAACGGAGACCAGGAGCTCCTGGTCAAGACTATCAAGGAGACCTATCACGCCAAATCCGTCGTCGTCGCCATCGGAATGGGCAGCTTCAAGCCCAGAAAGATGGGATGCCCTGGCGAGGACGAGCTTTTCGGAAAGGGCGTGACCTATCTGCTCCCTTCGAAGGAGGAGCTGGTCGGAAAGAAGGTCACCATGTTCGGCGGAGGCAACAGCGCGATCGACATGGCTCTGGTCGCCGACACCGTCACCGATACGACCATAGTCCACCGCAGGGCGGACTTCAGGGCGGACGAGGGGACCGTCAAGCAGCTGGAGAACAGCGGCGTCAGGCAAGTCATGTCGGCTAATCTGCTGTCCATCAACGGAACCGATAAGGTCGAGTCCGTGACCGTTTCACAGGACGGCAAGGAGATGGTCATCCCTACCGACCTGGCGGTCATCAACATCGGGATCTCCGCGGATCTGGAGGATCTCAAGCGCTGGAACCTCGAGCTCAACGACGACGGCCTCGTGAAGGTCGGTTTCGACATGAGCACCAGCCGCCCCGGCATATTCGCCTGCGGAGACGTCGTCTCGTACCCCGGCAAGTTCAAGCAGATAACGACCGCCTGCGGAGAGGCCACCACGGCCATCCTGATGGCGCACAAGTTCGTCAAGAAGCCCTACTGGGCTTGAGACGCCTGTTCGCTATTCTGTTATACGTCCGACGCCATCAAGGCGCATGGACCAGAGGATGCCCGACCGTTTCGCGGCGAAAGCCTTCACCTATGAGCGCGGGGGCTTCCGCGAAGGATACGTCATAGCCGAAGGAGGGGTCATCGTCGAGGAGGACGAAGGGCCCTGCCCCGAGCGCACGGACATCCAGCTAGCGCTTTTTCCGGACGTGGTGAATGCCCATACTCATTGCGCCGATTACGGCCTGAAGGTCCCCGCAGGGATGTCCTTGGAGGAGCTCGTGGCCCCGCCGGACGGCCTGAAGCACAGGTATCTCCGTGACACGCCAGGGGAGGTGCTTTCGGAGAACATCAGGCGTTTCGGAGAGGCTTCCGCGTCGCACGGGAGCTCCGCATTTGTAGATTTCAGGGAGAACGGCGCGGAAGGATGCCGTCTCCTGCGGGAGGTCTGTCCTGACGCGGTCATCCTGGGACGCCCGGTCTCTCCGGAGTTCGATCCCGGGGAGATAGAGGAGATCCTGCGGTACGCTGACGGGATAGGCATCTCCAGCGTATCGGACATGCCTTCGGGATACATCGAGGACGTCGCCGACATGGTTCGCGACAGAAGGGCGCTTTTCGCCATCCACGTGAGCGAGCGCGTCCGCGAGGATATGGACCTCGTCCTCTCCTTGGACCCCACCTTCGTCGTCCATATGTGCGAGGCCGAGGACTCCGACATACTGAAATGCGCCGAGGCGGAGGTCCCGATAGTGGTCTGTCCCGGGTCGAACATGTATTTCGGGAAGGTCCCTCCGATCTCCCGCATCGTCGATATGGGAGCCGACATGGCGTTGGGCACCGATAACGGTATGTTACGTGAACCCGATATGATTGCGGAATCTTCCCTATTTATCGACATAATGGATAGACAGGAGGGGGATTCGGCTTCGGTTTTCGATACATTTTTCACATTAAGCAGAAAGATATTAAATCGGAATATAGGGTTAGGCAGAACCATACAGAGACGCTACATGGCGGTGCCGTTCGAAGGAGAGCCTCTGCCCGAGAACATCTTCCGGCCGGGGTCGTCAGGCATGTCTCTGACAAAGAGAATCGGAAGTGAATGAAGATGGAGTTCAAGAACATACTTGTGCCCACTGACGGAAGCGAGTACACCAAGACCGCCATCAAGGCGGCTGTCGAGTTTGCGAAGACCGTGGGAGGAAAGATCACCGCTCTCTACGTCCTGGACCAGACCATGATTTCCAACATGCCCATGGATGCGGCTGTCAGGAACGTCTACGACGCTCTGGCCACCGAGGGAAAGGAGGCCGTCGACGTCGTCAAGCACATGGCGGAGGAGGCTGGAGTCCCTGTCGAGATCTCCGTCAAGGAGGGATCCCCGGTCAAGGTCATCCTGGAGGAATCCCCCAAGTACGACATGATCATCATGGGAACCCTAGGAAGGACCGGAATGTCCAAGCTTCTGATGGGAAGCGTCGCCGAAAGGGTCGTCAGGGCTTCTTCTTGCCCTGTCCTGGTAGTCAGGGCTTCAGAGGCGGGGAACTGATTTGATCGGCAAGACAGTTGCAGACGTGATGACGCCTGCCCCTATCGTGGTCGAGGTCCCCGGATCCCGCAACAACGCCATCAACCTGATGGTCAGGAACGGCCTCACCGGACTTCCCGTGGTCCGCTCCAGCGACGGCAGCCTCATCGGCGTGGTCTCCAGGAGGGACATATTCCGCAACTTCGAGGAGGACCAGCTCTCGCTCATCATGAAGAAGGGATGCATCACCATCTCTTCCGACGCTCCTGTAGAGGAGGCGGCCAAGATCTTCAGCGAGAAGAGGATCCACAGGCTCCCCGTCGTCGAGGGGTCGTCCCTCGTGGGCATAGTCACCCCTACCGACCTCCTCCGCATCGTCAAGGACCTGAAGACCAAGCTGGTGGCTGAGGACATCATCCGGACCATCTGCGTCACCGCCTACGAGGAGGAGCCCCTCTCGTACACCGTCGCGGCCATGAGGATCAGCGATGTCACCGCCGTCCCCGTTCTCGACGCCCACGGAAGGCTCACCGGGATCCTGACGGACCGTGACCTGTTCAGCGACCAGATGAAGGACCCCGAGACCCTCAAGTCCCTGGGACTCGACGTCGGCGACTACGCCGGATACAGGAACGTCCTCCCTCTGTTCTACTCGGTCAGCGAGGAGTACTTCGACGACCGCAAGGTAAAGGACTTCATGGTCCCCAATCCCCACACCGTCTTCAAGAGGACCAACGTGGCGGAGGTCGCGAAGATAATGCTGAACAACGATTTCGGTCAGATTCCCGTCCGCGGAACCAAGGACGAGCTCGTCGGCATGATATATGACGTCGACGTTCTGTGCGCGATCACAGGTAATAACAATGACTGATATCAACAGCAACGACCTCATGTCCCTGTGCAAACGCAGGGGTTTCATCTGGCCTTCCTTCGAGCTCTACGGAGGCGTAGCCGGAATGTACGACTACGGCCCCCTGGGATGCGCTCTCAGGAACAACATCGTCGAGATGTGGAGGTCGATATACAAGGGAAGGGAGGGTTTCGTAGAGATCGACTCCGAGACCGTCAATCCCCGCGAGGTGCTGGCCGCTTCCGGTCACGTCGAGAACTTCGCAGACTTCATCACCTACTGCAAGCAGTGCAACGCCCCCTACAGGGCCGACCATATGGTCAAGGGATTCTACGAGAACCCCGACATCCTCACCCCCAAGGAGCTCGAGGAGGCGTTCGTGAAGCACAACATAAGGTGTCCCGCGTGCGGAGGAGAGCTCGGAGAGGTCGGGGAGTTCAACCTGATGTTCAGGACCAACATCGGACCCGGGTCCGCTCGCGTCGGATACCTCAGGCCCGAGACCGCCCAGGGGATTTTCGTCAACTACCAGAACCTTTACAGGTACAACAGGGAGAAGCTCCCCATGGGAGTCATCCAGACCGGCAGGAGCTACAGGAACGAGATCGCCCCCCGCCAGGGAATGATCCGCATGAGGGAGTTCAACCAGATGGAGGTCGAGCTCTTCGTGGACCCCGAGGACAAGGACTGGGCAAAGTTCCCCGAGATAGAGAACGAGACCCTGGACCTGATTCCTAACACCACCCTCGAGCTCACCACCATGACCGTGAAGGAGGCGGTGGAGAAGGGAGTCATCGCCAATCGCGTTCTGGCTTACTTCGTGTATACCACCAAGCAGCTCCTCACCTCCCTCGGGATTGACGCCAAGAGGCTCAGGTTCAGAGAGCACGAGAAGGACGAGATGGCCCACTACGCCGCCGACTGCTGGGACGCCGAGGTCCTCCTGTCATACGGGTGGACGGAGATCGTCGGTATCGCGGACAGGGGGTCCTGGGACCTCTCCAGGCACGCCCAGTTCTCCGGAGCCGACCTCACCCACCTGAAGAGGTTCGACGAGCCCCGCGAGATGGAGGTCGAGAAGATCGCCGCCAAGCACAAGGCGCTCGGACCCGCCTTCAAGGGAAAGGCCAAGGCCATCGCCGCAGCCATGGAGTCCATGTCCCCTTCCGACGTGAAGGACGGCAAGCTCGCGGTCAAGGTCGACGGAGAGGAGATAACCCTCACCGAGGAGTACTTCGAGGTCGTCAAGAGGGTCGAGAAGGTCGCCGGAGTCCGCGTGGTCCCCCACGTCATCGAGCCCTCCCACGGACTGGACAGGATATTCTATTCCGTCCTCGAGCACGCCTACGACTCCAAGGACGACTACACCGTCCTCAGGTTCGCGCCCGCTGTGGCCCCCATAAAGGTCGGGATCTTCCCTCTGATGGAGAAGGACGGCCTCGACGACAAGGCGAAGGAGATCTACGAGAAGGTCCACACCCACAGGATGGAGGCCTACTATGACGGCTCCGGGACCATCGGGAAGAGGTACGCCCGCATGGACGAGGTCGGAACCCCCTGGTGCATAACCGTGGACTACCAGACCCTCCAGGACGGGACCGTCACGATAAGGGACAGGGACACCACCGACCAGAAGCGCATCCCCGCAGACTCCGCATCCGCGATTCTCGAGGAACTCCTGGCAGGCAGATCGTTCTCATCCCTTTGAGTATATAATGCCTTTCAAAAGGATGCGATGCTGGCTTGGTTAGATCCAGCATCCATCCGACCTTTTTCATCCATCTGGTTGCATTTCATCCACTTAGGCATGCAGCCCTATAGCCAATTTCGGCAAGTATTATATGTCCATCTCTCCGATTTATTCCATCGAGGTGTAAAGACATGGCTGTAAAGGACCTAGAAGATCTGAAGAAGCTTTCTATGCTCAGGTCGCAGATCGACGGCATATCCGTCGACAGGATCATGTCCGAGGATTTCCCCGTGGTCTCTTCCGAAGACCGCATCGCGGACGTCCTCGCCGTGATGAAGGAGACGAGGTACCAGGATGTGCCCGTCGTCGACCAGGGCGAATTCGTGGGGATGGTGAGCTATTCGTCCATCCTCAGAAAGAAGAGCGTATCTTTGGATGCCAAGGTCAAGAGCCTGATCCGCAACTTCCCGTCGGTCACTGCCGACATGGAGATCACCCGCATCGCGGAGATGATCGTCACCAACAACTGCAGGCAGCTGCCTATCCTCAACGGGAAGAAGATAATAGGTATCATCGAGAGGAACAGACTGATCGAGATCGTCAGGGACATACGCGCCTTGAAGGAGATCAAGGTCTGGGAGATCATGAGCAACCCGGTCGAGTCCGTCAAGGTCAACGACCTCATGGACGACGCTCTGGCGCTCATGATACGCGAGGACTACAGGACCTTGCCTGTGGTGAACGAGCAGAACGCCGTCGTGGGCGTCATCGGGATGAGGGAGATCATCGACAACAACTGGAAGAAGGAGAACAAGACCATCGGAGACCTGGAGAAGAGCTCCCGTTCTCAGATAACGGTCGAGTCCATCGCCACCACTTCCGCCTGCGTCATCGAATGGGACGCGGACATATCCGAGGCGGTCGACCTGATGGTGGACAACAAGTTCTCGTCCCTGCCGGTCGTGGAGGGCAAGTCCCTTGTCGGAATCATCACCGAGTTCGACATACTGGAACTGATCTCCGCATGCAGGGAGAGGGACATGCTGTTCGTCCAGATCAGCGGTCTCGAAGAGGACGAGAAGATGGCGGTGGAACCCATCTACGCCGACATCGAGTCGATGGTGTCCAAGATCTCGAAGATCTACAAGCCCGAGTCCCTGACGATGCACGTGTCCAGGTACAACGACGTCGGAGGCAGCTTCAAGTACAGCGTCAGCGCGAGGCTGTTCATCAACGGAACCGCCGTCATGATGAAGGAGGTCGGCTGGGATCTCGTGCAGACCTGCTCCACGCTGATCAAGAAGCTCGAGGATGCCGTGATCAACATGAAGGATTCGAAGGTCACCTTCCGCAAGAGGAAGAAGTGAGCTCCTGCGGGGCATCGGGCCCCGCAAACCCTTTTTGACACCACTTATATACCTTTTCATTTATGCCATGCCGTTAGCCATGGCACAGTACGATTCAGCTTCCATCGAGAAACGCTGGCAGGACATGTGGAAGGACGAGGCGGTGTATCGCTTCGACCCCAAGTCCGAGAAGCCGGTGTACAGCATCGACAATCCGCCGAGGTACACTTCGGGACCTCTGCACCTGGGACACGCTACGGGATACTCCCTGATCGATTTCGCGGCCCGTTACAGGAGGATGAAGGGCTACAACGTGTTCTTCCCCCTCTGCTTCGACGTCAACGGGACCCCTATCGAGGTCAAGGTCGAGAAGAAGCACCACATCACCAAGCTCGACACCCCCAGGCAGGAGTACAGGAAGCTCTGCGAGGATTACGCCAACGGATTCATCGCGCAGATGACCGAGGACTTCAAGATGCTCGGAGAGTCCATGGACCCCAGCATCTACTACCAGACGGACGCCCCCTACTACAGGAGGATCACCCAGCTCTCTTTCGTCAACCTGTTCAACAGGGGCCTCGTATACAAGGCGAACTTCCCCGTCAACTGGTGTCCCGGATGCATGACCGCCCTTGCGGATGCTGAAGTGGAGTACAGGGACAACGTCAACAAGCTCAATTACATCAAGTTCATGGTCGCCGACTCCGACAAGGAGGACGACTACGTCCTCGTGGCCACCACCAGGCCCGAGCTCCTCTGCACCTGCAAGGTCGTCGCCGTCCACCCCGACGACAAGGAGAAGGCTCATCTCGTCGGAAAGGAGCTCATCACCCCCCTGTACGGAAGGAGGGTCAAGGTCATCGCCGATCCCGCTGTCAAGCTGGACTACGGAACCGGGAACGTCATGATATGCACCATCGGGGACAAGGACGACCTCATGTGGGTCATGAAGTACCACCTCCCCATGGAGAAGGGAATCGACGAGGCCGGGAAGATGACCGAGCTCTCCGGAAAGTACGCTGGAATGCCTGTTCTGGAGGCGAGGGAGGCCGCCATCGAGGACCTCCGCGCAGCCGGACTCCTCGTCAAGCAGGAGGACAACCCCCAGCAGGTCTCCATATGCTGGAGGTGCCACACCCCCATCGAGTTCCTTCAGGTGCCCCAATGGTTCCTCAAGACCACCTCCTTCAAGGACACCATCCTGAAGAGGGCGGACGAGATCAACTGGTTCCCCGAGTTCATGAAGATCAGGCTGCAGGACTGGACCAACTCCCTCGAGTGGGACTGGGTCCTCAGCAGGCAGAGGGTCTTCGCGACCCCGATCCCGGTATGGGAGTGCGAGAAGTGCGGCCACGCCGTCTGCGCCACCGAGGAGCAGTGCTACGTCGACCCCGTGTTCGACGCCCCTCCGGTGGATAAGTGCCCCGAGTGCGGCGGGAAGCTGGTCGGATGCCCGGACGTGTTCGACACCTGGATGGACTCCTCCGGATCCTCCCTGTACAACACCTACTGGGGAAGGGACGAGAAGCTCCACAAGAAGCTGTTCCCCATGAGCATGAGGCCCCAGTCCCACGACATCATCAGGACCTGGGCGTTCTACTCCATCCTCAGGGCGGAGCAGATCGAGGAGAGCATCCCCTGGAAGGACATCATGATCCACGGATTCATCATGGCTCCCGACGGAACCCCCATGCATTCCTCCATCGGAAACGTCATCGATCCGATACCGATCCTCAAGAACTACGGGGCCGATGCTCTGAGGTACTACGCCTCCACCTGCTCCCTCGGAATCGACCACGCCTTCAGGGAGAAGGACGTCATCCGCGGAAAGAAGCTCTGCAACAAGGTGTTCAACCTCGGACAGTTCGTGTCCAGGTTCTTCGACGACGTCCCCAAGGAGCAGCCCGAGCTCAGGACTTCCGACAGGTGGATCATCAGCAAGTACACCAAGGTCCTCGAGACCGTCGACTCCTGTCTCGGACAGTACCAGTTCGATAAGGCCATGAGAGAGGTCGAGGGATTCATCTGGCACGAGTTCGCCGACAACTACGTCGAGATGGTCAAGGCCAGGAACGACCCCGCTGTGAAATACACGCTGTACAACGTCTTCCTCGGAAGCATCAAGATGCTGGCTCCCTTCATGCCCCACGTCACCGAGGACGTCTACCAGGAGCATTTCAAGGCCATCGACGGATGCAGGAGCCTTCACCTGACCGCCTGGCCCGAGCCCATGTTCACCGACGACGAGGCCGAGGCAGCCGGAGAGGTTCTCAAGAACGTCCTCGCCGAGGTCCGCGCCTGGAAGGGAGAGAAGAAGATCCCTCTCAACGCAGAGCTGACCCTCATGGAGCTCGTCGGAGCGGATGCGAAGATCCTCGAGTGCGCCAAGGCCGACATCATGGAGACCACCAAGGCTAAGGAGGTCAAGATCGCTCCCGAAGCCAAGCTCACCGAGGACATCACCGGAATCAAGCCGGTCCACTCCAAGCTCGGACCCGCCTTCAAGGCCCAGGCCAAGGGGATCGTCTCCGCCATCGCTGCGATGGATCCCAAGGAAGTCGCGGCGCAGCTTGCCAACGGCTCTGTGGAGCTCGATGTCGGCGGAGAGAAGGTTTCCGTAGGCTCGGAGTTCTTCGAGGTCGAGAAGCGCCTCATGCTCGACGGAAAGGCTGTCGACACCATCCAGGTCGGCGGGATCCTCGTCCTGATCGAGGTCTGAAACCAAAAGCCGGCTTCGGCCGGTTCTTTCTTCTTTCATGTTGTTCTGCTTCTCCGCCACCGGAAACTCGCTGTACCTCGCCGAGAGGCTGTCCGAGGCTGGGTGCGGCTCCGTTATTCGGATGGACCGCTGCCTCAGGGAGAAGGAGACCAGATTCTCTGTTCCCGACGGAGAGCCTCTGGGATTCGTGTTCCCGGTGTACTTCTCTGGACTTCCCACTATAGTCCTCGATTTCTTGGACAAGGCGGATATCACTATAGTCTCCGACACTTACGTCTTCGTAGCGGTCACCTGCGGGATGTCTCCTGGCAACGCGGGAGGCATGGCCGAGAAGGCGCTCTCGTCAAAGGGGATCAGAGTGGACGGGATGTACCGCGTGGTGATGCCGTACACATGGACGCCCATACAGGACCTCTCCGACAAGAGCAAGGTCGACAAGGTTCTGGAAGAAGCCGTTCCCATGACAGAGGACGTCCTGGAAGGCGTCAAGGAGCGCAGGAAGTGCAAGATGCCGGACTCGACCTCCCCGCTCATGGCGAAGCCTCTGTATTCGATATACGGCCTTCAGAAGACCAAGATGTTCTGGGTAACCGGGATGTGCGACGGATGCGGCGAATGCAGGACCATCTGTCCTGAAAGGGTGATAAAGATGGAGAACAGGAAGCCGGTCATCACGATAAAGAAGTGCACGATGTGCCTGGCCTGTCTCCATAGGTGCCCCATGTTCGCCATCCAGTACGGAAGGGCGACCATAGGGCATGGAAGATACGTGAACCCGAACGTTTCACTTTGAGTCCGGACCCTTCATGTACGCCACGAGGGCCGCATCCACGGCGTTCTTCGCGTCCAGCATCTCCTTGGAGTCGGCGCGGTGCTTCGTCTCCTTCCACTTGCTGGCTAGGATGATGTCCGAGAACAGGCCCTGCACGTCCTTTCCTCTCCATTCCTTCTCCAGCTTCTTCACGACGGAAGGCCCGGCGTACTTGATCTTGGATTCGATCCCATGCAGAAGGTGGCTCACGAGGTCGATGTTCTTCTTGATGTCCTCGGATTCCTGGACGGCATCGGGGTCCTCGGACAGGGATTCCAGGTTGGAAACGGCCTTCTCCATGAACGGGATGCACTTCTGGCAGAGGCTCTTCCATGATTCCAGGGAGGTGTTCCTCTCCATATTCACGGTCATGAGCCTGATCATCCCCGAGGGCATTATCGAAGCGCTGGCCAGCGTCTTCATGCCGTCGAGCTCCAGGACCCTGTCCATGAGGTCGCTGAGGAACCTTCCGCCCTCCACGCGCTCGAGGTTGTCCACAAGTACGGGTAGGGCGATCATGGCCAGGACGTCCTCGTCCCTGGATGCCTTGGCTATGCCCTCTCCGACTATGTCCAGCGTGCGGTCGTAGAACATCCTCCCCTCCCTTCCGGAGAGGCTGGCGGACCTGGCTGAAAGGACCTCCACGCATTCGGGGAGCCTTCCGTCCAGCACCATGGAGCGGGCTACGGCGAGGTATCCCATCGGCTCCTCCCCGTCGGTCAGTATGCGGGAGCCCAGGTTGAACAGCAGCTCCGCATTATCGCCATCGAGGGCCTTCTCCGCCATGCCTGCGAGCTCTCCGATGTCTTCGGGAAGGTCCAGCATGGCTTTGGTGACGTTCCTGCTCCTGAATCCGCACTCGCACTCCAGGATCCCTCCGGGGCCGTTGGGGATGAATCTGCCGCAATCGGGGCACTCCCTTCCTTCGAAGTCGTACTCCTCGGCGTCCTCGTCCTCTTCGGAGCCCATCTCGTCCAGCCTTCCGTCCGTGAGGGCCTCCCTGATGGCCTTGTCGTATTCGGACAGGGCGGCGTCCATCTTCTTCTTCTGGCCCTTGTTGCGGCCGTTGGAGACCATGTACGAGGCGAAGCTCTCGAAAGCGTCCGCGAGGTGTCCTTCGTGCACGTCGCCGGGGTCCTGGATCCAGTAATCGCAGAGAAGCCCCATCTTCTCGTCGCCGAAGTCCCCGCAGATGTCAGATTCGATCTTGAGGAGCCTCTCCAGGAACTCCTTCATCAGGGGGAACATGCTCTCGACGTTCTTCGCGACGCCGACCTCCTTCGCCTTCCCGAACAGTGTGTCGACAGTCCAGGATGCGCTGCTCGTGACGGACAGGTGCTCCGGGATGTACATGTTGTCGCACGAGTAGCATACAGCTATGTTGGAGGCCTCGAACGCGAGGTAGAAGCAGGTGGCGTCGTCCTCGATCTCCTCGTCCAGATATCCGATCTTGGTGATCAGGTCTTCCTCGAACCCGCAGTCCATCAGCTCGGAGAAGCGGTCCACGAGGGTGCTGGAGAACTTGAGGAGCGAAATGCAGTCCCCGCTCCAGGGCTCCCCCTTCCTGCAGCGCTCAAGAATGGAGTCGAGGCAGGTGTCCGTGACCAATCCGTAGAATTCGTCGAAGCTCTCTTCGTCCAGGAAGGCTCCCGCCAGCTCGAAGTCGTCGAACGCCTTGTCGATCTTCCCCTCGGTCATGTGGCACCAGCCGATGAAGAACCAGGCGTACCAGGACGAGACCCCTTTGGACGCCGCTTCCTCGGCCAGGGTGGTCATGGCTCCCGTATCCTTCTCCTCGTACGCCCTCTGCATGCGGGAGATGTACTCTTCAGAGAGCTTGTCGCGACGCGTCTCGGCTTCGCTGAGCTCCTCCTTGGTGAAGGGCTTGATGCAGCCGCAGAGGATGCAGGTTCCTTCGTGTTCCTCCGTGTCAGCCATCATGAAGTTCTCGTCGCACTTTGGACATCTGGTGAGAAGGATGGTCATGGCTGTTCATCAGTACCGCCGTATTTCATCCTATTGCGAGGCAGGAGGTCCAGGCATGAGCGGATGTTGCGGTCCAGCTTGTCGGCGCGGAGGTTGATGGCGAGGTCTTCGACCGCTCCGGCCAGGGAAACGGTGCAGACGACGGTTACGACGGTGCCGAGGTCGCAGAACAGCATGAAGTAGGGGGAAAGGTGTAAGAGAAAGCCCGCGGTCTTGTTGAGATAGGTGTGGAGAAGGGCCACCTTCCCGAATCTGATGGCGCCGATGCACAGGGAGACCCCGCGGATGGTCGCTATCAGCGCTATGAGATGGATCATCCATGGGTCCCAGGGCAGGGTGGGGACGAGGACAGCTAGCATCGCAAGGACGACCGCGAAGTCGGCGATGCTGTCGATCACCTCTCCCGACTCGGAGCACAGATCGTACTTCCTCGCTATGTATCCGTCCAGGACATCGGTGACGCTGCATAACGTGAATATGACGATGAACCATTCGTTCAGACCGCCAGTCAGCACGAGGGCGAAAGCTCCGATGAGCCTCGCTATGGACAGCGCGTTCGGCACCTGGGGGTTCATCCGATCAGTCCTGGATCACGCGGACCATGACCTTCTTGCCGTTGTATCTGGATTTGGTGAGGTCCATGGTCATCCTGTTGCCGAAGTCCTTGTGGACCTCGACGATGGAGGACTCGCGTCCGATCTCGATCTTTCCGATGGAGACGTCCCTCACCCTCGCGTTGCGTATGATGAAGTCGGCGAGGGAGACCTTTCCGAACCCGTCCTTCTTCCCGAGGTTGACCTCGAACTTGCACATGCCGAAGACGTCGGAGATCTGGTCGTAGTCGACGACCCTCTTGATGGTGTCCCTCTGTCCGGGCTCGGCCTCGGGGACGCTCCTCTTCTCGATGTCGATTCCGATGCGCATCTGGAACTCCTTGACCAGGTGCTCCTCCTCCGAGGTGACGAACGAAACGGCTGTTCCCTCGCGTCCTGCCCTGCCGGTCCTTCCGATGCGGTGGATGTAGGTGTCGATGTCGTCGGGCATGTCGTAGTTGATGACGTAGTTGATGTCGTCTATGTCGAGGCCTCTGGCTGCGACGTCGGTGGCGATGAGGATGTCGGTGCGTCCTTCCTTGAAGTCCTTTATGACCTTCTCCCTCTTGGACTGGGGCATGTCCCCATGGATGGCCTCCACGTGGTAGTCCAGGCCGGAGAGCCTCTCGTCGAGGACGTCGACCATCTTCTTCGTCTGGCAGAAGATGATGGCCTTGGGCTGGTCGATGTCCAGGATCCTGCACAGCGCCCAGGACTTGTTCCTCCTTCCGACGGAGATGTAGTACTGCTTGGTGAGGTCCAGGATGACCTCGTCCTGGGAGACGGAGATCTCCTTGGGGTTGACCATGTAGTCGAAGGCCAGCTGCTTGACGTTCTCCTGCATGGTGGCGGAGAAGAGCATGGTGTGCCTCTGCTTGGGCATGGCTTTCAGGATGAACTCGATGTCCTCGATGAATCCCATGTCGAGCATCCTGTCGGCCTCGTCCAGAACCAGGGTCTTGATGTCGGAGAGGTTCAGAGCCTTCCTGGTGACCATGTCCCTGACACGTCCGGGGGTACCGACGACGATGTCGCATCCTTTCTTGAGCTTCTCGAGCTGCTTCTCGATGCTGGCTCCTCCGTAGATGGGGATGCACACGTGCCCGGTGTACTTGGACAGCTTGGTGAGCTCTCCGGACACCTGGTTGGCCAGCTCCCTGGTGGGGACCAGCACGATAGCGGAAGGGGTCATGGTCCCGGAGGGAATGGTTCCGAGGATGATGGTGCCGTACGCTCCCGTCTTTCCGGTTCCGGTCTGGGCCTGAGCGAACATGTCGATGCTCTCGAGACCGACGGGTATGGATTGAATCTGAATAGGTGTGGGCTCTGTCCAGCCCATGTCGTCCATAGCTTTCGCGATGTCTTCGGGTATTCCAATTTCAGTGAAGTTAGAGATCATACACATCACAGATCTGAATCACTGCCTGCGACTGACACAGACAACTTTTCGATTTTCGAATTCGTGAATCGTGTTAACCTTATATATTGATTGGATGGCGGGATGGGTTCGTTCTTTGCTTTTGCTGATTTATAATGAATGATTCCCGTCCAGAGATAGATGGTATCTCCCAGCTTCAGCAGCGGTCTTTTGCGATGCTGCGAAGCCTGGAAATGCGCTTCTCCAGAAGCCGGACTATGGTATCCACGCGTTCGACGTCGAGGAAGCCGTTCTGGAAGGTTCCTACGGGGAGATGCCGCAAGGAGAGCACGTCCTCTACGGATTCTATGAGCCCGCTTTCGTCGTTCAGCCTCATCCGCAGGACAGCTGTGTCCTTGTGCATCAGGTCGTAGATCATCCTGCCGTCCTCCCTATCCGTTCGGAAGATGCCGGCAGGCTGGTTAAAATGGTTATGTCCCGAGTTCACTCCGGCATCGTCATTCGATCTTGTACGAGACTATGTAGGATGTCTTGTCCGGGGTCTCGATCCCGGGATCTTCGAACACGAATCTCCCCTTCTTCTCGGATGACTCCATCATCAGGTCGAAATGGCACAGCGCTATCCCCACATCCAGCTTCTGGACGTCTCCGCGCATGTTCTCCCTTATGCTCTGCTTCTCGTAGAAATGGACCATGTCGTCCTTTATCACCACGCGCCAGGGCTGCTTGTTGGCTGCCGACGGGGCCCATCTCACCATCTCCAGGGCCTCTCCGTAGATTCCCGCGTCCTCTTTCTCCAGGCCGTTCTTGAACGAATCCTTGAAGAACAGATCGTCGAAGTCCTTGCGGTCGTCAGCGCCGAGGGTCTTGCGCATGACGGTCTCCCTCAAGGAGCGCTTCTTTGCAGGGTAGCCGATGGGGCTGACCACCGGGAGCACCTCCTTCTCTTTCAGTTCCATGGCCGCCTCGGCCTTGTCGCGGCTGAATGTGGCGGCCAGCATGACCGTTCCGAGCCCTAGGGATCTGGCGTACAGGCAGGCCTCCTCGAAGCTGTATCCTACCGCTATCTCGTAGTTCTTCACCGGCTTCACCTTGGCTGCGAAGTAGGCGCACTCCCCGGTGATGACGGAGCTGTCGATCCCGTACTTGTCGCAGTCCAGAAGACGGAACTCAACTGGCGCGAACGGGTTGGTGATATTCTCGAGATGGTTCTCGAACTTCTCGCGGTCCTCGGCGGTCAGCTCTTTGCCGTCGAACGTGCGGACGCTCTTCCTGCTCTTGATGGTCGCTCTGACCGGATATTCCCTGCTCATAGGTAGTAATCGCTTTGATTGAATCTAATACTTTAGAACTCTAACTCCTGGATTTTATGGTATAAGTCCGGAAGCCTACCTGCGGCCTTCTGGGCCGGATCCGCAGGACCGTGCCGACCGGCGGGGCGATTCGGCCCTCGGACGGGGCCGGGGTCGCGAGCC
>JAEEGK010012471.1_pt1 | contig 19304 bp, 17 predicted proteins | sample 8958771 | NCBI WGS metagenome assembly JAEEGK01 (sample SAMN16246547, study PRJNA631951) | gut metagenome | biome: gut microbiome; feature: rumen; material: SC-attached | host: Bos | place: Iran: Karaj | collected 2018-10
GCAGGACTCCTTTCTGCGGCCGGACCCGCCCTGAGAGCCGAAAAGGAGGTGAAACCTCGAAGTCCGATGAAAAGGACAAGGACCGGGGCGTTAGTCTGTCCAGGATGATCGCCCTGGCCCTTGCAGCAGTTCGGCTTTTGATCGAACTGTTGTGATGAAACCATTTACGGTCGCCGCAAGGCGACCGGTCAAGTTCGATGTTTTCAGCGTTTTGCAGATATAAAAAGGATATCCCTGGCGTTCCGTCGGGGGATCATCCCGACCTCTCCCGGAGCTAACTCACTAACCGTAGCATCCGCCTTATAAGCGCCCCCAACGCCGACTGTTCATCCGGACACGGCAAAGGTGTCCGGGAAAGATATGATGTCTAACGAAACGGAACTGATGGGGATCGATGCCCTCGTGGCAGCGTTCCAGGATGTGGGAGTGAAGCAGTACGGATACGAATACGTGACCGCGGAGTTCAGCGTGTTCAAGGATTTCAAGGTCCAGTGGTCGAGGAGCCTCAGGGTGATCAGGTTCAAGGTCTCCGATTACCTCGAGGACGCGCCCTATGCGGTCTTCGAATCCCTGGCGCAGACGCTGTTCGCCAGGATCCAGGGGAAGGAGGAGGTCCCGTACAAGAGGGCGATGAGGGAGTGGGTGCTCTCACCGAAATTCTCCGAGAGCAAGAGGTTCAGGTACATCAACAGGTCCAGCACCATCACGGGATCCACCCGCGGATACGAGCGCGACTTAAAGGATTCCATCGACAGGCTGGCGGAAATGGGGCTCATCGACAGGGACAGCGGCATAGCGGTCTCGTGGTCCCTGGACGGGGATTCCCCGAGGGCCGCATCATGTTCGGTGCTGTTCAAGCTGATCGTCGTCTCCAGGCAATTGGATGACCTGAACATACCGGACTTCGTGGTGGATTACGCCGTCTACAGCCAGTACCTCAGGATAGTTAAGGGTGCCGAGGTCTTCGGATTCACCACCGAGGTCTGCACCAGGGACGAGGAGAAGAGGTTCGAGAAGTACTACGAGGCGGAGAGGCTGCTGGACAAGATGTCGCTCTATCTCTGACAGAAGAACAAGGCCGCGGGGGAGGCCCCGCGGCCACCATCCCTTTTTTATAAAGCGTAGCAATCCTGCTACCATGGTTTCCGAACTCATCTTCGTCGGTCTCGGGCTCAGCGGAGCCGACGGAATGTCCGTCAAGGCAATGAACGCTCTGAAAGAGTGCGATCTCATCTATGCTGAATTCTACACCTCTCACCTCATCGGCACGGGGGTGGAGGATCTTGAGAAAGCGATCGGCAAGAGGATCACCGTCCTCCACCGCATGCAGGTGGAGGAGGGCAGCGACATCATCGAGAACGCCAGGACCAAGAGGGTCGGGTTCGTCACCGCAGGGGACACCATGAGCGCCACCACTCATGTCGACCTGATGATACAGGCAAAGGAGGCCGGGATACCCACACGCCTGTTCAACGGCATATCCATATTCTCCGCCGCACCCACCGCGCTGGGTCTTCAGCCCTACAAGTTCGGGAGGGCGGTGACGTTACCTTTCATAGAGAACGGTTATCAGCCGCAGTCGCCCTACGACAACATCCTCGAGAACAAGGAGAGGGGACTGCACACGCTCATCCTCCTGGACATCCACGCCGACGAGTTAAGGTACATGACCGGCAAGGAGGCCATCGAGTGGCTGCTGCTGGCCGAGGAGAAGTGGGGCAAGGGACTGATAAAGGACGACACCCTGCTGTGCGTCCTATCCAAGATCGGATCCGACGAGCAGAAGCTCACAGCCGGATACCCCAAGCAGTTGTTGGAGATGGATCTGGGCGAACCGCTGTTCACGCTGATCCTCCCGGGCAACCTCCACTTCATGGAAGCGTATTCACTGGTGTACTTCGCCGGCGCCCCGGAATCGATAATAGAGGATGAATGATGGTCAGATGCGTCAGGGTACCCAAGGCCGAAGGCAATCCCGTCAGGATGTCGCTGAAGGCCGAGGGGCTGCTGGACATAGACCACAGGATCACCGCCGACGGCGATTCCCTTCTCATACCGATCCTCTGCGATTCATTCGGCGGCTATCCCGTGGAGGAGAGGGAGCTGGAGGAGATAGAACATCAGGAGACCGACTACAGGATGTTCCTTCCAGAAGGGATAAGGGAGATCCTTCCGAACTCCTTCGACTGCATCGGCGACCTGATAATCATAAAGATCGAGGACGAGCTACTCCCGTACAAGACCCAGATAGGCGATGCGCTGCTCAAGGTCAACAAGAACGTCCGCCTCGTATTGATGGACGGAGGCGTGAAGGGCGAGCTCAGGATAAGGGAGCTGGAGCCCATCGCGGGCACCGGACCGACGGAGACCCGCCACAAGGAGTCCGGGGTTACGATGATCACCGATCCGGCGAAGGTCTATTTCAACCCCAGACTGGCGACGGAGCGCATGCACGTGGCATCCCAGGTGAAGGACGGTGAGATCATCATCGACATGTTCGCCGGCGTGGCCCCGTTCCCGCTGGTCATCTGCAAGCACGCCCATCCCGAGAAGGTGTACTCCATTGACCTCAACCACGACGCGTACCTGTTCATGAAGAGGAACATCGCCCTGAACAGGGTTAGCAACATAATCCCGATGGAGGGTGACGCATCCGTGGCGGTGAAGGACCTCCCGCAGGCCGACCGCGTGATCATGAATCTGCCGCAGATCGCCTACAGGTTCCTGGACGTAGCGCTGTCGAAGACGAAGAAGGGCGGCATCGTGCACATGCACAGGATCATGGAGCGCAGCGAGTCCGATACCCTCACGGAACAGCTGATAGATGACATGTGCCAGCAGGGGCTATCGTGTCATCTCTCTGAGAAGAGGGAGCTGAAGACGTACTCGCCCACGGCGAGCGTATACGTCTTCGATATAGTGAGGGACTGATCACTTCTTGTTGACGGCTTCCAGCGTGACGCCGGTCTGGTTCTGGTAGTGTCCGCTGCGCTCGGCGTAATCCTTCATGGATTTTGACGTGAGTCCCTCGAACACCATCTGGCAGAACCTCTCGCCTATCGGTATCTCCACGGGGTCGTCGGTGGCGTTGTAAGCGCCGAGCGTGAGCGTCCCGCAGAATCCGGCGTCGATCTTCCCGAAGGCTCCGATGATGCCCTTCCTGATCCAAGTTGTCCTCAGCCACAGCTGTGCGCAGGCGTCGTCGGGCATGCGGACCCTCTCGATGGTGGAAACGTAGAACATGGTCCTCGGCGGGATCGTGGCGATGCCCTCCTTGATCTTCTCCTCCTGTCCCCTGATGAGGATCTCGGATATGCGCAGGTCGTAGCCGTTGGGGGTGAGCCCGCGCTCGTGGTAGTCGTCGATGCCGAGGTAGCCGGTCATCATGCCTTCAACTATGTCCTTGTCGGAGAAGATTGCCATGCAGGATGAAAGGGTGAGATAATAGATAAGGAGTTTGTAATGCCTGATGAAGGCACGGGTCAGAGCATACTGTTTCCGACGAATCTCTTGGGAAGAACGAATATCTCTCCGTCCTTGTCCTTTCCGACGGAGGCTTCGACTTCATAGACGTCACGGATGAGATCCTCTGTGATAACTTCCTTCGGATCTCCAATCGCCACCAGCTGTCCCTTCTTCATTATGATGCAGAGATCGCAGTATCTGGCCATGAGGGAGATGTCGTGTTCTGCTACGAGGATGGTCATGTCCTGTTTCACCATGGCGCGCAGGTATTCCATCACGTCCAACTTGTACTTCATGTCCAAGTGAGAGGTGGGTTCGTCGACGAGCATGAGTCTGGGGTTCTGTACGTAGGCCTTTGCAATCAGTACCCTCTGCTGTTCTCCAGACGAGAGCATGTTGAGCGCGCGATCCTGAAGGTGATATACTCCGAATTTCTTCAGTGCATCCACCACCAGCGTTTCATCCTCCTCCGTCTCCCACCACATGTTCTGCAGATAGGGGTATCTGCCTAGCATTACGGTCTCGAAGACGGTAAGTCCGAACGATGCTGTCATCTCCGCGGGGACGTTGGATACGAGGCGTGCAACTTCGCCTGGTGTCTTGGGAAGAACGGATTCACCATCGATGAGCACGTCTCCGGAAGTGATGGAATGCATCTTGTTGATGCACCTCATCAGCGTAGTCTTGCCACAACCGTTGGGGCCGATGAGACCTACAAGCAGGCCGGATGGCAGGGAGAAGGACACGTCCCTGTCCGCATGGTATCCATTCTCATAGACCTTGTTCAGGTTGCGTATTTCTAGAAGCGGTACTTCATCCATTGTAAATCTTCCCCTTTTTGATTAGTAGATATGCGAATACAGGTACACCGATCAGTGTGGTAATGGCACCGACCGGAAGTTCGATTCCGGGCAGGATCATCCTTGCTAGAAGGTCTGCACCTATCATGATTGCGCCTCCGAAAGCTATGGAAGCCGGGAGAACGATCCTGTGGTCCCCTCCGAAGATCATACGGCACAGATGAGGTATGACGAGACCGACGAAACCGATTATGCCTACGAAAGCCACACAGAACGATGCAAGTATCGAGGCAAGTATGAGCATCATTGCATTGAATTTCCTTACATTCAGTCCCATCTGCCTGGCCTGGTTGTCGCCGAGCAGCACCAGGTTAAGTTCCTTGGAATAGAACATTATGATCGCTGATAGTATGGCGACGGGAACCAGGATGCAGATCGTGTCCAGCCTGCTGATCTGAGAGAATGAACCGAACAGCCAAAGCATAGTGTTGGATATGGCATTCCCTGCGAATATTATCATGATCGTCTGTATGGCACCGAATACCAGACCGACGACCACTCCTGACAGGACATAGGCGTTTGTGGATGCCCCGGCACGCTGTGCCAGCAGGAGAGTCAGACCGAATGCGATCAGCCCCCCGACAATCGCGGAGATCGCAATCAGGAAGGGCGAATGGGTAGACAGGAGCCCGAAGAACGTGAATCCGTATGCGATGGACGCTATGGCGAACGTTCCTGCTCCTGAGGACACACCCATGATATACGGGTCCACAAGGGGGTTCCTGATCACTGCCTGGTATGCAGCACCTGCAATCGAGAGTCCGACACCCACACCAATTGCGGCCAATGCCCTCGGCATACGCGAACTGAACACGGTGACCTCCGTTTTCGACATCTCGGAACTATCCTTGCCGATGGCGGAGAACAGGCTTTGAATCGCATCTATCGGGTTGATGAGCCCATTGGGTCCTATGCAGAGGGACAGCATGAACATCAGTAGAAGCAGCCCTCCACCGATGATGAACATGACCTTCGTACGGTGTTTGTTCCTTTCTAGATGGGTGACGCCCGGTCCGTTGACGAACGCCCTTATCTTCTGAAGGACCTTGTTCTCGTCAGCCATTGTATTTCCCTCCTCTCTTGATGAGCAGATATGCGAAGACAGGTACTCCGATGATGGTTGTGATCGCACCGACCGGCAGTTCGTATCCTGTGAGCAGTATCCTGGCCAGTAAATCCGCCACCGTCATCAGGCATCCTCCGAAAGCCATTGAGACGGGGAGCATCAGGCGATGGTCGCCTCCCATGAGCATCCTGGAAAGGTGAGGTATGACGAGCCCAACGAATCCGATGATTCCGCAGAACGCTACACAGAATGCTGTGAGTATGGATGCGAATATGAGCATGATCCTGTCGAATCTCTTAGCATTGAGTCCCATCTGCATTGCCTGATCTTCGCCTAGAAGGACCAGATTCAGTTCTTTCGCCCAGACAAGAGGTATGCACGAAAGGGTTATGCAGGGAATCAGGACAAGCCACAGCTTGTCCCATGTGATCGATGCGAACGATCCGTACAGCCAGGACAGAGCATTGGACATCTTGGTACCCGACTGTATCATCAGTATGGATTGTATGGCCGAGAACACCAATCCTATGACGATTCCTGCGAGAACGTAGTTTATGGATTTCCCGCCCGTCTTTTCGGCTATGAGCATAGTGCATCCGAATGCCAGCAGACCTCCAACAATGGCGGAGAAGGCGGTCAGATAGATGCTCTGCGATGAGAACAGTCCGAAGAAGGTGAAGTTCGCGAGAATCACTGCTACGGCGAACGTTCCCGCTCCGGAGGATACTCCCATGATGTAAGGCTCTACCAGTGGGTTCTTGATGACTGCCTGATATGTCGCTCCCGCTATGGAGAGGCCTATTCCAACGCTGATTGTGGCCAGTGTTCTAGGCAGTCTCTGGTTATAGATGAGCATCTCGTTGTAGTTTAATCCTCTTCCGCCCTTCTGTATGGAAGAGATCATGCTGGACAGAGCCTCGTTGATAGTAAGGTTGGTCTCGGATCCGAGACAGAGCGATGCCAGCGATGCGACAATCGTTATCAGTATCCCGATGATTATCATCGCATGCAGTCTGCGTTTGCTCTTGGTGTTGTGCGAGTAGTTCTCTCCGAAGAAGTAGCGCATCACTCTGCTGTGGAGTTCGTGGAACGGTTTTTGCCAACCGACGGCGAACTTGAGCACTGCCCACATGATTACGATGATTGCGATGACAATACCGATGGCGATCAGCATCTTCTGCCATAACGGCATGGATTTGGTCGTGGAGGGCGGTACGTATTCGCCGAGGATGCTTCCTCCGAGTATGTTTACCCCGTTATCATCCGATCTGATGATGTATCCGTCCACGACGCACACGGTCGCCATCGAGAACCACCTGTTGTCGAATTTAGTGACTCCCAGGATGTTGCCCTCCATGTCCATCTCATATATCTGTTGCGTCGAGTACGTCGAGATGAACATCACGCTGTTATTGACCAATGTGGGGGTGGCATGAGTGGCCAATGTGTTCGAGATGAGGTTGTTGATCAGTACGGGCTCTCCCTCGATATCGATTTTGTAGATGCCTCTGTTCGTGGCTGCTATAATTCCCTTGAAATCTTCGGTAACGTACCTCGTGAGGAGGGTTCCGAGTGTACCTATTCCCTTCTCGGTCCCCTCGTAATCCACGAAGTCCACTAGTTTCGTGAGGGTGTTGGTGCTGGTGTTGAAATCGTACAGCATCAGGCTGGATATGTGGGAGTTCATTCCGAGACCGTCGGAATATGAGACGAATACACGGTACCCGTTATCTGTTTCGATAAGGATCGGTGTCGCGCACGATCCGATTTTGCTTAGGTCGGAATCGACTGTCTGATAAACGATTTCCTTGTGGATGATGGTGCCGTCAGTCTTGTTAAGGATGTACAGGCAACCGTCGTACGTTCCTGCGAACACGTAGTTATCCTTGACCGTGACAGGTGAATAGTATGCCGGTCCGAGCATCTGGTATGACCAGAGGAGGTTGAGGTTCTTGTCGAAACAGTATACCATACCATTGTGTGATTTGACGAAGATGCATCCGGAGTCGAATACCATGGCGGCAGGACCCTGTCCGTATGATGATTTGTATTCCAGTGGGACGGTGACATCCTCGATAAGCGGCGTGGATATCACGTTGATGTTGTCGTTCCCAGGGCCTTCCTTCCAGTTGAAGGTATAGATGTATCCCGATGTGGTTTGTATGTAGATGTTCTGCCCAGCGATGAGTGCTGTCCCCATCTCTATCTGGGTGGATTCGAATGTGAATTCCCATACGGTTTTGCCCGTGTCAACCTCATAACAGGTCATGTATCCCGGATTTCCGAGCCTCGCCGATCCGTATTTTACGAAGACATATCCGTCGGCGAACAATGCTGTGCCGTAACAACCGATCGCGTGTTCCTTCAGTTCAGGATATTGGCTCCAGAGGAGGTCGGTCTTTGTATCGTCCAGTTCTACCCATTGATTGGCAGAGTTTTCGGCATCTCCGGCGAGCATTGTCCAGGAGGTCTTGTAGTTAGGGGTGTTCACTGGAGTCATGCCGTCCGGATAGAATCCTACGGCCAGCTTGCTGTAGTTGTAACTGCTGTCATAATCCGACGGATTCACGACAATCCATGTATTGGTGTTGTTGCTCCAAGAGAATATCTTCCAGGAAGAGGTCACGTAGTTGCCTGTTAATCCGGGGCTGACGAGGGAGCCGCCTGTGTTCGCACCGCCGATGGTGACAGATGACGTCCCATCGATCGTGATTGTTCCACCCGCTATGGTGCATTCGATTCCTTCTGCGGTCAAGGTTTGAATTACCGTATCACCTATCGTGGGGCGGATCACCATGTTTATCCATTTGGTGGAACCGTTGCCGTAATCCACGAGGAAATCCCCGTGCCTGTACTGTGACGTCTCCGAAAAAGAATCGTCCGAGAACACTGGTACGGCGGTGACGCACATGAGTGCGATGATTGCAATTGCAAGTACCTTCGCCTTCATTCAATCACCGAATCCCAGGTTCTTCGTGTAGGTGAGATATTGTTGGTAGTCGTTTCCGATGGCATGCGGAACGGTTATTCCGTCGGTGAACGCACCGGGGTTGGTGACCCTTGCAGTTATCTCCGTCAGTTGTGCTATTCTGGGGCCAGATCTCTCGGCCATTTCTCCGAGTCCGTCCGTAAACAGGTAGATGTTGCCGTTCGCGTAGGCATCGGTGCTCTTCCATTCGTCAGAGAGTGACGATATCATCAGATCATATTCGTCTACGGAGAACTCTCCGTAGTCATACACGATTATGTAGGCCGGATTGAGCTCCATGATGATCGCAGATGTGATGTTGATCCATCCCCTCTTCGATGTTCCGCTGGGCCAGTGGGAATCGTTGATGGCGTTCGAGGAGTTGACCGTGTAGAGTATGTCGTCAACGTATGTGCTGGTGCCTGCAATGAACGGGGATGCGTTAGAGCCGAGCGTGATAAGCGTCTTATTGCCTTCGGACGCATCCGTCAGTGCGGCTATGCTGTTTAGTGCAAGTTCAATCTGCTGAGCGACATATGTCGCTCTGAGGTTGTAATTCATGGCTGTACCGACGATGAATATGTTATCCATCACGGTTTCAAGGTCTTCCCCGTCGTAGATTACGACAGAGTTGATATTAGATCCTCTCAGTGTGTGCGCCATGTTCACATGGGATTGGCACGAGGAATCACAGAATACCATGTCAGGATTAAGGTGGATGATCGATTCGTAGCTTGGATCGGTATACGTCCCGACCTCCTTGATGGACCCGTTGTCATGCCCTTTCCTGATGATGTCGGGGTAGTTGCTGGAATGGTCGGTCCCAGTGATTATGTTGGCTGCATCCATCGATGCGACAAGCTCGGTGCAGACAGGAGAGAGTGTAATAGCATTGTGGGGCTGACTGTATCCATAGATGGATGTTGCGGTTGCGTCTACTGCGACAGTGGGCTCTTTGCCGCTCTCAGTATATGCCCAGACAGTCACAGTATAGTCTGAAGCGTCAATGTCGTAGGTTTCGCTTTTCGTAAAATCGAACGATCCTTTGTTGACATACCAAAGGTCCCATGAGTGAGTCGAATCATTTGCGAGTACTTGGGTGCCGTTATCTATTGAGTATAATTTGCCGTCCGTGAACACGGGCGATGTTTTGAAATTCTCGTCACATGCGATTCCAAGCAATTCCACTGGATTGGAGGTGGTGTTGTAATCTACTGTTGTCCAATAGGTGCTGTAGTCCCCGAAGTCTATGACGATGCCTTCGGATTGATATTGGGTGGCGTTGCTGCCGACCCCGTTGAGTGCTAGCAAGCCTATTGTTCCGATCAGTACGATGATCGCTGTGATGATAACCTTGGTTTTGAGAATCTTGTTACCGCTGTCAGTCTTCCTCATATCGTCTTTAATCCAGGAATTATCTGCCATGGTAACCGTCTTTGATAGTGGTTAAAGGGGGCATTGCCCCCTGTTTGGTTATGGTTTGTGCTTACTTCTTCTTGATGACGAAGAATGCGATGGCAACAACTGCGATTACAGCAACTGCTCCGATTCCGATGTAGAGTCCGATGTTGTTGGCCTTCTTGGCGGTTGCATCGGAGGGGTCGACATCAGGCAGAACGGTCCAGTATCCGAATCCAGAGTCGTAGTATTTCGACGAGTCCTGGGGGTCGGTGAACTTGTACTCATCGTAGACGATAGCCACGGTGCTAGACTCGTTGTAGGTGCTGATGGATCCCCATTTGTCGCTGGCGGCCTCATAGTACTGGGCGAAGGACATGTAGCCAGGCTCCTGGTATGTTCCTTTCGACGTGTAGGTAACACCATCGGCGGTGAAGCTGTTTGCCCATCCGGCTGCATAATCTGTCGTGATGCCCTCTTTCTCGCAGGCGGCCTTGACAGCCTTGCTCAGAGATGCCTTACTGATGTTAGGCTCAGAGATCGTGGGGAGCCACTTGGAGTAGGAGTTGGTTCCGTCCTTGAGTTGGAGGTAGATGTGGTAATCTACCCATTCAATATCAGGCAGAACGGTCCAGTACCCGAATCCGGAGTCCAGGTATTTCTTAGAGTCCTGGGGGTCGGTGAACTTGTACTCATCATAGACAATTGCAAAGGTAAAGCTCTCATCGTATGTTGAGGTGGCTGCCCAGGTGTTGTCGTCCTTCAGGTAGTACAGGGCGAAGCTCTTGTAGCCTTCCTGCTGGTAGGTACCCTGAGTCTCGTATGTGATCTTGTCAGCTGTAATTGAGTTGACCCAGTTTCCTGAGAGGCTGATAGCCATGCCTGCAGCTGTGCAGGCCTGGTTCAGTGCCGTTGCCATGTTGGCAGCGGTCGGGCCTGTGCCCTCTACAGATGCGGTGTCAAGCCATACAGATTTAGAGTTGGTTCCGTCGTTGAGCTGGATGTAGAAATCGTAGTACACCTTGGGGGTGTATGCTCCGGAAGACTCGTCGCCAGAATCAATCACAATTGCGAAAGCAGATGCGCAGAAGAACACTGCGAGTGCAATCGCGAATATCTTTTCATGCTTCATTGAGAATCACCTTATTGGATAATGAATCCAATTGTCGGTTTATTGATAATTTACCATTTATAAGTTTGCTGTCTTTTATCGTCTGGCAAATGGATTAATGCAATAAAAACCACATTTTGTTCAACAAGTCGCATGAAATTCTGTGATATCATTTGGAAATCTTTGGAATTACAGCCTGTGGCTGTCTTCCTGCATATGGATTCTCCAAGACAACCTATATAAACATTGGATGGATGGACGGTCCATCATATTCTGTCCCACAGGAGTGCGGGAAGGCGAACGGTTGGTAAGATGGACGTTTCAAAAGAATCTAGGGATGTACTGAGGGATCTCCCCAAGACCGTCCACGGAGGGCAGGCGTGGAGACTGGAGGGCATAGACGATTACAGCCACAACCTCAACCCCTTCGGGCCCCCGGACTGCGTATCGGACATTGCGGCGAAGGCATCCGTCCATTCGGACCACTATCCCGACGATTCCTCCATCGGATTCAGGACAGCCGTTGCCAAAGAGTTCGGCGTATCTCCGGACAACGTCATCGCCGGTTCCGGTTCCTCGGACATCATCAGGATGTTCCCCAACACCTTCCTCGATCCCGGCGACAGGGTGCTGATGTTCAGACCATCATTCGCGGAGTACACGCAGCAGTGCAGGATCGTGGGTGCTGAGATTGAATATATCCCGCTGCGCCCGGAGAACGACTACCGCATCGACATCTCCGAACTGGAATCCAAGCTGAACGGTGTCAAGGCGTTGTACGTATGCAATCCCAACAACCCCACCGGAAGGGTGGAGAGCAGGGACAGAATACTGAAGATAATAGACATGTGCCAGCAGAGAGGAATATTCGTCTTCCTGGACGAGACCCTGTTGGAACTTGTCGACGGTTACAAGGACATCTCCTGCGCATCCTACGTCAACGAATACGACAACCTAATCGTCGCCGGATCACTGACGAAATCCTTCGCGATCCCGGGGATAAGGATCGGTTTCGGGATAACCTCCAAGTCCATAGCCGACGAGATGAACAAGGTCAGGATGACCTGGAATGTAGGCATCGTGGAGCAGACCGTCGGAGAGGAACTGATCTCAAAGCACATGGGATATGTCCACGATGCCTCCAAGGTCTTGAGGGAGGAATCCCAGTACATGTACTCCCGTCTGAAGGAGATGGGATTCCCCGTGTCCGCCCCCGCGGACTCGTTCTTCTACTTCTGCGACCTCTCATCGATAGGTTTCGATTCGAAAACGTTCACGGAAAGGATGCTGGAGCAGGGCATAATGGTCCGCGACTGCAACTCCTTCGGTCCGGAATACGCCGGATGCGTGAGGTTCTGCGTGAAGGACAGGGAGCACGACGACAGGTTCCTTGCCGCCGTGAAGAAAGTGATGGAGAGGTAAGATGGAACTCTGGATGTCCGCAGTCTGCATCGTTCTTCTGGCGATAGTCATAGACGCGGTCATCGGCGAGGTGCCCAACGCCATCCACCCCCTCAGGTGGACCGGCAATCTGGTGGCATTCCTGGACAGGCACATCAAGAGGACATCCAAACTGGCCACCAACATCAAGGGGTTCCTCTCATACCTTCTGGTCGCAGGACTGTATCTGTTCATCGCGGTGTCTATCATCGCCCTCTCCAGGGAGTATCTCAACGAGTACGTTTGGATCGTTCTGAGCGCGTTCGTGTTCAAAGTCTCCTTTGCGATATTCTCGTTCAGGAGGCATGTGAAGCCGATACAGAAGGACCTCATAAACGGCGACCTGGAGGTCGCAGCGGCTAAGACCCAGATGATCGTGAGTAGGAAGACCAAGGGCATGGATGCGGAGCACATAGCGTCATCATGCACCGAGACCATAACCGAGAACCTCGTCGACAGCGTGATGTCGCCGACGTTCTACTTCGGCATCCTCGGTATCCCGGGAGCGATCATCTTCAGGTGCGCCAACCTGATGGACGCCATGTGGGGATACCTCAACGAGAAGTACGGCGACCTGGGATTCTTCGTGGCCAAGTTCGACGACGTCCTCGGATTCATATCCTCCAGACTCTCCCCGATATTCGTCACCATCTCCGCGTTCCTCCTGAGGATGGAGTGGAGGCCCGTCATCCGCATGGCGAGGGAGGGGAAGAATCTGACACCGTCCCCCAACAGCGCCTGGTCCATGGTGGCATGCGCGGCGGCATTGGGCATAAGGATGGAGAAGGTAGGCGTCTACGTCATGGGGAAGGGCGAGATGCCCACCGTACAGGACATCACCAGATGCTACCATCTGGTCGAGTTCACATCAATACTATTCATACTCGTAATCACATTACCGTTATACGCATTCCTGGGGATTCACGTCCAGATCTGGTTCGAGGACGTCATACTCAGGTTCTGGGGGCTCTTCATATGAGACACGCCGAAGGTACGAGGATAGAATTCACCGACACGCTGGAGTACGCCGACGGCACCCCGGTGCAGGTCATACGCTTCAAGAACGTCATGGATGTACTGTCATCCGCAATATACAACGGCGGGAGGATACAGACCGACTGCATACTGATCATGCAGGTCCCCAAGGATTACATGTCCTCGGACCCCCACCACGACGTGCAGGAGGTGGTTGACATACTCGGTCTCCCGAAGCAGACCGTCGGTCTTATGACCGCCGCCGAGGTGGAGTACGTGTTCAACGTCGTCCACCACGAGTACGAGGGCCACGACGCTTACGCAGCAGTGACCGCGGGACTCAGCAACCAGATTACCGCAGGGGACGTCCTCGTGGACTGGGAGTCCAGGCACAAGGTCTCGCTGGGACGCTCCGACAGGCTGTACGGCGAGAGGGGACCGCCCAAGTTCCATGCGGGAACGATAAACGTGGTGTCGATACTGGACACGCCCCTTACCCTGGCCGGAAAGGCCAACGCGATCATAGCCTCAACGGAGGCCAAGACGGCGGCGATGAACCTTCTCGGATACTCCGAGACTGGGACCACATCCGACGCCATAGCCATAGTCTCTCCCATAGGGGAGGACTCCAACTACGCCGGGACCGGCTCGTATCTGGGCATCGCCATGTGCAGGGCGGTCAGGGACGGCGTCGCGAAAGCATTAATCATAAGGGACGATTTCCCGGTAGGTACAGATGACGGAAGGAAGCAGCAGCTCAGGGAACGCTACGGACTCTGAGAGGGACCAGTGCGGAGGGATACTCTCCGCGATCATCGGCATGTTCTCGTTCTTCACCATGCTTCCGGTCAACATAGGCTGGAAGGAGATGAACGCCATGAACAGGAAGTTCTGGCTGGTGCCTATAATTGGACTGTTCTACGGACTGCTGGCACTTCTTGTTTTCACGGTGGTGGAGCATTACACGGGAGCACTCCTCGCTGCGGTGTGCGCACTGTTCACCGTGCAGATGTTCAACAGGTTCCTGCACCTCGACGGGATGATAGACATAGGCGACGGACTCACCGTCGCGGGCAAGAGGGAGGACCACCTCCGCGCCCTCAAGGATACGAGGATAGGCGCGGGCGGGATGGCGACGGGACTGTTCGTCACTTTACTTACCATAGCGGGGATGTACTCCATAGGTACGGCGGAACTGTTCCTGTTCGTAGGCGTATCCTGCGAGATCCTCGCGAGGATCGGTCAGATCTCCGCCGCGGCGTTCGGGACGCCCGGCAACGGCATGGCCGGAGATTCAGTGAGGTACACCGGATTTACGGGACTTCTGCTCGCTTCCATACTTGCAATAGCGTTCGTCGCAGGCACCTTCGCCGTCGGCGGGTACATAATGGAATTCGACTGGCATCTCTTCGACGCATGCTGCATAGCTGCGGGCGTGAGCTTCGTGGTGGCCATATTCTGGGGATTCGTCATGTCCCGCATAGCCGAGAGGAACTTCGGGATGGTCAACGGCGACGTCCTCGGAGCAACGAACGAGAGCACGAGGGCGATCCTCCTGCTCGTCTCACTCATCGTGATATCGGTGGTCGCTTGAAGGTCGACGCGCTCATCATGGCCGGAGGGAAGGGTTCCCGCATGGGACCGGATACCATCGAGAAGCCGATGCAGGTCATCGGCGGGAAGCACGTCATCGAGCGCGTTGTGGAATCCGTCTGCAAGTCGAAGTACGTCAACAAGGTTCTGGTATCCGTCAGTTCTAACACCCCGAAGACCGAGGACTTCCTCAGGGACAGGGGAGTGGACGTGATATGCACCACCGGCAACGACTTCATGAACGACATGCACACCGCTTTCGGATATCTGGACTCTGATTTCGTGCTCACCTGTCCCTCTGACCTGCCGCTGCTGAAGACGTTCACGGTGGACAGTTTCATAAAATTCTTCAGACCGGAGATGGAATCCGCCATCGCCGTGGTGGATAAGGATGTGGTAGTGGGAACGGGCATCACTCCGTCCTTCACCATAGACATCGAGGGCAAGGATTGGGTCCTCTCGGGACTGTGCATCTCGGACCGTCAGAAGACGTTGGACGGGGTGTATCTCAAGGAGACGTACATGAAGACCGATTGGGTCGATCTCGCCGTCAATGTGAACACGCAGCACGAGCTGGCACTTTCGAGAGCGTATTTCTGGTGATCACTCGAGATCGAGGATCTCCCTGTAGATCCTGTGCTCCTCCTCGAGGATGTCGTCGCAGGTTATTCTTCCCGCGGAGGAGATGACCGCGGCTATAGAAGCTCCGCCGCATCCCACACCTTCCTTTATGAATCCCTGCTCGTAGGCTTGCAGGCCCTTGTAGGGGCTCTTGGAGTAGTCCATGTTGATGTAGACGATCGGGATCTCCGGACTGATGCCCATGTCTATCTTGACAAGATCGGAGTTGGGGTCGTTGATCAGCCATCTCGTGGTCCCGTGCATGACCCTTGTGACCACCGTGGGGTCGATGGCCGCTGAGACCGAAAGAACCGCGGACATCTGCGTCCCTCCGCCGAGGATGACCGGCGTGTGCTTGGATGCACCGAGAACCACCCCAGCGTTCACCGCGATCATCGGGTCTCCGACGCATTCCACGGCCCTGAGCGGATCGTTCTTACAGCTTCCGACCTCCAGTCCAGCGGTCTTCAGCGCCTGGAGGACCGTGTTGGTCTTGAGTTCCTTGGGATTCCTGGGCGAGCTGCTGCTGACCAGGTTCTCCCTGAGCGTCCCGATTGCCATCATGGTGGCCAGCGCGGTCGTCGTTCCCCCCGCTATGCTCTCGCTCACCACGAGGTACTCCTGGTCCCTCGCAAGGAGCTCTCCGAGGACCTTCCCCCTCTCGAACATCTTTCTGGCGTCCTTGACGGCCTTCCCGGTGAGGATGGACTCGCCGTAGTGTCCGCCCACGTCGTAGTAGGGGATGCTGGGAGCGACCTTGCATCCTGCGTTTATGATGTGGTGCGGGAGCTTGGAGAGGGTGAGTGCGGAAATGGTCAGAAGTCCGGGCGTGGGGATCCCCTCGGGAGGATTGACAGGTACCCCGTCGATGCAGACGGTGTGTCCCAACGTGATGAGCTCGGCATCGGCCGGGCCGGTGAGAAGCGTGAGTTCGGGGGTGCCTCCGGCATCCGAGATCCCGGGGATCGCGGAGGTCATGGTGCTGCCCACGGTGCATGTGAACGTCCCTCTCTTCCCCCATATCTTCGAAAGGATCTCTCTCGCGGCCTTCTCGTTGCCGGCTATGCGTATGGAATCGGGAATCTCAGGGGATGTCATTCTGCACGGCAACCTCCCTCTTATCATAATAAAGTATTGGGCAGGTTTCCGTAGGATGAGAGTAACGTTTATATCAGATAATCCAATCTGGGGAAATACTGCGGACGTAGTGTAGTTGGTTATCACTTAGCCTTGCCAAGGCTAGAACTCGGGTTCGAGTCCCGGCATCCGCACTCATTCTTCATTTCTCATCTGCTGGGGTATCCTATCGCATCGCGAACGCGATGCCGTCGTAGTTCCCGGAATCGTTCGTATCGTGGGACGTGACGTACCGTGCCATTCGGAGTGATCGAGAAGAAGTATGAGGGTCGGGTGAGGGAATCGAACCCCCGTATCAGGATCTGCAGTCCCGCACATAGCCTCTGTGTTAACCCGACGCCGTTATGGAGTATCTATCAATCCTATTTAAGGGTATTGTGGAGCCAGACGGCCGGCGGAAGATGTGGCAATACACTAATCTGGGTCTTTGTCACCTGAAGCTTATGAACGCTCCGGATGCGTCCCTTCTGCCGGTGCCGAAATCCTTCATGCCGTTGATCTGCTCCCTGGTGAACACCGGTCCGTCCTTGCACACCCTGTGCTCGTCGATCATGCATGCGCCGCACACCCCGCAGCCGCACTTCATGTAGCGCTCCAGGGACATCTGGCACTGTATGTCAGCCTCGTTGCAGTACTTCAGCAGGAAGTACAGCATGACCTCCGGTCCGCAGGCGATGATCATGTCGTACTTGTGGTCCTCCATGACCTTCTGCACCATCTGTACGGCGTTGCAGTGCTCTCCCAGGCTCCCGTCGTCGGTGCAGATCCAGGAGTTCCTGCAGTACTTGATGCCCAGGGGTCCGGCGTACTCCACCTCGTCCGCGTCGCGCGCGGCGAAGATCGCGTCCACCTTCTTCTCCTTCAGCACGGGGGTGATCGGCGCTATGCCTATGCCCCCTCCGACCACGAGTATCCTCTCGGCGGAGAGGTCGTAACCGTTCCCGTAGGGTCCCCTGACCCTCAGCCTGTCGCCCTCCTTCTTGCTGGCGAGGCATTCCGTGTCCTTGCCGATGACCTTGAAGGTGATGCTCTTCTCCTCATCCACCGATGAAAGCGACAGCGGGATCTCGTCCATGTCGGGCGCCCATACCATGATGAACTGTCCCGGTTTCGCGGGGACGTCCCAATCGAAGGTGATCGTCTTGCTGTACTTGTTGGTCTGTTCGACCGATTTTATCTTCACGACCGCTTCACTCATGGGCGATCCCCTCCATGTCCTTGATGGATGAGTAACCGTACTCGTCCATGAACGCCTCCAGTCCCTTGTTGATGGAATCGAAGACCTCCGGTCCGTTGTCGAGGACCGCGGATCCCAGCTGGAAGGCGCATGCCCCTGCCATTATGTACTCGAGGGCGTCCCTGTGATCGTATATCCCGCCGACCCCGACGATCGGGATTGAAACAGCGGAATGCAGGTCCCATACTGCTCTGACGCCTATGGGCTTGATGCATTTCCCGGAGAGTCCGCAGACCTTGTTGCTCATCAGCGGTTTACCGAACTCGGGGACGATGACCATCGCCTTCAGCGTGTTTATGGCGACTATCGCATCCCCTCCGGCGTCCTCCACCGCCCTCCCGATATCGGTGAGTATGTGCGTGTTGGGGGTGACCTTCACCCACACGGGGACCTTCACCGCATCCTTCACGGCGGATACTATGCTCTTCACCATGACCGGATCGGTACCGACCTCCATCCCGTATCCCTTGGCGTGGGGGCAGGACAGGTTGAGTTCGACGGCGCATGCGCCGTAGTCCTCCATCCTCCCTGCGAGCGAGGCGAACTCCTGCGGGGATGCACCGTAGACGGAACCTATGATCTTCCCCGCCTTGACGGCCTTCTCCATCTCCTCGCGGAAGGCCTCTATGCCGGGGTTCGGGAGCCCCATGGCGTTGATGCATCCGGATGCGACCTCCGTGAAGTTGGGATTCCTGTGTCCGGGGTTGGGGTTGGTACCGACGGATTTCGATACCACCGCTCCGGCTCCGCACCCGAGCATCCTGACCATGGTGTCCCCGGTCTCGTCCATGATGCCCGATGCAACCATGCCCGGTCTGTCCAGCTCGATGTTCCCGATCCTGACTCTGAGGTCGCTCATGCGCGCGGTATCGGCGAGCAACGATAAAACCGTTTGTCAGGCCAGGTCGGTGCCCGTTCAGGTCATCCGAGATGTGCCAGCATGTTGAAACATCCATATGTGCCCGTTCCCTTCGATGCCATAACATTTATGGATGCGCGCACGTTTCTGGATGCCATGGACATGGAGTCGCTCCGCAAGGATTTCCCGCCGATCAGGAACTCCGACGGCATCTATTTCGACAACGCGTGTCAGACCCTCAAGCCGGACTGCGTGATCGAGGCGGTGCTCAGGTACTACAACGAGTTCCCAGCCTGCGGAGGCAGGAGCGTCCACTCGATGGCCACCAAGGTATCGATGGCCGTCGACGAATCCAGGGAGAAGGCCGCCGAGTTCTTCGGATGCGACGATCCCGACTGTTTCGCCTTCACCAAGAACTGCACCGAGGGCATGAACATAGTCGCCCGCGGCTTCGGACTGAGGAAGGGCGATACCGTCCTGACCACCGATGTCGAGCACAACTCCAATCACGTCCAATGGATCGAGATGCAGGAGCAGGTAGGCATAAAGAGGAGGTACTGCAGGACCTCCAGGG
>JAEEGK010012474.1_pt1 | contig 19297 bp, 9 predicted proteins | sample 8958771 | NCBI WGS metagenome assembly JAEEGK01 (sample SAMN16246547, study PRJNA631951) | gut metagenome | biome: gut microbiome; feature: rumen; material: SC-attached | host: Bos | place: Iran: Karaj | collected 2018-10
TTTTTTTTCTTTAATGAAAATTATAAAATTATATTCTATCTATAAATTCAAAAAAATAAAAAAAAAAATTATAATAATAATAATAATACAGAAAAATACAAACAAATTAATATCAATTATTATATTTCTAATAACATAAACACATCAGAATTAAAAAATAATAAGTTAATAAAAAGTGACTATAATTATATTAATAATAATAATTATGCTATTAATAAAAAAAATTTCAATATTAAAAAATCATATGAAGAAGATAAAGATAATTTTTATTCCTTACAATTTAGTTTAACATATAAAAGTAAAATATTAGATGATAATTCTTCTTTTTATGATAATATATATTTTACAAAAAATGATAATTCAGAAAATGAAAAAAGTATTCAGATTAAAAAATAATAATTTATATTATATAAATATTTTTTTAATTTATATATAATAATTTAATTCTTAATTCTTTATAAATTATAAATATAAATTTTTTAATTAAAAAGATTTAAATCTTATGTATTTTATAAATATATATATTTATTTATAATAAAATAATTAAATATTAATTTGATAATAATTTTGAAAATTTTTTAAATTCTTCAAAATATTTTTTATTTTCATTATTTAATTTATTATCTATTGTAAGTTGTTTATTAAAAAATTTTTTTTCATTTTTATCATCATTTAAATTGATTTCATTTTTAATTTTATTTATATAATCAATATTATCATCATTTAAAATTTTATTAATTAAAATATTATTATTATTACTTACTATATCTGTTGAAGTTTTTAAAATATCTGAATTATCATAAAGACAATCAGAAGAATGTTTTTTATTTGTTTTATTTTTTTTATTAATTATTTTTTTATCAAAATTAATATTATTCACTTTATTATTTATTTCATTTATATTTTCTTTTTTTTTATTTTCTTTTTTATTATCTTTTTTATTTATTTTATTTATAAAACTATTATAAAATTTATCATTTTCAATTAAAGGAGATTTTGACCTTTTTTCTTCTTTTTTATTCAAAATAGTATTAATATTATTATTTTTAACTTTTATATTTTTTATAGTTTTTTTAACATCAATTTTAAAAAGATTTTTTATTTTTTCTTTTAATTGAATATTTTCATATGATATTTTACTAAATTCAAATATTTTATTACTTAAATTGAAATTTTCTGTCTTTAATCTTTCATTTTCGTTTATTAATTCTTTCAATCTTTTATTAATTTTTTTATTTTCATTTTTTATATTTTCTAAAATACCTTCATAATTCTCTTTAACAATAATATTTTGAGAAATATGTTTTTGCTTTTCTTTTTCAATCATTTCCAAATTATTGTTTAAAATTAATATTTGATTTTGTAAAGCTTTTTTTTCATTAAAGTTGTTTAATTTTTCTTTATTTATATCTTCATTTAATTGAAAAATATTCTTTTTTAATTCATCATTTTCTTCCTCTAAAATATGTAATTTATCATGCAAAGATTTTAAATAATCTGTTGCAGTTTTGGAATTTAATTTATTTATTGGATTATTTATTAAATTATTTTGATTATTATTATTATCATTAAAATTATTTTGCTCAATACACATTTTTTAATATTTAATTTAAATATTAATTAAATATTTATATGTATAAATTAAATAATAAAATATATAATTATTATAAATAACAAATTATTTGAAAAATTATTATTATTCTTCTTCATTTATACCTAATTTTTTCTTTTTTTCTTCTAATTCTTTTTTATCTTTACAATAATATTTTGAACCTATTTTTCCGAAAATTCTAAAACCATATAATTTAGGTATATAACTTATAACATTTTTATTTTTTGGATTTAAATCAGGATAATTCATTAAAAATGCTTGAGGAAAACTTGTTCCGAAATAAGCTCCATCTAAATCATTCACTCTTTGTCTTGGTTTATAAACTTCTTCACAAAGTGGGCAAAAAACTTTAACTCTGCTATATTTAGTATCTTCACTAAGACCAACTGGTAATAATATTTGTTTACTACATAATATTCTTGGACAATAACCATACACACCATTTAAATATTTTTCTCTCATTAAAGATAAACCTTTAGAAGTATAAATAAATCTTTTATGAATTAATCCATATATTTCTTTTATATTTTGTAATTTTTCCAAATATTCTTCATTAATTGAATTATCTTTAGGAGGATTAGGAGATAATAAAGTTTCTAAATATTTTTTACAATTTATACCTATTAAATTTTTATTATTTTGAATAAATTCTTCATCAATTTCTACAAAAAATTCGTTTCCTTCCAAATTACAAAACCACTCAATCCATCCGCCATCATTTGGGTCAGGAAATCTATTATCCGAATTTGAATCATTTTCCTCAATTTGTTGTTGTTGATTATCTTGAATATCTTCTAAATCATTTTCATTTAACATTTCATTATCATTATTATTAAGTTCATCTAAGGCTTCATCATCGTTATCGAACATATTATTTTAAATTTAAATGATTTATTAATAAAAATAATTATTATTTAAATAATTAAATATTATTAATTAATAAAATATTTTAATTGTTCTAATTTTTTACTTTTAATTAAAAAATTTTTATAGTTAATAATTTTATAATTGAATTTTAATTTAAATTTATTTTAAAAATGCAAAATTTAAATAATAATAAAAATATATTGAATATAGAAGAAATATATAATTCATATAATTCATATGATAATAATATTAGAAAAAACGCAGAAAATCAAATTGGAACAATAATTAAAAACAGAAATTTATCAGATTTTGATTACTTATTTAATTATTTAATTAATAATAATAATAATAATCAAATTAATTTATTTGTCAGTCTAATTATTAAAAAATATTGTGAAAATATATTAGAAAAAAATGATTTAAGAATAAAAGAATATATTTTATTAAAAAAATATGATATAATAAATATAATATTAAATATAAATGATGACTATAAAATTATTAATATTTTAGTATTTTCTTTTTCAAATCTTTTAAATATTTTTGAAGAAGAACAATATAATCAAATATTTGATGATATATTCTTAAAATTATTTCAATTTTATAAAGAGCAAAAAAATATAAATAATAATTATAAAAAAACATTTCAAATATTGTTTATATTTTTTAAATTTTTAAAATATTCAAAAAATAAGATTAAAAAAAATTTCAATGAAATGTATAAAATATTAATTAATGATTTTAATGATATAATGAATTTATTATTTTCAGAAAATAATAATTTATATGAAATACATTTAGAATATATAAATTTATATTTAAAATTATTTAAATATAGTTTAAATTTTATTTCATCTGATGATTCAAAAAAAATATTAGAAATAATATTTAATTTTTTAAACAAAATATTAAATATAATTTTAAATGATAATATAAATTCTATATCAAAATATTTATTCGATAATATTTTTTTATCAAATAAAATTTTAATAAAATATTTATCAAATTTAGATAGAATTGATATAAATATTGCTTCTAATTTTATAAATATATTTTATACTTATGTAGAAAACGAAAAAATGTTAAATAAAATATTAAGTTTTATTCAAAAACAAAAAAAATTTTTAATGGATATTATAGATTTTTTTATTGAAACAATTCAAATTGCAGGTAATAGTAGCTATAATCTTTTAGTTATTTTCAAAAATATTTATTCAGATAATGAAATATTAATATCAGATTATTTTAATAATTATTTTACAATTGATAAAATTCAAAAATTATTAATTTTTATAATTAAAAATTATTTGGTGTTTAATATCAATGACATTGAATTATCAAATAATAACCCAGAAGAATTTTATTATAATTTAGATAATTTAAGCATTGGTTATGATATGAGAGAAAAAGGTGGTTTTTTATATAGAATAATATATGATATGTATAAAAAAGAATTGAAAGATTTTTTTTTAAATGTGGAAAATGAGCTATTAAATTTAATAAATAAAGAAATAAATTTATATCAAAATAAACAAAATCCAAATTTTAATGATATAAATTTAAAATTAGGAATTTTTTCAAGTTTTTATTATATTGCAGTAATCTATTTTAATAAAAAAAGAGATTATGATAAATGGATAAATAAAATATTATTAATTAATTTTGAAAATGAATTTTTACTAAAATCAAATGAAATATTTTCAAAATATTTAGTAATTAAAATTATTTCAAAAATATTAGATTATAAAGAATTAGATAAATATCGTGCAAAAATTTTAAATTCAATATATAAAATTTTTACTTCAAATAATAATATTATTAATTTTGCTATTATTGATTTTCTTTTTTTTTATTTTAATGATTCATTTCTTGAAACAGATATACCTAAAAATTTTTTAGAAGATTATATAATAAAAATATGTGATTTACTTCAAAAAACTATAAACCCAGATATACATTCTAAAATTATAAAAACAAGTTCATTGATATTAGAAAAATTTAAAGATGAAGAAATTGTAAAAATTTTTCCATCGATTTTTCCTGTGTTACAATTATTGTGGAATAATAATTGGGATATATATCAAAACAAATATAAACAAAATAATGTTTCTTATAATAGTATCGGAATTGCTAGAAAAAATATAATATTATTGTTAAGTATATTTATTAAAAAATGTGGAATATTTATTACAACAGATGGAGTTAATATAATAAATGAAAATTATTTTAATTATATTTATAATTTAATCGGTTTTTCAATTAATATAAAATCTACAGAAAATTGTTTATTTATAAATAATTGTTTTTATTTATTATTTTTAATTTTTGATGAATTTTTTAATACAACTGGATTGAGTATAAATTGTGAATTTAATTCATTAAAAAATCCTATTGAAAATTCGACATATTATAAATATTTTATTAAAATTTATGACTATTTAAATATAATACTAGATAATTTAAATAATTCAAATGAATTTTTTATATATCAATTTATGTTAATAGAAAATTATATATCTTATTCTTTTATTAAACAAATTTCTAATTTTTTAGAAAATATAAATTTTATAAATAAAATAATATATATATTAAATAAATTTGAAAATCAAATTTTTGAAACTTTTAATTTATTTTTTTGTAATTTTATAGAATATTTATATTTTATTATAGAAAATTATTCTCATTTTAATAATAATGATAAAATGAATTATGAAAATTATATTTTTAATTTTATAAATAAAATATTTAATAAAATTTCAGAAACTCAAATTATTTCAATTATAAATAATAAAAATCAAAATGACATTGAAGAAGATGAAAATATGCAAAAATTATATTTAAATTTAAATATATATCTATGTGCAATTCAATTAAGTAGCAGATTAATTTATACAAAATTTAAAAATAATAATATAATTTCTTATGATTTTACAATGTTATTTTTTAAAAAATTTTTAATTTTTTATGAAAATTTAAATAATAATAAAATAGCATTCAATTTTATTCAAAAAAAAGTTTTAAATTTAGCATTAAATAATTTATATATAATTTTTAATTCTCCAAATTTTAATTTTAATAATAATGATTCAATTTTTGCAAAAAATAAAATAAATGAATTACATAATTTAATCAAAAAAGAAGAATTTTTAATGAAAAATGATAAAATATTAAATCATTATTTATATATTTTTAATAAATTAAATAACCAAGATTATTTTTATAATTTGAGTTTCGAAGAAGATAAAATGAGATTAGAATGGAGCAATATATTAGAAAAAACAGGACAATATGAATTTTTTCAAATTGAACATAAAATTAAATATTATTTTTTATATAATGATAATATGATATCAATCAATTAAATCTATAAATAAAAATTTTAATATTATATTATTAATATTTAATAATTAAATTTATAAAATTAATTTATTAAATTTCTTTTTGATCTTCCTCTTCTTCTTGAGCTTTTTTTGCCTTTTGAATATTAGCTAAATAAACTGGATTTTCAGGACTAGTTTTAAATTCTTTTTGAATCATTGCCATATATTGACTTCTTTTTAAATTAGGATATTTTAATTTATAATCAGGTAAATTTTTTTCAAAAAAATCATTCCATGCTTGTTTCATTCTTTTTTCTGGGTGTTTATCATAATCTTCTAATTTAATTTCACTTAACGCATTATCTATTCCAGATGCCTCTATTATATTAATTCCTGATTCAGTTTTTTTCTCTAATTTTCCATAATTTTCATTGACAAATTCTTTATCAACATCTATTTCATCAATGGGATTTTTTTCTTCTTTTTCTTTTTGTTTTAATAAATCTTGAATTCTTTTTTCTTCAAATTCTTGAATTTGTCTACGAGTTGGAGCTTGTAATTTATATTTATTTCCTTTTTCTAAAATTTCTTTTTCTTCTTTTTCTAAACGTTCTTTTTCCTCTTTTTTTTTACGAGCTTTTTCTTCTTTTTCAAATTCCTTCTTTTTTTTTTCAGCCTTTTTCTGTAAAATTTTTGGATCTGTTTCTGCCCAATAAGCATCTTCAATAGCTTTCTCTTTTTTTTCTTTTTCTTCTTGTTTTTTTGCTTTTTTACGTTCTCTTGCTTCTTCTTTCCTATTTTTATAAAAATAATTTTACTTAGTATTTATTCCAAATTTTTTTGGCATTATTATTATTTATTTTTAAATCAATAAAAACTATTTAAATTGTTATTTTATAATTAAATTAATTTTAGAATTTTTATTATTTATTTAAATAATGTATATTAATAAAGTTGCATTTATATATTTAATTATATATAATAAAAAAATATTTAAGCATTAAAATGAAAATTTAATCTTTTTCATCTTCATTTTCATTTTCTTCATCAATTTCTCCCGTGCTTAAACTTCTACCAACCGGAAAACATTTAATTTCTTTATTATAAATACAATCAAAAACATAACTTTGATCCGCATCTAAATCTTTATAATTACTTAATTTTAATATTACCAAAAATCTAATATAATTTTTAACATTATGTTCGAATTTTAAATGTTCACTAAATTGAATTTTTAACCTTTCAAAAATCACTTTATCAATATTACATATAAAACATTTATTACTTATATCTTCTTCTTTAAAATTACTCTCTTCTCTTATCTGAGAAAATGTAGATACTATGACACCATTTATCATATTTAGTAACATTAAACTGACTAAAACAAAAAATATAAAATCGTTAAAAAATCTTATCCAATACATAAAACTTGGAAATTCTTTGTTTGATAATAAATCACCAATTCCTCCTCCGCTTCTAACTCCATGATTAAAATATGTTATCGTACATTCTAATAATGAACTGCATATATTTTTTTCTTCTTCATCGGTTTCTATGTTAAATTCTCCAGGGAAAAAATTATATGAAATATTTGAATAAAAAAATATTAAAATTAATAAAAATAACACCATTGAAATTAATTGAGTTATTCTTAGTTTAAATGCAATAACTATTTCTTTTATTGTAGCAACAAATTTAATAGCACTAAATAATTGTAAAGTAAATAAAAATGAACAATATTTTGAAGAAACTCCAATTGCACCCATAATCATAATTAATATCATTAAATAAATTTCATCATTGAATAAAAATGAATCTAAAAAATAAATTTTAATTAAATCAAATAATTCTAATTCTTTATTTTCATATTCACTTTTAGCTAAAATAACATAAAATTTATATTTACTCATAAAAAAGATAGAAATATAAATTAAATTTATAAATAATTGAATACCTGCTATAATAACTGTAATATAATTTATCCATGCTTCTGTTTCAGGGTCTTTATCTAAAAATAATAATAATATGAAATTTATTAATAATGAACAGTAAAAGTTTAATAAATCAACACTTTTATAATCAATGTTAAACATCCATTTTAAATAATTTGCTTTTTTAAAGGCATTAAATTTAAAATTAACTTCATATAAAAAATATTCTAAATTCGCAATAAATTCTTTTAATTTTGTTGTACTCGAACTTCGATCAACTTCATCGAAAAATTTATCAATATTTGTTTTTGAAATATAATAAACTCTTGGATCAATAACAAAATAAATAGTTTTTAAATCCATTTTTCCAAATTCATTTTCAACAACAAATTCACAAGTTTTAATAATTTTATTATAAAATTTACTAGTAATTATAAAATTATTAATTTCATTTTTCATAGAAGTTTCCATATTAATTGTTTGACTTCCAACTAATTTCGATCTTTTTAATTTATTTTTAGAATTATTTAAATCAAGAAAATCATTTAAATTTCCTTGAGCAATATTATTAACACCATTCATTAAATTTCCGCCAAAATCTCCGATTAAATTTCCAATTTTATTTAAATCTTTTCCAAATTCTTTTAAATTTAAATCAAAATCAACTTTTTTTTCAATCATTTCTTTTTCATTGTATTTAATTATTCTTTCACATTCAATAATATGATATTTTTTAGCTAAAATTACTAAAAATAAATACATTTCAGTGCTTAATTTAAAAAAATCATCATTGAAAATTTCTACATTTTCTTTGTAATAATTTTTAAAAATATTGTAATTATTATTTGTAAATTGAAATTTTTCTAAATAATAATGAAAATCTTCATCTTCAAAATCGTAATTCATTAAATATTTTAAATTGACTCCTTTTAAATAATTACAAATTATAAAAAATAATTTTTCGGGATTAAAAATTAATAATAAATTTTGAATAATAGAAGAATCTTTTAAATTTTGTTGAATAATATTAACTAAAATTGTAAATAAATTTAAAAAAATAACATTTAATTCATTTGAAAATAAATCGTTTGTAAAAAATAAAATTTCTTTTATTTCAAAACATAATCTCAAAAATGTAAATGAATTTAATGTTTTATAATTAGTTTCTCCTTTTTCAGTTAAAACTTGATATTTTTCATTGATTTTTAAATAAAAATTATCAAAATTTTTTACTTGCGTTCCTTGAATCATTTCTATTAATAAATCACAAAATTTTTGGAAAATTTTTAAAATATGATTTTTTTTAAAATTATTATTTAAATTAAAAATTTCTGATTGTTTTGTTAATTTAATATGGAAATTTTCAATAATTATTCTTAAATTATGAATAATAAAATTTAAATATGAATATTTTTTAAACAACAAAAAACTTTTATTTCTATTTTCAATTTTTAAATCAAATTCTTTCAAATTTTTAACATGCAACATAAAATCTTCTTCATCAGAAGAAGAATTTAATTCATTTTTTTTTAATTTATTTTCTTTTTCAATTCTCTTTTTTTGAATTAAATTTTGAAAAATATTGTGCATTGAAATAGTTTTATTTTTTTCATTTTTTTTCTCTTCAACATTCAAAACTTGTTTAATTTTGAAATTTTTTTTAACTTTTTGTGTTCCAAAATTAGAAGAATAACCAACTCTAATCGCAGGTTCATCATTTTTTCTTTTCGAAGGAGAAATTGTAGGTAACTTATATAACTTTTTATTTGAGTATCTATTAAATTGGGAAGGCATATTAATTTCCGGTGGAGGTTTTTCTTGCTCTTTTTCTGCGATAATTTTATCATCATCGAAATCATTTTCAATATCGAAATTAAAATCAAAAAATCTATTTTGAAAAATTTGATTGTGAGATTCACATAAATTCTGTAATAATTTTATTGTGTATCCTGATAATTTATATGATAAATTTTTTTTGTTTTTTTGTATTTTTTGATATAAATATGTTTTATAATTTTCATTAATGTTACAAATGTATATTAATTTATTTAAAAATATAAATAAATTATAAAAATTTTTTCCTATCAAACTCGAAAGATTTTTTTGAAATTTTGTTGAATAATTAAAAAATAAACTATTTAAAATGTTTATTATATATGAATTTTGAATTTTAAAATTTTTGTAACTTATTGTACTAATTTTACCCATTTGATATAATTCAGGATGTTTATTAAATTCTATACAATTTTCATCTGATAAATTATCAGATAATTTTTGCACTAAATAAATTAAAATTTCTTTTATAACTTCAATGTCCATTTCTTTTTCAGCTGAAATAAACGCACTTATAATTGATAAATTATTATCGAATATTTTTTCTGCTTTAGATAAATATTTTTTTGTTATTTTATATATTTTTAATAAAACATAAGGCAATTCTTTTACTTTTTGTTTTGAAAAATTTTCTTCTAAATTCGCTAATAAATTTCTATCTGTTTTGAAAATTTCTTGATATTCAATTGTATTATGAACGACATTAAAACCATAAATAAATAATTCATATAAATCTTTAATTTGATAAAATTTTATATTTTCACTTAATTTTTTTAAACATTTATTAAGATTAATTAATTCTTTTTCATTAATTTCTTTTCTTATTCCGATGTTTTCATAAAATAAAATTTTTTCTAAACTATTAATATAATGAGAAATATTATTATTATTTGATATGTTTTTTTTAATTTCGAATATTTTATCATAATAATAAATAATATTTTTTAATAATTGGAAAATTAATTTTTTATATATTATAAAATCATTGCCAATTAAATAATCAGAATATAATAAAATATAATTAAGTAAATTATACAAAGGTTTTACAATCACATTTTCAAAATATTTTGAAATAAAAAGATACATATCTAATTCATTTTTAAATTCGTTTTTTTTTATATTTTTAATACGATTTGGAAAGTTTGTAAAAATTTCATATAATAATGTTGCTATGTTATTAATTTCTTTTATATTTTCTCTAATTTTATCTTCAAAATCATTAATGTCATCAATTGATTTTTTTAAGCCCAAATTTATTAATTGAACGTTATTAAAATTTTCCATTTTATTAAAATATTTTTTATCTATATTTTTATATTCGTTTAATAGTTGATTTTTAACTAAATTAGCAGCTGGTTCTTCTTTTTTTCCTGGTTTAATTTTTTTTAAAAATTTCTCAACATTTGATTTATTAATTTGCTTTTGTAAATTTTCTTCTTCCATTTTTTTTTCTTTTATTTTTTTGGAATTTAAATTAAAAGGATTGAACATTCGTTTTAAAGGAATTTGAATGTCTTTTGCAGTGAAATTAAAATTAATTTTATAATTAAAATATGTATTTAAAACACAAAATTCAATTTTCAAATTAAAAATTTTTTTATCTAAAAATGTTTTTAAATTTTGATAAATTATTTTATCTAAATCAAAAATTAAATAATTATTATTATATAAAAAAAAATTAAAATCATTTTCTTTCAATTCATTTAAATACCAAAAATAATTTATTATTGATTCTTCAATTTCTTTTTCAATTTCATCTGAATATAAAAAATAATTTTCAAAAATTTGTTTAAATCGCACAAATTTTGGATTTTCATTCACTTCTTTAATAAATAAACTAATTTTATCAATTAAATTAATGTAATCAATTCTATTAATTGTAACTCTATTAATATAATTATTAATTACTTTCAAAACTTTTCCAAAAATAATCACATTTTTTTTAAAATCTGGATTTTCATTTTCATTCATGTCATTAATTAAATTGCTTAAAATGAAACTATTTGTTTCCGCAAGAAAATAAATGTTATCAAAATAATAATAATCGCAATTATAAATATCTTCTGTTAAACGTTGATTGAATTTAAATAAATTTTCATAATCATCTAAAAATGTATAAACAAAAATTTCAGGTTTAAAATTCATCATTACAGCGCGATTTTGAGGATTATTATAAAATGTTAGACAAATTAAATTTAAACAAAAAGTTAAAGTTTCTTTGTAATTTATTAAAGGAATTTTATTATTGTTGTATTTTTTTATTTCACTGTAAATAAAAATAAATTGTTCTAATTTTGAATACAAAGTTGTGCCTAAAATTGTATTTTGAAATTCATGTATTTTTTTTTTTTGCTCTTCTGAAAATGGATTATTATTATCATGCAATAAATAAAAAAAATCTTTCATAAAATATTTATTTTTTATAAATTCACTATTTAATGTGTTTTCAAATGAAGAGAAAATTTTTTTTACTTCATTTAAATATTTTTCTGAATTTAAATCATAATTGAAAAAATTTCTATTTAAATTATCTAAATTTTCTACAAAATCAATCAAAATTTCTAAATATGTTTTATTTAAACATTTGTTAAAATCTTCTAAAAAATTTTCTGATGATAAACATTTTAATTGTTGATAATCTAAAAATTTTAAATTATACAAATTTTTATAATAAAAATTTTTTTTATTTAAAAGTAAAATTTCAAATATTTTTTTAACAAAAAAATCAAAAATTATCGTTCGAGAAAAATCATCTTTTCTATAATAATTATTAATCACTAAAAAAAAAACTTTACTTAATTCTTCAGTAAAATCATTTTGAATAAAAACAAATTTGTCTTTTAATTTATTATAATCGCCTTTGAAATATTTTATACAAATTTTATCATTATGATACAATAAAGAATAAAATAAACTTTTCATTATGTAATAACTTGATTTTAATGTGTTATTTTTAGTAGGTTCTCTAATATTCATTTTCTTTTTAATATCAACATCAGTCACTCTACTACTATTTGAAATATTATTATTATTTTTTTCATTTCCCTCAATTTTTTCATTTTTTGGTTCTTCTTTTTTATTTGATTCGATTGTTTCTATTTGTTCTTCAGAATCTTTTTTGTTAATTTTGTCATTAAATATTTTCAATGCGTCAAAAACTAATTCGTAATATTTATTTGTTTGATTTTCACTAAGTAAATTAAATTTAATGAGATATTTAAAAAACCTATTGAATGTGGTAAAATAATATGAATAAAATGAACCTATCACATTTTGAGGGTCATCTCCTGTATCAACATATTTTAATATGGATTCAAATAATTCTAAGAAATTATTTATCATTTGATTTACTAATTTTTCATTTAAAATTGAATCATTTCCATTTGAATTTTTTGGATTGATTTTATAAAAATTTTTAATTTCTAAAAGATACAATCTTCTTTGAAATAAATTTAAATTTACTATTGTTCTGATATTTAGTATGTTATTATATTTTATTATGAATTTTCTAATGATGTAATTAAATATTAATTCGCAATAATAAAATTTTGCCATGAAAAAATTATTTAAAATCGCAGGATTTATTTCATTTATATTTTCATTTAATTTTGATAATAATATTAAATGTTTGATTGGGAATTTTTCTAAATAATTTTTTATATAAAAAAATTTATTTTCCCATTTTGAGCTAAAAAACGAAAAAATTTCCAAAATTTTAAAATTAATAAAATCCGTAAAAAATTCTAAAGATAAATTTTTTAAATTTCTATTAATTTGCGAAGAATTATTAACATCAACATTTTCAATGTCATTTAAATTCAAATTTTCACAAAAATGTTGAATTTTATTAACTAAATATTGAATATATTTTTCATTTGTGAAACTAATTTTCGATAAAATATTAAAATTCAAATTTTGAAAATTTCTATTATAATTTGGTTTACTACTCAAATCTAAATTCAAATTAACAACATTGGGCTCAAAATGTTTTAAACATTCACAATTATAAATAGTATCATCATTAATTTTCTCAATTCCTTCTTTACTATCTAAACAATAATCACAACAAGTTTTGCAATAAATTTTCCCATTTTGTCTATAAAATCCATAATTTGGCGTATATTTCATAAGTTGCCTAAAAAAACAGAAATTTTCTTTTTTTTTAGATTCATTGAATTTTTCCTTATTTTCCTGAGTTAAAATATGATTACATTCTCCACATTTGCATGTATACATTCCAATTATATTCAAACTTGGGTTATGTTCTTTGTGACATTCTTTTGCACATGCTTCACAAACCGGAAAAAAATCTTCTGTGCTGCATGAACAAAAATAAAATTTCGAAGCTGTTTTTATGTCATTTGCGAATGTACAATCTTGAACTTTAATGACTTGTTTTTTACTTAAAGATTGAAAATATAATTCTCTTTTTTTTGACATATTTGATATTGCACTTTCTTCGCTACTTAAACTTGAATCTATTGAATTATTTATAATCAAATTTGATTTTGATTCTTCATCTTTATTTATGATTATTTCATTATATAAATTTTCATTTATTTTTTGAGATTTTTCTTTTTCATTTTCTATTGAATTAAAACTACTTTCATTTTTAGATTTTTCAATTTCTTCTTTTATTTCTTTTATTTCTTTTTTTTCTTCTTTTTTTTCTTCTTTTTTTTCTTCTTTTTTTTCTTCTTTTTTTTCTTCTTCTTCTTCTTCTTCTTCTTCCTCTTCTTCTTCTTCTTCTTCTTCTTCCTCTTCTTCTTCTTCATTATCACTTAAATCCTTTGAATTATTATTATTTTTATTATCTTTTTTCGTTTCTTTTCTCGTATTAGTGTTAATTTCTTCTTCTTCTTCATTTGAATTTTCTTTCATTATATTTTAATAAAGTTATAATAAATATTTAAATATATTAATTATTTTTAATATATTAATCACTTATTTAAATAAAATATTTTATTAATTAAATCTTAAAATATAAAATCATAATTAATAAAATAAATCATATAAAAATGTCCAGAATTTTAATTGTTGACGGAAAAGACCAACATCAAGATGAACCAGATGCCTTTGTCGTTCCACCAACCACATTAAGAAATGCTGAAGCTTTAGAAAGAGCTGTATTTGACGCTGCTTATATTTATAACACACCAACTGATTATATTACTTCAAATGCTCTTTTCCATATTTTCAGAGGATTAAAACCAGGAGCAACTCTTGAAGTTAATGTTTTTCAACCTATTAAAGTTATGCAAGAATTAGATGCCGCTGAAATCGAAGCAAACGCTACTGTTGGAGGATTTGATAATGTTGATAGTAAACCATCTGATGGAAGTTGGAGATTAGTTATGAAAAAACCATAAAATATAAAAACATAAATTAACTGAATTAGATAGTTAATTTTATTATTTAAAAATAAAATATAATTTAAAAATTTATTTAATAAATTTTTTTTCATGTAATTTGAACTTTTATTTAACGAATTATTTCTAAATAAAATTGATGTTTGTTTTTATATAAATCATTAAAATTATTTTTAAATTTATTTTTATTACTAAATTTTTTTAAAATTTTAATTATTTTTAAATTCATTGAAAATATTAATTTTTTTTTGGCTTTATTTTTTATTTAATCTACTAAAATTATGTTTTAATGTTTTATAACAACAATATTTTATAATTTAATTTTTAATAATTTTTTAAATAAAAAATTATAATTTTTATAAATTAAATATTTAAATATATAATTATTTTATTATTATTTATAAATATTAATAATGTAAATTTAAATATTTTTTGATTTTAATAACATATTAAAATCATCAAAAAATAAAACTTTTTCAATTAATTTATTGCAATTTAATTTATTATTATTATGATCTTTTTTTATTTCTTCTAAAATAAATTGCTTTGATTTTAATTTATCTTTTTTAATAAACCAAAACTCATTTATATATCTTATTAAATTAATAACTATAATATCATTATATTCAATATGTATAATTGGATCGATACTTCTAATTATTGCTTCTAATCCTTCTAATGTTGAACAAAATAATATTCTATGTTTATAAACTAAATTATTTTCATATATTAATTTTAATTTATTTAAAATTTCATTCATTATTTTTTCCTGATTTTCGAGATTTTTTATTTTAATTATTAAAAAAATATTATATTTATCACTTAATTTATCTAAAATATTATAAATATAATCAATATTGAAAACGTCATTTTCTTCATTAAATAATAATCCATTTATATTTATAGTCATTTTTTGTTTTATCTTATTTTCATTTTTAATATTATTTCGATTATTATTTATATTATTATTTGATGTGTTTTCATTTGAATTACTACTAATTAAATATTTATATAAATAAAAAAACGTATAATAACATATTATAGATGTAAAAATTAATCCCAAAACATTTTTAAAATTAATATTTGATTCACCATTGTCCATATTATAATATAATAAAGTTTTTTAAAATTAAAATTTTATTTTTAATTAAATTTTATATATAATATAATTTTATATATAATTTTTATATTTCGTTTAAAATATTTGAATTAAATTACATATTATTAATTAATATGTTTTATTTTGGAAATTTTCCAAATAAATTTTTAAAAAAAGTTCCTACTTTATTTTCTTTTTTCGCACTAGAAGATTCTATCTTTTTTTTCTGAATAATATCAGTTTGATTTCTTTTATGTGAAGGTTGAGATTCCATTCTATTTTTATAAAATTCTTTTTCATTAAATATTTCATCATATAATTTATCTTTTTCTTTAAGTTTTTCTTTTAATTTTTTATTTTCATCTTTTAATTTTTTTAATTTCTTAAATTTATCATTATATTCTTTTTTAGTTACATTAACATGTTTATTAATTTGATAAAAAGATTCTTTAGTTTCTGTATATTTTTTATATAGTAATTCTGGATTATCAGTTAAAGCAGAATCATATTCAGGTTCAGTAGCAACTGTATTATTGTTGTTTTCTGTTTTAACATGTGGTAAATTATTACTTGATTGAGCTCTTGTTACTTCTAAATTAATGTCTAATTTTTCTTTTTCTAATAAATTTTCTATTTTTTCTTTTGCTACGAAATTTATTTCTTGTTCTAAATTATTATTTGTTTTTTCGTAAAAACTTTTTTGTTTTTCTATTTTTTCTATATTTGATTTTAAATAATATTTAATTGCATCGAATTCTTTAATTAAATAACTTTTATGTAGAAGTTTTAAAAATGTATTTATTGAGCTATCTTCTAATTTATATTTTTTAGTTTTAGTATTAAATACTGGTCCTTTTTCCATTGATTTAATAGTATTTAATAAAAAATCTTTTTGATTAATAAGAAAATTTATTTGCAGTTCTAAAGGAGTATTATGAATACTATTTGATTTTGAAAATTTTTTTTCTGTTTTACATTTCTTCACTATTACTGTATTTTTTTGTAAATCTTTTTTATCAATGAATGTTGTTTTTTTCATTTAATTATTTATTGAAAAAATAAATAATAAATGTAAAAAATATTTATTAAAATATAAATATTTATTTGTTATAATAATAAATTGTAAAATAATTATAATATTTATATGGAAATTTCACCTGAAATATTTGCTTGGTTATCAACTTTAGAAATTATAGATCCATTTGATACAATGAAATCACCAGATACAAAATTCATAATTCCTGATAAAATATATAAATTAATGATGGGTGGACATTATATAGGATTAATGTTAAAAAATTTACAAGAAAATTATAATAAATTTTATAGTTTAGATTTAAATTTAATTGAAGATTTAAAATCATTAAAACCAGTTGATGATGAGAATAAAATTAGTAACAGTTTAAAATATTATAATTGGAATATTTTATTTGAAATTATGAATCATTTTGGATTTAATTTAAATAAAGAAGACATTAATCTTTTAATTAATGATGATAAAGATTATTTAAATAAAATATTAAATAAAATCTATGAATTAACAAATCAATGTATAACATATATGAATAAAAACGATTCAAAAATAATTGATGAAATTAATAATAATAATAAAAAAAAAATAAAATATGAAAAAAATGAAAATGAATCAATTAATTTAAAAGATTTAGATTTGAATAAAAATTACAGAGATATTAATTCAATATTAGAATTTATAATTATAACTTTATCTAAAAATTTAGAATTAGATATAATTCAATCGGTAGCATTATTAAGTAATAATAGAAAATATTTACAAAATATATGTAATAAAGGTATAAAAAATAAATTTGATAAAATTAAAAATTGGTTAGATGATTTAATCGTTAATTATGCTATTATAAAAAAATTATTAAAAAAATATCCTGATAGTTCGAATATTTTTTTTTCTACATTGGGTTGCGTTTTATATAGTAAAAACTTTGAAATAATAGAAATATGTTTAACTTTATTAATTAGAATAAAAGATGATATTGAAATGAATTATGATTGGTTTAATAAAGAAGGTTTTTATAATTTTATTTTTTGTATAATAAAACATGAAAATAATATTCCTTTCATAATTAATAATGGTTTAATACCATTAATAAAAGAAAAAATAAATATCTTTTTTATTAATATTAGACAAAAAATAAAAGAAGAAAAAAATAAAATTTATGAATTTTTTTCTTCTGTTTTAGGAAATATAAATGAAATTAATAAAATATTTTCTGATGAATTGAAAAATCTTATTTTTGAAATAATATTAAAAGAAGAAGATGATATATCTTTCAAAATATCTTTATTATCTAATATATTTTTAAATTTTACTTATTTAACAGATGTTCAAATAAACAATATTTTTGAAATATTTGAAAATAATTTAAATTCTAATATTTCAAATATTTTTGATACAACAATTACAATGATGTTTAATATATTAGAAAATTTTGGAAATATTAAAAATATTTATGCTCCAAAATTGTATAAATTTATAGTTAATTGTTTTATGAATAATATAAATTTTGAAAATATTTATAAAAGAGAATTTATTTTATTGAATTTTGAAAAATTTTTTAATAATAATCAAACAATTCCTATTGATATATTTTTAAATCAATATTTAAATAAAATAATTAATAATAAAAATAATATATTTTTAATTGATTTAATTTTTATTTATAAAATAATAGAACATCCAAGAATTGAATTTGATCAATTTTTTGTAATTTTAAAATATATTTTAAATGTTAATTTTGTTGATATTAATTTTTATCAAATTGCTAATAACATTTTAAATATTATATTTGAAAAAAAAATAATTCAAGAAAAATTTTCTTCAGAATTTGAATTTACTGAAATTAATCATTTATTCATAAATTATATTCTAAAAATTTTTGATAAATATTCAAATTCTGAAAAAATTTTTGAAAATTATTATTTAGAAATGACTTATAATATAATAAAAGAAAAATTTAAAATTGTTAATGAAAATATTTTAAGTGATTTAGTAAAGACAATTTTTATTTATCGAGAAAGATATAAAAAAAATAATACTATTTTATTACAAATGTTATGGAATTTTGATGAATATGATGATATTTTATTAAGAATGGAAGAAAAATATAAATTTCAAAAACCTGATGATAATAAAGATAATGAAGAAAATGGAATTTTATTAACACAACAAAAAAAAATTAATAAAAGAAATGAAAGTGGAAGAAATAATAAAGATTCTAAAAAAAATAATA
>JAEEGK010012476.1_pt1 | contig 19295 bp, 11 predicted proteins | sample 8958771 | NCBI WGS metagenome assembly JAEEGK01 (sample SAMN16246547, study PRJNA631951) | gut metagenome | biome: gut microbiome; feature: rumen; material: SC-attached | host: Bos | place: Iran: Karaj | collected 2018-10
AATGAATCATTTAGACAAAAAGCAAAAAATTAAATATGAATATTGAAAAAATTCAACGACTATAAATATTGTTTAAATGTAAAATTTTGTATTGTTTGATAATTTTAAATTAAAAAGAAATTAATTAAAGCCAAAAAAATATGGTTTTCTTATGGTATTAAAAAATTTGCAAATTCATGATTAGACAACTTTTTTTTGCTTTATTTTTTTACAATAAGATTTATTTAATTAAATGATTTGTATGGAGCCTTATTCTCTTTTTTTTCTTTAAAATTTAGATGAATAATGAATTCTTATGGTTTTGATTTTTTTTGAAAAAGTTTTTTTATTTTTTAGACTGTGATTTAAGTTTTTTCTTAGGATTCCCAGTAAAAGATTTTTTTCACAATTTTTTATTAAATTTAAAAAGTTTTTTCTTTTATTTTATGGGTGATTTTTTATTTTGACTTTTTATATGATAAAACTTTTTTAATAGAAGGGGTGGTTTTAGAAATTTTTAAAGAGATTATTTTTATATAAAAAATTAAAAAAAAAATGGCAACTCAAGAAGACCCTCATCAATCTCAAGCTCAACTCCAGACCATAAAGAAGCAATATTTTGTTAACAAAATAACAATAGATGAATATACCTTTCTTCAAACAGTAGGAACAGGATCATACGGTAGAGTTCGTATATGTCGAAATAAAAAGACGAATAAAATCTTCGCAATAAAAATATTAAAAAAGACAGAAATACTTCGTTTAAAGCAAGTAGATCACATATTTTCAGAATATACAATTCTTTCAATGATATATCATCCTTTCATAATAGAAATGAAAGGAGCAAATACAACAGATTCTTACAATTTATATTTCCTTTTAGAATATGTTCCTGGAGGAGAATTATTTTCTTTATTAAGATCAATGAAAAATTTCCCAATAGAACATGCAAAATTTTACAGTGCACATATAGTAACAATATTTGAATATTTACATAGTAAAAATATAATATATCGTGATTTAAAGCCTGAAAATATATTAATTAATCAAAATGGTTATTTAAAATTAACTGATTTCGGTTTTGCAAAATTAATAAATGAAGGATTAACATATACATTATGTGGAACACCAGAATATTTAGCACCAGAAATTATAACAAATAAAGGACATGGTAAACCAGTTGATTGGTGGACATTTGGAGTTTTATTATATGAAATGATAGTTGGGATTGATCCTTTTAATGACGTTGATCCAATGAATATTTATCAAAAAATTTTAAAAGGAAAAGTTAAATATCCTAGAAATATTGATAAAGATGCTAAAAGCTTAATTAAACATTTACTTGTTAGTGATATCAGTAGAAGATATGGTTGTTTGAAAAATGGAATTAAAGATATTATTGATCATAAATTTTTCCTTGGATTTGATTGGAAAGGACTTTTATTTAGAACTATTAAACCCCCTTTTATTCCTGAAGTCAGAGGAGCTGCTGATTCAAGTAATTTTAACCAGTATCCTGATTCTGATGATGAAAATGAAGAGTTACCTTTGAAGAAAGATAAAGATCCTTTTATTAATTGGTAAAATTTGTTATTGGATTTTTATAAAGTTTTTAAAAAAATGGTTTAAGGGTTTTTATTTTTTTTCAAAGAGTTTTTTGAGGTTTTTTCAACTTGTTTAATATTAAATGATATTTAAATAATGTAAAAGTTTGTTATATATTTTTTTTTCTGATTAGAATAAATTTTTAAACCCATCAAAATTTAAATACTTTAAAATAAATAAGAGTCAATATAAATGACTATAAAATAATAATAAGAGGTAGTTCAGAATTATAAAAGAGTTAAAATATAAAAATAATTTATCTTAAATATAATAAAGAATAGTAATTAAATATCAAAATATTCAAAATATAATTTAAATAATTGGATTATCTCTTTCGTAAAAATAATAATATTTATTAAATTTCAAATAGTGTATTGAATTTTATCAATTATTCAAAATACGTTTATTAATTAATAAAATATGAAGAATGCACAAATAATAAAGATATAATATTAATCAAATTAACAATAAAAAAAACAATATTATTTATCCTTAATTATAATTAATATATTTATATTCATTAGAAAACATATTAAAGATTTAGATGATATAAAAAATGATTGATTAAGATTAGATACATTTTATTTTATTTTAAGAAAACTTTTAATTGTTTTTCAATATATTTAAAAATTATAATTCTTATATATTTAAATTAAAAAAATTTTTTAAAAAATTAATTAAACAGATTATTCATTTCTAAATTTACTAATTCAAATAATCTTTGATCTTCATTACTTTTATAATTTGTTTTTTGTAAATATTTAAACATAGTACAAAATTCATCTAATTCTTCATCATTGATATCAACAATAATCTCATTATTCAATTGTTCTAAAACATTAAATTTTTTAACCAAAGAAATGGAAGGTTTAGATATAAATTTTAACATAGTTTTTTGATAAGGTTCTAAAAGAATATAAGTTAAAATTTCTAAAGTTTGATTATTATGAATGTATGTGAAAATATCTAATTGAAAATCTAAATTTTTTTTTCCTATGTTTATTAATTGAATTTTATATCCTAAATTTTTACTTAAAAAACAAGGACAAAGAAAAGAAGAGAAAATTTCACATAAATTAAATTGAAATATGAATTTTTCTTGATTTGAAATTGTTTTAGTTTTTAATTTTTTAATTTTTAAATTTTCAATTTGATTAAATTGATTCTTTTTTTTTTGTTTTTCCTTGTCACTTAAAAAAAGAGATTTTTTTGGACTTTTAATACTATTTTGATTTTTCAGAAATAACAGATTAAAATCTTCAATGTTTTCTCTGTTATTGACTGAAGAATTTTGAACTTTATTTATTTCACTATTATTAGAAATGTTATTAATATTATTATAAGTAGAATTATAAATAGTATTATTATTGTTATTATTATTGTTGTTAATATTATTGTTGTTATTATTATTGTTGTTATTATTATTGTTGTTATTATTATTATTGTTAATATTATTGTTGTTATTATTATTATTGTTAATATTATTATTGTTATTATACAGAGAATTAATTCTATTAATATTTAATTTATTTAAAATAAGTTGACTATTAAAATTTTTATTTTGTTTATCCGAATTTTGGGTTGTAAAATTTTTTAAAATATGAGGTTGATAAGGAGGATACTTTTTGTTGATTTGAGAATTATTTGTAGAAGAATGTCTATGAGAAAAATCATCAGCAAATTGACTAATTTTTTCAATTTGATACATATTAAATTCATTTTTAATTTTATTAATAATTTTGAAATTCTTACTACTAACTCCTTTAAATTTATTAATTTTCTTAACAATACTTTCAAAAGCATAAAATCGATTAACTTTCTTAAAAATTAATTTTAAAATAATTAATAATCCCGATAATAAAGAAGAAGTACTAGCAGCAAATTCAGTAATTTTCATATATTTTCGAGTAATTATATTTCTTGCTGTATCAGCTCTTAAAAAAAATTTTGCTATTTGATTATAAGAATCAGGCTTAATTTCAAATCTATCATTTCCTTTATATAAAGAAAAAGAACTTATATCAGAAAATCCAGAATAATATTTAGAATGATAATTATCAAATAAGTAGTTTTCATATGAATTAAATTTTTGTTGTAAAAAATATAATTCCATCTTATTTAAATAATTAGGTTGTAATTTGACAAATTTATTTCCAATAAAAGGAGTAACTGGATTATCGAAATTATTTACATCAAAAGCAAAGTTTGTATAATAAATCTGAAAACTACAATCATTTTGAGTTAATAAATCATAATATTTTTGAAAATCTTCAGGTTCAGTTTTAGTCATATAAAGAGTAATTTCAACATATTTATAAACTTCATCAGTATATAATCCTTCAATAGTAATATTATTGTCATCAAAACAATATCTTGAATTTAAACCATATAATTCAACACTTTCATTAAATTTATTATAAAAATGAGCATTTGTGCAATATGAATAATTTAATTTTATTTTTTCTCTTTGAACTTCACCGTTATATTGTGTTAAAGCAACTTTATTTGTTTCTATTGAAAAATAATCACTAATATTAGTTGAATTTTTACCTGAACAAACTAAACTAAAAGCATTTGTTAAAGTATAATTATCAAAATTTATTGCATCTGTTGAAGGTATTTGCATTTTATAATAAACCACTGTTAAATTTTTTCTTTGGATTAAATTTGTTAATGTTATTAAAGTATATATCAATGAAATTAAAATAAAGATTAAAAATACAATTCCTCCTGTTATACTGTGATATTTATCTTTTGATTCATATTCGAAAGTAAATTCTATTCCAAAATAATCAATTTTTTTTAAAAAGTTTTTTAAGGAATTTAACATATTTATTATGCCTTTTTACAATTTATTAATAAATATAATTTATAAAATATATAATATTTTAAGATATAAAATTAAACTTTAATCATTTATTATAATTTAATTGCTTAAAACATTAAAATTAAAGTATTTTAAAATTATATAAAATATTAATTGAATATTAAATTAGTTTTATTAATGAAAATAATTATAGATATAATAATTATAAAAAAAAAATGAAAAAAATTTAAAACAATTTAAATAACCTATTTAACTTTAATATTTATATTATTCATAAATTCTAAAATTTGAAAAAATTAATTTATATATATTTAATAATTAACTTTATTTTTTATTATTTTGTCTTTCCATCATTCTATCAACTTCTTTTCTCCAAGAAGGAGAAAATTCGTCATAATTTTCTAAAAATTCTTCTTGAAAACCTTTATTTTTTTCAAAATTGAAATTTAAAGTCGAACTTGGTTTAGTTATATTAGAACTATTACTAATAATATTATTTTTATTAACATTTCTTTCAATATTAATATTTAAATTATTACCTAAACTTATATTAGAATCACTTTCTTCCTCTATTCTTTCTGAATTTATCATTTCATTTTTTTCATTATTTAAATTCTTATTTTTTAAATTTTCAAATTCTTGTGAAATTAGAACAATATTACTTTTAATTTCTCTTATTATTTTTTCTTTATTTAACAAATCTTCTTTCATTAATTTATTTTCTTGTTTTAAATTTCTCAAGTTATTTTCAAATAATTCTATTTTTTTATTAAATTCTTTATTTTTCTCTTTTAAATAATTATTATCTGAAATTAAATTATTTATTGTATTTGAAAAATTTATTTTATGATTTAATAAAAATGAATTATAATGTTTTTCAATTTCTTTTATAATTAATTCTTTTTCTTCTTTATTAACTTTATTTATTAAATTCGATAATTGATTACTTATTTCTTCTATTTTAATTATTATTTTTTCTTTACTTAAATATTTTTTTTTCTCTCTTGATGAAGAAAAAATATTTGATTCATAAGTATTAACATAATTATTTTTATTTTGATCTTTATTTTTAACTACTGAATTATCCATATTATTAAAATTAATATTTAAATTACTTGTAGATAACATATAAGAATGATTATTATCATTAAAAATTTTTTTTTTGATAATTTTATTTCCTAAGAAATTACTTTGAATTAAACCTTTCATTGAATAAGTTTTTTTTTCTTTTTTATGAAAAGGAATTCCTTTATTATGATTAATCTTATTATGAAATTTATTTGAATGTAAATTATTTATAGTATGTAAATATTCTTTTTCTTTAGAAACTGATTTTATTTTTTTCGTTTGTTTAGATGTATAATATGAATTATTAATTTGATTATTTTCTGTTTTATTATGAACAAAAATACTATATGAATTTGGTCTTAAATTTCTTTTTTTTACTTGTTTGATTTTAGGAGAAAAATTATTAAATTCATTTGAAATATTATTTTTTGGAATAGGAAAATTATCAATACTTTTATTTGTTTGTTTTTTAATTGGAGTTGAATCTCTTAAAAATTTATTCTTATTATCTTTTTGAGGATTAAAATTTATTTTATTCATATTTATAATGTAAAATTACATTTTTAAACAAAAAAAAAAAAATAAAAACTTTTTAAACCAAAAAAAAAGTTTAAAAAAACAAAAAAAAAAAATTAAAAAAAAAAAAAAAAAAAAAAAAAAAAAACAAAATAAAAAAAATTAAAAAAAAATCATATAACCCAAAAAAAAAAAAATAAATCATATAAAAATGTCAAAAGACTTAAAATTTTCAGACATTAAAGACGAAGTAGCAGGAGTAGTTGAAGATGCTTTAAAAAAAAATTTCGATGGAAAAGATTATGATCAAAAAGAAGCCCAATCATTAATTAATGCAACAGTTGATGACATAATCAAAAATCTTCATTCAAATCATAAAGAATTTAAATATGTTGTTAATGGAACAGTTTTCCAAAAAGGAGACTCTTCTCTTCATTATAGTTCTACTTGTTTATGGAATCCTAATACTGATGGTTCAACTACTCAAAAATATGAAAATGATACTTTACATGCTTTTGTTACTGTCTTTGGTATTGTTCCATAAATAAAATAAGGAACAATTAAATTTTGATATTCATTTAATAATCTTTTAAAAAACAATAAATTTTTTGTTTTTTATTTTTCTTTTTTTTATTTTTTTTATTTATGTTTTTTTTAATTTTACTTTTTTTATATTTAAAGAATTTGATTATTTATAAATATTCAATTTTTTGGAAAGGAGATACGATTAGATTGAAAAATGATTTTTATTTTTTTATATAAAAAATCATTTCTAAAAATTAAAAAAAAAAATATTTTAAAAATTAAATAAAAACAAATATTTTTGTAAATTAAAAAGGAAAAAAAAAGTAAATATAATGGATGTTACATTAACTCATAAAAATAATTCATTTGTATATAACATATCTCCATTAATGCCAATATCATATTTAAGAACATTAGCTCATAAGTCATTTAATATTCCAGAATATTTAGTAAATTTAACATATCAAGATCAATTAATAGAAAAACAATATTATGAATCATCATTAAGAGAATATTTTAAAACAACTCATATAATAGTTCAAGTTACTGAATCTGATAAAAATTTATCTCAAAATACTTTAACAATATCTAATATTTCATCATCTAATAGATCATCTAAAGTAATTAAATTATTTCAAGATGAAAAAAGAATAAAAAGAAAATTTGATATTAATGAATCACATAATGACTTTCAAAAAATACAAAAATGTCAACAATGTCATCAAAGAAATATTGAACTTTTTTCTAGAGAAAGTTGTAAATTTTTATGTAGAATATGTAAAGAAAGTAAATATCCAAAAGAGAAATTTCTATTAATTGAAAGAGGTAATTTTGAACAATGTGGTTATTTTTATCAAAAACAATTAATAGAAGAAATAAATAATCAAGAAAAACAAGTTAAAAGTTTAATAGAAAAATCAAGTCATGAAAGATTAAATCAAATAATTGAAAAAGTTTATGATATTTTAGATAAAATAAGTAGTCAAGAAAGAGAAATTATGGAAAATTTTCCTTGTGTTTCATTTGATACAATTAGTGAATATGATTTTACTTCAATGAGAAGAAAAATTTATTCAATTAAAGATAATATTAAAAAAAGAGAACCTTATTTTTTAGAAGGTTATATTAAATTTTTTAAAGATTTAAATAAACAAGATTCTCATTTAGATTCTATAAAAAAAGATGTTGATTCTGTTCAAAGAAAATATAACTTTCAAGATATGTTAATTGAAATAGTAGAATGTGTTGGTAGGAATTTAACAGAATTACATAATTCATTAAATATTGTATGGAATAATAATAAATATAATTTATTGGAATTTTCTAAAAGATTAGAAATTTTAATGAAGAAAACTAAAAAAAATTTCATATTTAATGAAATTGAATCTGAAACTGATGATGAAAAAACTGAAAATATAGAAACAGAATTAGAAGAGTTAATATTTGAAAATCAACAAAAAAATGAAACTCAAAATATAGGAAATATAATATTACCTAAAATAGAAAATAAAAGAAAATCACAATCAATGTTTAATAAATATGTAGAAGGAAAAAATACATTAAATAATAATTTAAATATACATAAAAGAAAAAAAATATTTAGTGAAGATTATATAAAAAGAAATTCAATTGAAAATTATTTTGATTCTTCAGATGATTCTGATGATAGAGTAAAAAGTACAAATAAAAGAGGTTATAAATATTCAAATTATACTGATAGATATAGTATGAAAAATAATTATAAATATAATACAAGAGATTCTCTTAAAGATATTCAATTAGATCAAGTTTTATTAACTGAAAAAGAAATGAATAAATCTCCAAAAAGACCTGCCAGAAAAACTTCAATTAGAATGAGTATTTTTACTAGAAATATGAATAAATTTGAAACATTAAATGCATCTAAAATTATGAAAGTTAAAAAAAAGAAAAAAAAAAATTTCTAATATATAGAAATAAAATTTTTTTTTCGTTGATTTTATATTTTAGAAGATTTTTATTAATATATAATTGATATTTGTATTCTTATTCATATTTTTTAGTTTAGAATTAATAAATGTATTTTAATAATAAATTTTCTATTTTATGTGGATTTAAATATAATTTTTTGAAAAATTAGCTTTTATATATTTTATTTTTTTATTATTTGAATTAAACTTTTATAATTTATAATATAAAAATTTTAATATAATATAAAAATAATAATACAAAATAAATGTTTCATATTTAAATAATAATTTTATATTAAAATATAATTAATTTATAAGAAGTCAAAAGATTTTTCTTTTTGTTTTTGATTTTATTTTCAATTAATTAATTAACCTTTTTTCATATTTTTGATATAATTTTCTCTTTCAATAAATTTCAATTCATTTTCTCTAAATCTTTCTTGATTTTCCATATATTTCTTTTCTAAAACTTCATTAGTAATTCTTTCTCTTTCTCTTAATTTATTCAAAGTTTTCCTTCTTTTATCATTTATCATATCTTCATGTCTTTTTTTAGCACTTTTAATATATTTATTTCTTTCTTGATTTTTTTTAAACCTTTCTAATTCATTTTGATAATTAATTTCATCTAATTTTTTTTGTCTCAATAAAAGATAATATTGTTTTTTATTATAATTATCAATTTTTTTTTGTTGATTTTCTTCATCTTTTAATATAATTAATTTTGCTTTTTCATTTCTTAATCTTGCTTCTTCTGCTTTATTCATTAATTCATTATATTTTTCATAATCTAATTTTCTTTTTTTAAATTCATTTCTTCTTTTTTTCCTTTCATATTTCATTTTTAATTCTTCTAAATTTCTATTTAAATTATCTTTATTTTTTTGAATAATTTCTTGATTTTTTCTATATTTTTCATTTTTAATTTCTAATTCTTTTTGTCTTCTAATTTCTAAATTAATTTGTCTTGTTTTTTCTTTTTCTTCCATTAATAACATTTTATCTTGTATTTTCTTTTGAATTTCATTATTCATTTTTTCTACTTTTTCTTCAAATTCTTTTTTCTTTTTTTCTTGTAATTCATGTTTTTTTTTATTTTCTTTTATTCTTTCTTTTTCTTTTTCCATTTCTTTTTTTGCTCTTTCTTGTTCTTTTTCATATTTTTCCAAATCTAATTTTTTTCTTTCTTCTTCTTCCATTTGTTTCTTTTCTCTTTTTAATAATTCTCTTTTTTCTTTTTTTAAAATTTCTATTTTATTTTTTGCTTCAACTTCTTTTTGAAAATTACTATTTTTTAAATCTTGTTTTTTTATTTTTAATTCAGACTCTTTTAACATAATTTTCTTTTTTAATTCATATTCAACTGAATTTAATAAATCCATTTCATTTTTTTTTTTTAATCTTTCAAATTCTTTTAATTCATTTTTAATTGCAGTTGTTTGAAATTTATTACCATCATTTTCATTCATATAATAACATTTAAAAATAAAAAATTTAAGAAAATTAATAATTAAATTTAAAAATAGGAAATTTTTTGAGTAATACATTTTCAGATAATGAAATAAAGGATACAAAATCAATTGATAGTATAATAAAAGTATTAAATAGAAAAGAAGAAATTGTGAATTAGAAATGAATCAAATTTGAAGATTATTTAAAAGTATTTAAAAATCTAAATGAAAATCATGTTAAAGTTGATGAACTTTTATTTAAAATCCTTATCTTCTTTTATATGAAACTAAATTTGATATTGATAAAGTGTAAATCATTTTTATCAAATTTATGATTATGATTTATCTAATTGATATGAAACAATTTGAAGATTATTTTGAAAATCCAAAATACCAAAATTAATTTAAAAAAAATAAAATAAAATTAAATATTAGAAAAAAATAGTCTTTTCATTTTACTAATAATTTATTTTTTATATATAAAAGAATTTTTATTATAAATATATAATATTTCAATATAAACTTTGTTTTATTTATTAATATTGAATGAAATTTTATCAATTAGTCAAAAAAATTTTTTATTGAAATATCATAGATATATATAAAGAATATCATATAATATATAAATTAAATACCTTTAATTTAAAAGATTTTTCAAAGTACAAAAATTAAACAAATTAATAATACCAATTTGCTAAAATAAAATAATTATTCATTAGTTTTTTTAAATCTTGAAACTTTTTTATTACTATCTCTTTTTTTTTCTCTTTTATTTTTTCTATAAGGAGTTAAACTTCTTTCTTTCATAATCCTAATTTGTTCTTCCTTTTTTTCAAAAGGTTTCCTTTCAGAAAAAAGATTATATCTAATTTTCCTATTAGGTGAATTTTCCTCTATATTAGAATCAATAGGATATAAATTATTAGTATTATGTGTATTATTAGTAATATTAGAAATATTTTTAATTCGAATACTTCCAACTCTACTATTATTAACGCTTAATATTTCATTTTCTTTTGAAATAATAACACTTTTAACTAAATTTGTTCTTTGATTTAAACAATTTAATTTATTAATTACTTCTCCATTTGCATTCATTATTGAATCAATATCTTTATTTCCATTTACTGAAGAATATGTAATTCTAATTTTTAAAAATTCTAAAATTAAAATAGTACATTCAACTGCTTTAATACAATTATGTAAATTTAATCCTGAATTAATATCAATTTCTTCTCCCTCATTTGTTTTATTTAAATTAGATAAAGTATTATTTTCTTTACCATTACTTTCAAATTGTAATTTATAATTATATAATAATTCAATATTAAACCCTAAAATATATACAGAAATTTTTTCAACCATTCTTTTATATTCAATAATATCATCTTTCTCATCATTTGGATAAATTTTAACAAAAAAATTAGCAATATAATTTAAAATTTCAGTTTCAACTTTTTTCAAAGAATTTTTTAAATTATTATAAATATTATGAATTCTATCTTCATTAGAATAACCAAGAAGTACTTCATCAATTTGATACATTAATTTCTTATCATTTGACAATTCCAAAATTTTTTTAGGTCTAATACAAAAAGTAACAGAATCATCTAACCAATGATATAAAATTTCAGAAATAACTGTAATATTTTTATTATTAATTAAACAATTCCAATCACCAGAATCAATTTTATCTTTCATATCAATAATTTCTTGAAAATTTTCTTCATTTACATCTGAAGATCCATTTAAAGCTTTATAAATTTGATTATTATTATAATTATTTTTCAAATCAGAAATAATATCAAAAATTAACCAAAATAATTTAGGCATATACAAATTTTTTTTAATAGGATCAATTTCCAAATCACATTGATGTTTAATAAAATAATCAACATCATTTTTATCATTAGTAAAAATTTTCCTTAAAGTATTTAAAAACTTTCTAAATTTAACACAATATTTCATTTGTGATCTTTTTTCAACACATTTCTTCCTAATTTTCCTTAAATACCCAACAGCTTCTTCAGCTTGATAATTACTTTTATAAATTAAATAACAAGCAATAACAACACCAGTTCTCCCATTACCAGCATGACAATGAACTAAAACTCTTTTTTTATCAATTTTAATTTTTTTATAAATATCTTTAATAATATCTAACATAAAATACAAAGAATCAGGAATATCCATATCTTTCCATCCAGCCAACTTAACAATAATACCTTCTGAAGAAAATAAAGAAGGAGAATATGAATAACCAGAAAGTGGTTCTAAAGCATTTTTACCACAATAAGGATGTTCACCTGGTCTTTGTAAATTAACAATCATACCAATTTTACATTGATGGAATTTTTTAATTAAATTAAATTCTTCTATTAATGTATTACTTGGTCTTTGACTTGCATAAATTTCATTATCTATTAAATCACAATTTAAACCTTTAATTGGAGTTTTTGGATTTGTTGTATAATCTTCACAAGGACATTTTGTTCCTCCACAAAATAAACAACGAAATGTATCTTTTAATTCATATAATGATTTTTTTTCTTTTATTTTACTTTGACGAGGCTTTAATTCTGGACTTAAGTAACGTGGCATTGTTTTGTTTAATTCTTTTATTTTGTTTTGTTGATCTGTTGGAAAAAGAAATGAACGACGACGAATTTTTAATATGTAATTTGAGGAAGAGTTGTTTTGATTTGGTTGGTTTTGAAGTTGAGGTTGTGAAGGTAGATATGTTGATGGACGGATTTTTGGACGATGGAATAAACCGAAACAACAGATACAAATACGCATTTTTGGAAATTTTTTTTTATTGAATAAATTTTTATTTTTATTTTTTTTAATTTTTTTTTAAATGTGTTGTTTATATTATTATTTTGTTTTTTGGATGTTATTTTTTTTTTATTTTATTGTTTTATGATTATAAATATAAATTTGAAATTATTCTAAAAATAAATTATCTAATATCAAATTAGATTTTATATTTTAAAAGGTAAATACTTTAATCAATATATATTTTTTATTTACAAATAAAAAATAATAACAATATAAAAATGGGACAATGTTACTCACATTATAATATTTTATATGGAGAATTAAGAGTGGATGATAATAAATTTAAAAATGAAGAAATAAAACAAACAAATATAGAATCAAATAGAAAAATAAATATAAATATAAATGATATAAACAAAGAAAAAAAAGAAGAAGATAATATAAAATCATTTACACCAAATACACAAGAAATAACACCTATAAATCTTCAAGAACAACAATTATTAATTAATAATCAAGAATCAAAAGTAAAAAATTCAGTTTATACAAATTTTAGAAAAGGAAATCCTTTATTAAATAAAAATAATAGACAAAGTTTATTAGAAAGTTTACAAAGTAAAAATTCAGATATTTTATTTGAATCATTTAGTATTTCAAATATTGATAAAGGAAATAATTCTTTATTAATTGATTATTATCAAATAGGAAAAAATATTTTTGATATTTTAAATGAGATTAGATGTGATCCTTTTGAAAAAGGAAAAGAATATAATTTAAATTTAAGTAATTTTAATCCAGGTGATGTTATTTCATGGAGTGAAAAAGTTTATTTATGTTGTTCAAGTTATTTAATGGAAATTGAAAAAGGAAAAAAAATGCCTGAAAGTAATTCAAGAGAAAAAGTAAATGAGAAATTAAAAGGAAATTATAATTTAGTTGAATTTTTTGTTGAAGGTTTAGGAACACCAAATTTAATAATTAATAAATTATTTAATGAAAATAAAGAATGGTGGTCTAAATTAATTTCTGATAATTATTTATCAGGAGCAGTTTGTTGTTATCCTTTTAAAAATGGAAAAACTATGAAAACATTGATTTATTTAATTAAAGAATAATATATGAAGCAAAATAGTAAAAATATAAATATTATTTATAAATAATATATTTTATTTATCTTATTAAAAAAAACATTATTTTTTTTAAGGAAAAATATTTTTAATTTTTCTATTATAAGAGATATTTTAATTAATATTACTAAATAAAATTTTAAATTAATTTAAAAAATTTCACTCCTTTTTCAATTCTTCAAATTGATTTTGAAATTCATTAATTTTTGTCATTTCCTGAGGTTCAATATTTTCAATAATTTCAGGTTTCATATTAATATACAATTGATCAAAATTTGAAGTTAAATCATTAGAATTAATCATAGGAATAGGAGTTTTAGTAATTCCTTGAATAATTTTATCAAAAACAACACTTTGAAAAAAAGGATGAGAAGCAATTTCCTTAAATCCTTTATATCCTAATCTTTCAGTAGGATTTTTTTGTAATAATTGAGAAATAAAATGTTTAGTTTCTTTAGAAATATTAATATGAGAAGGAAAATTTAATTGAGTGGTAGAAATTAAATCAAAAATTCTTTCAACTGAATTATCATAAAAAGGGGGAACACCAAATAAAAGTTCATAACATAAAATACCTAAAGACCACCAATCACTCATTTTATTATAACCATTACCAGATATTATTTCAGGAGAAATATATTCAGCGCTTCCACAAAATGAATTTGATAATTCATTAGGTTCTTCTATTATTTTACATAAACCAAAATCACATAATTTTAAATAACCATTATCATCTAATAATAAATTTTCTGGTTTTAAATCTCTATATATTATATTATTTGTATGTAAAAAATTTAACATATATGCTACTTGAGCTAAATAAAATGCAACTGTTGTTTCGTCAAATTTTTTTCTTTTTGTTAGTAATTGATATAAATCTCCTCCTTTATAAAATGGCATTACAAAAATTATTTTTGTATCTGTCATAAAGAAAAATTTTAATTGAACTAAAAATTTATTATTAAATGATGATAAGATATTTTTTTCTAATTGAATTTGAGGAATTAAATTATTATTTACTATATGTAATTTATCTATTGCTTTTAATACTACATTTTCATCTTGATAATTTGCTAAATAAATATATGAACCTGAGCCTTTACCTATAATTTTTATAATTTTAAAATTTGATAATTGTTCATCTTTATATTTATTATTTTCTTTAAATAAAGATGATAATATTTTAGTTTTTGGATGCGAATTTATATTTATATTACCTTCACTTTCAATATATTCTCTTATACTCATTAAATTATTATAATCAATTTTACAAATTAATGGATCTTTTTTTTTTTCTGCTTTTGTTGCTACAAATTCTTTTAATTTCTTATGTTCTTTTTGTATAGAAAATAATAATTCTTTTGATGTTAATGATTCATATATCTTCTCTATAGTTGTTATTAATTCTAATTTTCTAGGTGTTTCAATTAAATAATCATATTCTCCATTAATACCATGAATAACTATTCTATCACTTAATGATGATATTGTAAATCCTTTTAATTTTGCTATTTCTATTTTTCTTTGAGAAGTCATTTCTTTTAAATTATATATTGCTTGATCTGTTACTAAAAAATTTCTTTGGGAATCAAAACGCCAATCTCTTATTTTTTTTACTTTATCTGAATAATATAATGTTTCATGACATATTAATGCTCTTATTTCTGGATTATTTCCTAGATTTAAATAATCCAATATAGGAGTAATCATTTTTTTTTAAATAATTAATTTTTTTAATTTTTTTGTTTATTTAATTATTTTTATTTTTAATTTATTATTTTTTTTAAATGATCACTTCTGGTAATAGTAAAATTGATGAAATTTTCAAAGAAAGTATTCAAAAATTAAATTCAATGATAATGTATCTTGATACTCAATTAGGAACTGTTTCATTAACTAAAGAAGAAATTGAATTATTAGGAGGAATAATGAATAAATATAAACCATTACTTTTTATTGATCCAAATATTCCTTTTAATAAAGAAGAAAAAAAAACAGAAAAAAAACAAAAAAATGAAAAAAATGAAAAAAACGAAAAAAATAAGAAAAAGAATAATAAAAAAGAAGAAAAAAAAGAAAATAAAAATAATGAAAATATTAAAGAAGAAAAAAAGGGTAAAAAAGGATTAGATAAAAATGAAATATTTAAATTATGCGATTTAAGAGTTGGAAATGTAAAATCAATAAAAATAATGGAAGGATTTAATGATATATATGAATTAGATATAGATTTAGGTGAAGGTTTCATAAGAAAAATAGGAACTGGATTAAGACATTATGTTCCAATGGAAAAAATAGCTAATTCAAAAGTAATAGTTTTTTCAAATTTAAAACCAAAAAGATTTGGAAAAAATTTTGAATCAAATGGAATGATAATGTGTGCTTCTAATAAAATAAATGATAAAGAAGTTATTGAATTATTAAGACCAAATGAAAATTCAAATCCAGGTGATAAAGTTTATTTAGAAGGTACTGAATTAGATAATAGTAAAGTTGAACAAATAACTGGAGGTTATTATAAGAAAGCAATTGAATTATTTAAAACTGATGATAATTGTAATTGTATGTATAATGGAATTAAAATTATTACTCAAAGTGGAAATATTATTGTTGAATCATTAAAAAATTCTCAAATTTCATAATAATAAAATTTAAATTTTAGATTTTTAATTTAAAAAAAAAATAAAATAAGATATGAAATAAAAAAAAATTAAATTTAAAATAAATTTAATTATATATTAATTATTACTTATTTAAAAATCCTAAAACAAAAGAAAAAGAAAAAAAAAACTAAAAAAAATAAAAAAAATCACTTATTAATATTTTCTAAAATAGTCAACTTAGCTTTAATAGCATCAATAAGTAAATTAGAAACATTTTCTTGCATTTCAAAATTAACTTCACCTTTAGTTTGTAATAACTTTTCATTCATTTTAGCTTTTTTTTCCAAAATTTCAGCTTTCATTTTAATATTTTCAACATTTTCCATAAGTGAATTTTTATTATTATTAATCATTTTATCCCATTTTTTTCCTCTGTATTGACTTTGAGAACTATTAGAATTTCTTTCATCATTTTTTTGTAATCTCATTTCAGTTAAATAATCAGGTGCTTTATCCAAAGGTTTATGTTTATATGCAGATTTACTTAATATGAAATAATTCATTTTAAATTCTTTAAAATTTTAAAAGAATTAAATTTTATAATATAAAAAATAACTTAAAATATATCATTCTATATTGATAGATTCTATAATATTCAAATAAAAAATTATGATTATATTATTTATGAAAATATAATATATAATATCAAATAGCATTAATTGTTATTATAATTTTTTTAATAATTTTTATTTTACCATTTACATTAAGTTTTTATATTGATATATTATATAACTCTTTGAGTTTAATATTGTTAATATGACAAAAAATTACTAATTAAAGTTTGAAGATAATTGATTTAAAATTTTTATATAATAATAAAAAGACAATATTTATTCAAGTTATAAAATTTAAAATTAATAATTAAATTATTTATTATATTTTTATTTTTCAATTTTTTTATTAAAAATAACTATTAAAATATTTTAACTAAACAAAAAAAATGTATTTAATTTTTTTCAAAATGATTCTAAAAAAAAATTATCTTAATTTAATTTATATTTAAAAAATTAAATATCTAATATATAAAAAAAAGTAAAATAAAAAAATATTTTTTTTCAACAAAATGATTCCATTAATCAAAATTAGATTGACTTATATCAAAAGGCATCCTTGTAAATGTTTTTTCAATTATTTTGCAGCTGCAACTCTACTATTTTTTTATTTTATTTTATATGTAATTTTTTCAAATACAAAAAGATATTTACAACAAGATAAAGATTTTGATCCTAAATATTTATATGAATATCCATCAAATAAAGATTATCTGCCTGATTTTTGGATAAAAAATATAGGAATAATTACAGAAAATGAAACTTTATTTAATGTATTAAAGAAAATATTTGATAACGATGATGTTGCTAAAAACTTTACATTAAAACACTTTAAAAAAGAAAATGAAATTATAAGATATGATAATTATTCTTCAATCATTGAAATTATCAAAATTAAAGAAAAAACATATCAATTTAAAATTAAAAATGATTATATTACCTTATCTAAATCAATTTCAGATGAAGAAAGTCAATTAATTATACCAACATCTTATTATTCTTATTATAATTCTCGATACCAAATTTTGGATTTTAATTCTTTTTATATTCATAAACTTTTATTCGATTGTTTTAATATAAATAAAAAAAATTATAAAGTTTATTCTTATTCAATGAAAACTATTAATTATTCTCGTTATTTTAATACAGAATTATCATTTGTATTTCCAATTATAATTTCTTTTATTTATGGAATTATTTTTCTTAGTTTTTCATTAAGAATGGTTGATGAAAAAGAAAAAAAATTGGATATTTTATTAAATAGATATGGTATTAAGATATATCAATATTATTTTTCTTGGCTTTTAACTTATATTATTTTAACTATTTTTACTACTATTTCTATTATACTTTTTTTTTCATTTTTCACTTTTGCTAGATTATATCCATTTGTAATTTATTTTATAATAAGTCAAATTTTATTTAGTCTTGGAATTTTTTCAATGGCTTTTTTTACTCAAACAGTTGTTAGTACTTTAAAAACTGGACAAACACTTTTTAAATTATTATTTTTTGGAATTGGAGTTGTTGCTATTATTGTTATATTATTAGATACTCCTACATATATTAAAGTTATATTTTCTCTTTTTCCACATATTGCTCAAATTGAAAATTTGCAAATTATTTATTTATTACAAAATTTTGAGAAAATAGAATTTAAATTATTTTTTTATACATTTCATAAAAATCATTTATTTGGAACATATTTATATTTAATAATTGATATTATAATATATTTTGTTGGAGGTTGTTTAGTATTAGCTTATAAAGATAGTGGTGTTGATTTTATATCATTTATTTTATCTCCAATATATGGAAAAAAAAGAGAAATAAATGAGGATAATAATGAACATGAAAAATTATTTAGTTTTGAATCATATCATGAAGAATTAAGTCAAAAAAATAAATTATTAGAAGAACAAAATGAAATGTTAAATATTAAAAATGTAACAAGAAGATATGGTGATTTAACAGCAGTTAATAATTTTTCAGGTAAATTATTTAAAAAAGAAATATTTTGTTTATTAGGTCATAATGGAGCAGGTAAAACAACATTAATTAAAATGATATCTGGAATTGAAGATCCAGATAATGGAGATATATTTTTAAATAATAAATCATTAGTTACTAATAAAAATTATTTATATGAAAATATTGGTTTATGTTCACAAGAAGATATATTTTTTGATTATTTAACTGTTGAAGAACATTTAAAATATATGTGTGAAATTAAAGGTAGTAAAGTTAATATTG
>JAEEGK010012479.1_pt1 | contig 19291 bp, 10 predicted proteins | sample 8958771 | NCBI WGS metagenome assembly JAEEGK01 (sample SAMN16246547, study PRJNA631951) | gut metagenome | biome: gut microbiome; feature: rumen; material: SC-attached | host: Bos | place: Iran: Karaj | collected 2018-10
GGCCACCCTTGCGTGCATCGGCATAGATGTAGGTCGAAAGTGTCTCGACGGTGCCTGATCCTTTGGTGAACAGGGTGACTGCAAAGTCATCGACCGACAGGGTGATGGCAAGGATGAAGCCCGAGATCATGCCCGACTTCAATTCGGGTATGATGACCTTGCGAAGCGCCTGCATCGGTGTGGCTCCCAGGTCGAGAGCAGCTTCGTAAAGGTTGGGGTTCATCTTCATGAGTTGCGGCATGACATTGAGCACCACGTAGGGCGTGCAGAAGGCGATGTGGGCGCAGATGACGCAGAAGAGACCGCGACCGATGCCGAGGAAGACGAAGAGCAGGAAGATTGAGATACCCGTGATGATGTCGGGGTTGATCATCGGGATGTTGTTGGTGAAGGTGATGGCCTGACGTACGCGGCCATGACGCATGTTGTGGATGCCGATGGCGGCAAATGTGCCGAGAATGGTCGAGACGGCAGCGGCAACGAGTGCGATGAGCACGGTGTTGTAGATGGCGTTGTTGAGCGCCTCGCCTGCTTCTCCCATCAGCAGGTTGCGGTAGAGGTTGGTCGAGAAGCCCGTCCATGTACCCAGCACCTTGGCTTCGGTGAACGAGAAGACAAGGATGAGCAGGATGGGAGCATAGAGCAGCAGCATCAGGACCCAGATATATGCGTTGGCAAAGACTTTCTTCATTTCTTCAATAGAAGAGGGGTTAAGAGGGGTTATGAAGGGTTAAGAGGGGTGTTAGTCCTCATTGTCGAAGAAGGAGGTGAGACCAATCAGTATCAGTACGATGAGGGAGAGGGCAGCACCATAGCCCAGCAGGCCGGCGTTGATGTTCTCCTGGATGAGGGTGCCGAAGAGCTTCACGTTGTTCATGGTGAGCAGTTCGGCCAAGGCGAAGGTCGAAATGGTAGGCATGAACACCATCACGATGCCACTATAGACGCCCGGCATCGAGAGGGGTAGAAACACTTCGGTAAACACTTTTCGTGGCGAAGCACCGAGATCCTGTGCTGCTTCGATGAGCGAACCATCCATCTTGAGCATCGTATTGTAGATGGGATAGACCATGAACGGCAGGAAGTTATAAACCATACCAAAGACCAGCGCGCCTTCGCCCAAAGGCAGATGGGCAAAGTCGAAGAGCGCTACAGTTGCGAGCGTGCGAAGCAGCACGTTGATCCACATCGGCAGGATGAAGAGCGAGGCCATCACCTTGGGCAATCGGTACTCGGTTTTCGCCATGAAGTAGGCGGCGGGATAACCGAGTAGGATGCATAGGATGGTGGTAATCATTGCTATGCCGATGGAATAAATGAGCGTGTTGAGCGAGTCGGTCGAGAGGAAGAACTTATGGAAGTTGTGCAATGACCACTGGCCTTCGGCATCCTGGAAGGAGTAATAGACGATTATGACCAGGGGCATGATTACGAAGACGAAAAGGACAATGGCGTAGGGCCATGCCCAGTTTGCTCGGTTTGCAAGTATTTTCGACATCATATATCTTATCACGAATTATCGGAATTGCGAATAATTAATTGTTAATTATTAATTGTTAATTGATAATTCGGATGTCCTCGGGATTAATGCGGATACCGACCATGTCCCAATCCTCCCAAACGTCGTTGGTATCGACCTGGATGGTCGTGCCGTTTTTGCACTTTACGTCGATGAGGTAGTGGTTGCCCTTATAGAGGATGTTGCGAATCTGACCTTCGGCAGTGCCGTCGGCAGGATCGTCGAGCATATCCACTTTGTCGAAATCGACGGCAGCCTTGACTTGCGTGCCTTTGGCAAGCGTCAATGGCTTGGTCTCGAAGGATGCACCCAGCATGTTGATGTGTGTGGAATCGACAACCGTGGCAGGAATGGTGTTGAAGAGGTTCTTGCGAGGCATGACATGAATATTCTCAGGAACTACGCTCATGCCGACCTCCGAATCGACGGGATAGGCGGTGTAGTTCTGCACCTGAATCTCGTAGCCATCGGGTGTCTGGACAAGCATTTCGTAGTGGATGCCCTTGAAGATGCACGAGGTGACGCGGCCTGTCCATTGTCCGTCGCTTGGTTCCTTATGCAGCACTACATCCTCGGGACGAATCACCACATCAATGGGGGCATTGGGTTCGAAGCCCTTGTCGATGCACTCGAAATCCTTTCCCATGAAATTCACCAGATAGTCGCGCTTCATCGTGCCGTTGAGGATGTTGCTTTCGCCGATGAAGTCGGCCACAAAGGGGTTGGCGGGCTCGTTGTAGATGTCGGTGGGAGTGCCAATCTGCTGGATGACGCTGTCGTTCATCACGACGATGGTGTCGGACATTGACAGGGCTTCCTCCTGGTCGTGGGTGACGAAGATGAAGGTGATGCCCAGGTCGCGGTGCATCTGCTTCAGTTCGAGTTGCATATCGACACGCAGCTTGTGGTCGAGGGCCGAGAGCGGTTCGTCGAGAAGCAGCACCTGGGGACGGTTGACGATGGCACGTGCAATGGCAACGCGCTGCTGCTGCCCTCCCGAAAGTTCGTTCACGTTGCGTTCCTCGTATTCGTTCATGCCCACAATGCGAAGAGCCGACATGACGCGCGTGTCGATTTCGTCCTCGCTCACCTTCTGGAGTTTCAGGCCGAAAGCCACGTTGTCATAGACATTAAGATGCGGAAAGAGGGCATAGCGCTGGAACACCGTGTTGACGGGACGCTGATAGGGCGGCAGATCGGAAATGTCCTTGCCCGAGAGCAGTATCTTGCCTTCGGTCGGCTTCGTAAAACCGGCAATGATGCGCAGCAGAGTGGTCTTGCCGCATCCCGATGGACCCAGGAGGGTCACAAATTCACCACGCTTGATGTTCAGACAGACATCGTTGAGCACCACCTTATTGTCGTCGAAACGCTTGGTGACGTGCTCCACCTGAATAATGTAGTCGTTGTTATTCATTTACCCATAATAAAACATAACACGGTGCAAAGATACCACAAATCTGTGACTATTCAAAATAAATGAGGACAAAACTGTATTTTTCCACGGAATTATCATGGCAAAGGGAATAAAAATACAAATATTATTTGTCAAATAATCTTTTTACGAAAGATTTTTTGGAACAATCCGAATTATTCATTATCTTTGCACCACACATTTCCAAATAACAATTAACAAATAACAATTATTTCGCTTTAACCCTTAATCACATCTTATTCCTTATATACAATGAAACATCTTCTTCCAATTCTATTTCTTGGCTTCATGACCACAGCATGCAGCCAGGAACCACAGCAGCGGGGCAATTTGCAGATGGGCGACTATGGATACCTTTATTGCCATATGTCAGACCATGGACAGTGGACCGCCTATGCCCTTTCGCGCGACGGACTGCATTACCACGACCTGCTTTGCGGTGACTCCATCTTCTCGGCTTTCGAGATGGCCAAGATCGAAGGAGGCACACGTGATGCATATATCTGTCGCAAGATTGACGGATTGGGCTACCTGATGGTGACCACCGATATGAACAACTCGATGACCAAACGGATGAACAAAGGTGGCGAGTGGGAGAACTTCGGCATCGACCTGCTCACCAGCGACGACCTTATCCATTGGCAATCGACATCGTTCGACTTCCGCAAAGGCCTTTCGATCTTCTGTGATGGCGACAACACGACGAATCCTGCCTATAAGGATTTTAGCACCATCTGCCGCGTATGGGCTCCGCAGATCATCTGGGACGGTGACTATCGTTGGGCTGATGGCACGAAGGGCGGCTACATGATTTACTATTCGCTGCTCAATCGTCCTGAGGAAGGTTATGACCGCATGTACTATTCGCATGCCGACCGAACCTTTACCCGCCTTACGCAACCACGTGTTCTCATCGATTGGGGTTATGCTACGATTGATGCTGACATCAACTGGCTCGACACTGACCAGCAGTATCATCTTATGATCAAGAAGGAAGGTGGCCAGCCAGGTCTCTTCACTTCGGCCTCTCCATCGCTCTTGGGACCATGGCCTGAACCTGATGACAAGGATTTTGTCAACTTCGAGGGCAATAAGAAGTGCGAGGGTGTCTCGGCCTTCCAGATCGCAGGCGAGGACGGCTGGCGCATCGGCTACATCGAGTATAGCAGTAACCCCAAGAACTACCGCATCTGTAAAGCCGACAAGAATATGCGCAACTTCTCCGATCCGCACAACATCGAAGGCGTGAACGGTCCGCAGCATGGCTCGTTCCTGCGCCTTACCCAGGAGGAATATGAACGACTGCAGAATTGGAGCGATGGCGAAGAAGCTGTGCACCTTGCTCCAGATGTCAGCAATCCTGTGATATCCGGGTTGTTTGCTGATCCCGAGATCCTTTATTCCGAAAAGACGCATCGTTATTATCTCTATCCCACTACCGATGGTGTGGAGGGATGGCAGAACCACGACTTCCGTGTCTATTCTTCGCCCGATATGCGTCGTTGGCACGACGAGGGCGTGATGCTCGACCTGCAAAAAGATGTGACTTGGGCAGACAAGTGTGCTTGGGCTCCCTGCATCATCGAGAAGCCTGTATATGCCGACGGCTCGAAGACGAAGGTAAAAGGCTACAAGTATTACTATTACTTCGTGGCTGAGGGCAAGATTGGTGTGGCGGTGGCTGACGATCCTGCCGGGCCGTTCCGCGATGCGCTGGGTCGTCCGTTGCTGACTCGAGAGGACAGCACCGAACCAGGTCAAGTCATTGACCCCGATGTCTTCTTGGATCCAAAGTCGGGCAAGTATTATCTCTATTGGGGCAATTCATACCTCGCCTGCTCGGAACTTGCCGACGATATGGTGAGCATCGTGCCGGGGTCGACCCGCTATCTCATCCCAAGGGACAAGAAGAAGGATTTCCATTACAATGAGGGTACCTACGTCTTCTACCGCAATGGACTCTATTACTTCATGTGGAGTGAGAATGATACCCGATCGGCACTCTATCAGGTACGTTATCTGATCAGTGATTCCCCCACAGAACTTGTTCGCAATGGACAGCCAGCACAGGTGGAGCGTCAGGTGGTGCTGAAACAAAACCCCAGACTTCAGATTTTCGGCACAGGGCATCATTCGGTGATTCAAGTACCAGGTGCTGACCAGTGGTACATCGTCTATCATCGCTTTGCACGTCCCGATGCCATCAAGAAAGGCTGGGCTGCCGGCTACAATCGTGAGGTTTGCATCGACAAAATGGAGTTCAATGCCGACGGCACCATTAAGCCCGTTGTCGTGTCACTTTAGTTTGATTATATTATATCGAGAATAGGACGCATGCCGATGCATTAGGCTGCGTCCTATTCTTCGTCTGTCTCATGATAAAGACGGTGGGGCGGAATGATTGAGAGGATGTCGGGATGATGGTGGGTGCCGATGCTGATGGAGAAGCCGGCATCGAGTAGTTGACGGGCGAGTTGGTGCCCTTTGCGAAAACCGTGAATAATCAGGGGAGGGGTATTTTCACTCGTCCCCTTTGATTGTGTCATATATGGCTTGGCTTCGGCTATGACCTGGCTCCAAAGTTTGACACAGTGGATGATGACGGGTTTGCCCAATGACTGGGCGGATTGGAGTGCCGCACGAAAGGCGGAGAGTTGCAGGTCGAGGGGTGTGGAACAGAGCCCGTCGAGACCACATTCGCCGATGGCGACAAAGTAAGGATCGTCGCGGTACTGTTCTACGGCACGGAGGAATGTGTCGATGCTGCTTTCGGTGAGATGCCAGGGATGAAGTTGGATGCTGTAATATTGTTGTTCGTTGAGCGGCTTATTGCGATTGGCTTCAACAACAACACCCACCCCCTCGGCTGGAACCGAGAGGATAGATCCTGGACGGCCGGGAGTGTGGGTGTGGATGTCGGTAAAGGAGGAGAGCAAGGGGTTCAAGGGGTTAAGAGGGGTAATTGATGTTGCGATGGCATCGCAACAGACGGAACGAGACTGTGAGGGGTTATTTCCTGAACGCCTTTTGGCTTGGGCTGATAGTGATGCGGCCCTTGCCTTCTTGCACAGGACGACCAAAGAGGTCGTAGCGGCGAATGACGGGGGCGTCGTCGATGGTGATGGTTTCGATGCCCGAGGCATTATAGACGCGCACTTCGATGGCTGCAGGTATGGACGATGATCCAGTGGAATCGGAGAGTTTGAGGAGTTGCTCGTCGCCATAAGCATCGCGATAATAGGGACGGGCATAGTATTTCTTCATTCCCTTTGCTTCGGTGAGCGTACCGCTGATGGTGATGGTGTCGGACTGGGCGCTCATGGCTATCTCTACATCGTTGTCGATGGTAAACGCAGGTTGGACATTGGTGCTTTGACCAGTATAGAATCGGAGGCCCATGCGGTCGGAGAACTTGCCACCTGCGTTGCTGACAACCAGTTGGAACTCAATCTCGCCATCTACCTCGCATCGTTCGGTAAGAAGTTGAGGTGCCTCGACAAGCAGGAGTGAAGCGGGTGATTCCTCAGTGAACTTGGTCGAGAAGGCGATTGGGATGTCGGTAGGACAATCTATCATCTCATAGCCCATCGGGATGTTGTAGGCGAGGAGTCGTGCACACCATTCGCCTTCCTGAGTAATCATGAAAGGAATCTTGGCGGTGTAGGTTTCGCCTGCAGGAATGAAGACGTGCAGGTCGGGACAGTCGCAGTCTGGAATGTCGGTCTCTTTCCCATCAGGGGTGATGATTTCGAGAGAGATGGCTCCACTGAAGGGGTCGTTGCCCAAATTGTCCAGTTCTATGGTGGCTATATATTCCTTACCGACGGCAAGTTCTTGTCCCTGGAGGCTGAAGTTGCGACCTTCGATGATGTTGGTACCTGAACAACTGGTAATGGCTGTGATTAGTTCGTCCTTGACGGAGAACTCGATTTTCGGCGTATAGTAATAATGGGTGGGCACTTCGCAAATCATCGTGTCAGCACCGAACTGCTCGAAGCAAAGCTGGGCAGAATAGTCGCCATCGGCCAACCCTTGGGCATAGCCATAAGTATTGGTCCATGCATAATAGTACCGGTTGTGGCGACGATCCCATGTGCCGTAGGGGTAGATTGTGATGGTGTCGCCCATTTCGTAGCGCACGTGTTGACCGAGGTCGTTGAGCACCTCAACGCCGCTCACACCTCTCAGTGTGTCGTAGGACGTATTTTCGAAATAGGCACTTAAGACGTATGCGTTCTCGTTGCTGTTGAGCCATGCACCGCTCGACTTAGCTTTACTGTAGAGGCGGCCGACGCCTTTGTCTGGGCAAACCTGAATGACTGCATTTTGACCCATACAGAAACCGACCTCGGTTTCTGTGGCACCGATGCCAGCTCCATACGGATTGAGAATATTGATGTCGAAGTAGCCGTTATACCAACCGTCCCACCCCCAATTGACATGGAAGAGTCCATCTTTGTCGATGCCATCAATGACGAAGGCGTGTCCTGCCTCGTCGCTGCTGGCCGAGAAGATAATGGGGCGTCCTGCCTCAAGTTCGCTGATGAGAAGTTCGTTCCAGCCATCGAAGGAGTAGCTTTCACGATAGACGGTTGCGGCACGTTCGTTGTAATCGAAATGGTCGCGGAGGGCTTTGGGAATGTGCTCGGTATAGGTTCCGCTACCGCCTGACTGCCACATCATGTCGATGGAAACTCCGCAATGGTAACTGAGTTTGGCTGCTTCGGCTTCTTGTTCAGGGGAGGGATGGGCAGCCCGACCATATTTTGGCAGCATCAGGTCCCAGTTGTAGGTAACTGAATCGAAATTGACGGTGTGGGTAGTGCCTTCCCATGTCCAGGTGTGCGAACCGGTGCCCTGATTGGGGTGTTTCCAATAGAGCATGACTTGGGCCATGGCCGTGGCAACGCAACCTACGGGAGTGCCTGGTGGGCACAGACGGTTGTAGGGGTCGGCCTGATCCCATTCGATGCGGCCAAGCAAAGGGCGGATGACATTCGATGTGGCGCGTTGGGCGGAGTTGCTGCCCAGTTGGGTTTCAGGATGCTCGGCGACATAGGCGGCACCCTGCTCGACACATTCAAGCCAGTACTGCATGTTGGAGGGTATGGGTGCATCAGCAGGAATGGGAGTGTCGGTATATCCCATGACTTTGGCTTCGGAAAAAGGGGTAGCAATAACTTGCAAGCGTCCGGAGGGAATGACTTCCATCTCGATGCGCTGACAGTGCTCGACCTGCACGCGGCTGCCTGGGGCCAATGGTTGCGAAACTTGTGCAAAAATATTCGTGATTCCAACTCCCGCTATTGCAAGGGAGAGAAGGTGACGAGGGGTGGAAAATGACATGAATTGGTTTGATTATTGTTTATAAATTGAGCCACAAAGATAGTCAGAAATCTTAAAACCTTCAAGGAATATCCGAAATATTTTGTCTTTTTGAAAAAAATGACGCTGAAAATTTGGAAAATAGAAACTAAAGTGATAACTTTGCCGCTTAATTATGAATAAAATGTTGTTCTCAACCTTGCGATATGGATTCGCAGCAGCTTTGATGGTGCTTGCTTTGCCGGGATGTGCGCAGAGCAAGACACAACGGGTGAATGAGGAGATAGCGCGGGCTTCGGTGCGCTTTAATGACGCACCGCCTGTGGTTGATGCGAACAGGCGTTATCACTTGCCTGTCGATACACGTCCCGCATTGGCGGGCAATTATGGAGAATTGCGCCCCGACCATTTTCATGGCGGCTTGGACTTCAAGACTGACCAGACCATAGGACATCCGGTCTATGCCTTTTCGGACGGTTATGTGCGGCGCGTGGGTATCAACGCCTATGGTTACGGACTGGCGCTCTACGTGGAGCATCCAGACCTGGGGCTTACGTCGGTGTATGGACATCTCGATACGTTCAGCAAAAAGATTTGGAAGAAGGTACGCGAGCGTCAGGTCAGCGAGGAATTGAACAACTGTGATATTACCTTTGGCCCCGAGGACTTGCCCGTGAAGTATGGCGAAGTGATTGCCCTAAGTGGTAATACCGGAAGTTCGGGGGGGCCACATGTGCACTTCGAACTGCGCAATATCCCCGATGATGACAACGACATTTGTTACGACCCGATGATGTTCTTCCTTCGCGAACTGAAAGATACGCAAGCACCGCGCATCAGCTTTGTTTATCTTTATCCGATGCCAGGCGAGGGATTGGCCAACGGCATGACCACAAGGCAGGTGAGTCCCGTGACAGGAGTATGTGCCACGACGGGCGGCATTGGAGGCAACTTGACGAAGCCTTTCACCGCATGGGGACGTGTAGGACTGGCTCTTAAGGCCTACGATTACATGGACGGGCAATCGAATCGTTATGGCGTGAAGCAGTTACGATTGCTGATGCGCCTCGAAGGTCAATTTGCCGACAATGGCGAGCCGCTCTACCAGGAGATCTTCAGTTTCAGACAGGATGCCTTCCGCTATTCTGAGAACCGTTTCAACAATTCGGTGACCGACTATGCCGCATGGGTAGGTCAGAAATCGATGATCATGAAGTCATTCATCGAACCCGGCAACTTTTTGCAACAGGTCGATCCCGCCGTGGGTGATGGCATCGTGGACATAAATGAGGAGCGTGCCTACCACTTCGTCTATGAACTTACCGATGCACATGGTAATTTCACTTCGCTTGATTTCACTATCCGCGGTGTGCCGCCTACAGAACCTATTCCTGCTGCAGAGCACAACGAGGCCTTCTGGGCACAGGCTATGCAACCTCTTGAGATCGATACGGCAGGATGCTATTTCCGTGCTGCGCCAGGTGTGTTCTATACCGACGTGGATTTCCGTTTCAGCATTGCAGACAAGGCGCAAGCCACGCGCACAGTGACACGTTACCGCAAGAACCGAAAAGGTCGCCGTATAGCATACAAGGCTGAGGAGAAATACGACGTGCCATGTGTTTCGAAGGTGTATACCTTGGGAGAAACCCTGATACCGCTACATACCTGGTGTGACTTGAGCATTGATGTGCCAGATTCGGCGGTACATCCCGAGCAACTCTATTTGGCCAATGTCGATGGCGAGGGTGCTGTGAGAAACTCCAGTTATGAGGCTCCGACAAAGAAAGGTAAGCCGGCACGCATCAGCGGACAGGTGCGCCAATGCGGGCGTTATGCCATTCGACGCGACGGTAGCGGCCCAGAGGTCACTTTGTCGAAGGTAAGTTATCAGAAGATACAACTCGACATCGTCGATGCGGGCTGTGGCGTGCGTCGGCACAAGGTGACTATCGATGGCAAGTTCGTTCCCTTTAATATGGACAACACGGGTCACTATTTCGGTGAACCCTGCAATTACGGAATTACTCAGGGCCGCAATCATAAGATCGAGGTCTATGCCGTGGATCGTCTGGGTAATGAGACGAAGGTGAACTTTGAGAAGAATTTTTGATTGATAAAATATAAACAATGAACAAGAGAATCATCGCGGCCGCAGTGCTCAGTGCGGCCATTGTGCCAGCGACATTGGCATGCACCAACCTGCTGGTGGGCAAGAAGGCATCAGTGAACGGTTCGACTATGATCAGTTACAATGCCGACAGTCATCAACTTTACGGAGACCTGCAATTTACACCCGCTGCCGATCATCAGGTGGGAGAGATGCGACAGGTGATCGATTGGGACTCGCAGCGCCCTTTGGGACAGATTCCGCAGCCTGCACACACATATCGTGTGGTGGGTAACCAGAACGAATGGCAGGTGACCATCGGTGAATCGACTTGGGGTGGTGACCTCAGCCTGATGGATACGACGGCAATCGTTGACTACGGCTCGCTGATGTACATTGCCTTGGAACGTAGCCGTACGGCACGTGAGGCTATCGACGTGATGACGCAACTGGTGGAGGAATACGGTTATGCATCAGAGGGTGAAACCTTCTCGATAGGCGATCCAAACGAAATATGGGTGATGGACCTCATTGGCAAGGGAACTCCTGGCGCGCCTATCTGCGAGGGCAAGGCCACAGGACAGAAAGGAGCTGTCTGGGTGGCTCGACTGATTCCCGAGGACTGCATCTCGGGTCATGCCAATCAGGCTCGTATCCATACCTTCCCACAAGTGGGACGCAAGGTGAAGAAGGTGGCATCGGTGATCAATTATCCGGGTTCAAACCTTAAGACCAAGAAATACCAGCGCTATGAAGTGGGCGATTCGTGTTATTTCAGCGCTGACCTCATCTCATTCGCACGTCAATGCGGCAAGTATGCGGCTGACGGAGAAGACCAGAACTTCGACTTCGCCATGGCCTTTGGCGAGCAGGACTATAGTTCCTATCGTGGTTGCGATGGTCGTGTCTGGGCATGGTACAACCGTTGTGCCAAAGGTATGGACCGTTACTTCCCATTTGTTGATATGCAGGGCAAGCCTTCGACTCATGGATATGTGAACGATAAGGGAGAGCGGGTGGAGATTCTTCCCCTTTACATTAAGCCAGACAAGAAGATCTCTCACCTCGACGTGCAGGCTGCGATGGCCGACCACTTCGAGGGAACACCTTGGGATATGACGCAAGACGTGGGTGCTGGCCCCTTCAAGGTGCCTTATCGCTGGCGTCCTATGCACTGGAAGGTGGAAGCTGATGGTCCTAAAGATGCGCCTACCTATCTTCACGAACGTGCTATTGGCACCCAGCAGACAGGTTTCACGTTTGTTGCTGAGATGCGCGGTTGGTTGCCCCGTGAGGTAGGTTCGAAGACATGGTTCGGCGTGGATGACGCTGCTACAGCCCTATATGTGCCTATATATAATAATGTGTCGGCAGTGCCAGAGTGTTTGCGTCCTGGCAATGGCGATTTGCTGACGTTCTCGTGGACCTCGCTCTTCTGGATGACGTCGTGGGTGTCGCAGCAGCGCTATACTCGTTGGTCGGATATGAGTATCGATGTGGAGGCAGTGCGTGATTCGCTCTTTGCACGTTGGGACAAGCAGGAGGCCGAAGTTGATGCACGAGCCAAGGCACTTATCGAAGCTGGTAATGAAGCAGAGGCAACAAAGTATCTGACAGGTTACTGTGCCACCGAGGCCAATGCGGCAACTGCATGTTATAAGGACCTGGCAGTCTATCTGCTCGTGAAGTATCTGGATGGAAACATCAAGAAGGAGAAGGACGGCAAGTTCCAGCGCTCACAATGGGGCGTTCCCGTTTCTCCTATGCAGCCTCGTTATAGTGACGACTTTTATCGCGCCATTGTCAGACAGCGCGGTGACGAGCTTTTGGTGAAGTAATATCGCGACAAAAGATGAAGGGTCGCCAATCCTTCGGATTAACGGCCCTTATCTTCTAACTCTGGGCTTCCCAGCTATAGAGTTTCGGTTCTTTTCGCGTGTTCTTCATGTTTAAGGTCGAGATACGTCTGTCATTCTGTAAGTATAATAGCTTTTATCTTAATGCGCTGCAAAGATACGACAAATAATTGATTGCACCAAATGTTTGCGCATAAAATTGCGCAAAATTGCGCATTTTTAACATTTATTATCAAATAATGGAACGAAAAAAGAAGAAATTGCCTATTCTTGCGGGCATAAAGATTGAAAGATATGCTGCCGAGGGCAAATGTGTAGCGCACTTTGATAGTGTTGGCAGCAATGGAGGAATAAGCCGTGATAAGGAGGGTAATCAGATTCGTAAGGTTCTTTTTGTGCCTTTTGCGGCTGAAGGTGACGTTTGCGATGTGCAGATCCTGAAATCGCGCAGTTCGTATGCCGAGGGGAAGATTGTTCGTCTCATTGAGCCATCGCCTGTTCGTGTGCAACCCGTGTGCAACATGTTTGGCGTTTGCGGAGGTTGCAAATGGCAGCATGTGCCCTATGAGGAGCAATTGAAGTTCAAGCAGCAGCAAGTAATGGATGCCTTGCAGCGCATCGGAAAGGTGGAGTTGCCATCGTGTCATCCGATTGACGGATCACGCGAGACATTGCGCTACCGCAACAAACTCGAGTTTACGTTCTCAAACAAGAAATGGATTTCGTTTGAGGAGATGGATGAACTGCGAGCACAAGGCAAGGAGGTGCCCATGGAACCTGGCGTTGGTTTCCATATCCCGGAGAGCTTCGACAAGGTGCTGGACATTGACCATTGCTATCTGCAGGAAGAGATATCGGACGAAGTGCGTCTTTGGGTCAAGCAATATGCTATCGAAAATGAATTGACGTTCTATGACCTGCGTCAGCGTCATGGCCTGCTTCGCAACATGGTGGTTCGCACGGCATCGACGGGAGAGAAGATGCTGATTGTCGTGTTCGGCGAAGATGAGGCCAAGCAAATTGACCAGTTGATGAGTGCTTTGCATGAACGTTTCCCTCAATTCACTTCACTGATGTATGTTGTCAATCGTAAACTTAATGATGCATGGAGCGACCAGCCGGTTGTCTGCTATTGGGGCAAGGATCACATCATCGAAGAGATGGAAGGATTGCGATTCAAAGTGGGCCCCAAGTCGTTCTATCAGACCAATTCTCGCCAGGCATACGAACTGTACAAACATGCTCGTCATTTCGCCGGTCTTGACGAAAAGCAGGATGCGTTGGTCTATGATCTTTATACTGGCACAGGAACCATCGCCAACTTCGTGGCACGCAATGCCCGCAAGGTGGTGGGTATCGAATATGTCGAAGATGCCATCGAGGATGCCAAGATCAACTCGGCCTTCAATGGTATCGACAACACGTTGTTCTTTGCCGGTGATATGAAAGACATCCTTACCGAGGACTTTGTGCAGGAGCACGGACGACCTGACATCATCATCACTGACCCTCCGCGTGCCGGCATGCATGAGGATGTAATCAATGTGATTCTGATGGCCGAGCCAAAGGTGATTGTCTATGTGAGTTGCAATCCTGCAACCCAGGCCCGAGACTTGCAATTGCTCGATGCGAAGTATCGCGTCACAGACATACAACCTGTCGATATGTTCCCCCATACACAGCATGTCGAAAACGTTGTGAGATTGGAACTAAAATAAGGAAAAGAAAGCAAACGAAATGGGCAAAATGTGTTGAATAGCATGTTTTGCCCGTTTTTTTGTTAAATAATTTCGATTTTTTATTATTTTTCTTGGAAAACGAAAATAAACGCATTATCTTTGCAGCGCAAAAAGATCTATGAGCACACATGATTGCTAAATACTTTTTTTCACACATTAATTATTAACTGCACATGAAAGAACAACAAATTCCCGTTCAACGACAGACACTCCGTTCGGTCGTTGCTACATTCTTTTTGTGTTCCTTGTTGGCGGGAGGGTCAATCCCTGCTCAGGCATTAGGCATGGATGCTGCTCCGCAACAAAGTCAGACACGTGACATCACTGTCAATGGCACTATCCGCGACAACCATGGAGACATTCTTCCTGGTGCCAGTGTACGAGTGAGAGGTACCCAGCAGGGCACGACTTCGGACAGCGATGGCAACTTTTATCTGCGTTGCCCTCAAGGCTCTGAACTTGAAATCAGTTTCATCGGTTACATGCCGCTACGCGTAAAAGCTCAGCCCAAGCTGAGCGTAACGCTTAATGAAGACAACCAGACGCTTGAAGACGTGGTTGTAGTGGGTTACGGCACGGTAAAGAAACGCGACTTGACGGGTGCTGTCACCAGTATCAAGGCTGATCAGGTTGTTGCCGCACCTACTGGCAATGCCATGGAAGCTTTGCAAGGCAAAGTAGCTGGATTGGACATCACCAAGACTTCGGGCAAGGTTGGCACGGGTGTGGACATCCTGCTGCGTGGCTCTCGTTCGATTTATGGAGACAATGCGCCACTCTTCATTATTGATGGCGTTCAGGGAGGTAGCATGAGTGATGTCAATCCCTCTGACATCGAAACTATAGATGTGCTAAAGGATGCATCCTCAACCGCTATTTATGGTTCGGCAGGAGCCAATGGTGTCATCATCATTACCACCAAACGTGGCAAGGAAGGCAAGGCTCGCGTCAACTTCGATGCTTATTGGGGTTGGGGAGGAGAACCAAACTTCCAGCATGGTATGATAGGTGACGAGTTCATGACCTATCAGCGTGAGGCATACAAGTATAGTCATGGCGTCTCCAGCGTTGATGACCAGACTCTCTTTGGCAACGCAGCATACTATCAGGCTTATCAGCAGGGCAAATGGATTGATTGGATTGATCAGATTAAGAGCAATGCAGCCCAGCAGAAATATAGCCTTTCGGTGACTGGTGGTACAGAGAAAACCAAGATCTTCGCTTCGGCAGCCTACTCGAAACAGGATGGTATTTTGCAGAATGACAATCTGAATACTTATCAGATGCGTCTGAATGTTGATCAGGACATCAACAAGTGGTTGTCGGCCAACTTCTCCAGCAATATCAGCTACAACAATCTTAACAATGGCAATAACCGTACTTTCTCGGATGCTCTCACTGCGCTGCCATTGGGAGATCCATATGATGAAGAAGGCAAGATTAACTATCGATATAACGATGGCCTTACAACTCCTTTGGGTGACTTCATCGAGAATCAGTATGCCGAGAACATACGCACCACTTATCTGATAGCAACAGGAGCATTGACTTGGAAACCTATCGAGGGGCTTTCGGCCAAGTCGCAACTTACGGGTATTCTGAAGCATTCGCGTAACGGCAAGTATCGTGGCGATCAGGCAAATGCCACCCATCCTTCGTATTCGAGTACACCTTTTGCCGAGAGCAGCAACACCAACTATTGGCAATTCAATTGGGAGAACGTCATCTCTTATAACAAGACCATTGCCAATGATCACTATCTGGGTGCACAGTTCATTACCTCGTATATCGTCAACGAACAGGAATTTGCACGTGCCTATTCGAATGGTGTAGCCATGGATTCCTATCAGTGGCATCAATTAAAGGCTGGTGATTCAAAATCATATTCCGAATACAAGAAATGGCAGAAGCTATCTTATGCGATACGTTTCAACTATTCATACAAGGGACGTTATCTCTTTACATTCAGTGACCGTTGGGATGGTGTGTCGTGGTTTGCAGAAGGCAATAAGTGGGATTCGTTCCCTGCTGCCGCCTTTGGATGGCGTATCAGCGACGAGCCATTTATGGAGACTCTTACAGAAGATTGGCTTGATAACTTGAAACTGCGTGTTGGCTGGGGTATCACAGGTAATGCCGGTATGTTGTCGACTCAGAACGAGAATGGCTTGTCTGATGGCAATGCATATGCGACACAGTCAATTCCATACTATTTCAGCGGTACTGGCATGCGCGATGGCCAGCGAGTGGATGTCATACAATACAACACCTATGGCTCCAATACACTGGGCTGGGAGAAATCATACAACTGGAACGTCGGTTTAGACTTCGGTGTTTTGAAGAACCGCATTTCTGGTTCAGTTGAGTGGTTCCATACCATCACACGAGGATTGCTATACAAGCAGCAGATGCCTATCACTTCGGGTATCACCATGTGGGGTTCGCCCATCAGTTCCTGGCAGAACCTTGCCAAGACGAAGAATTACGGTGTCGAGTTCTCGCTTACCACCCAGAACATTGTTACCCATAACTTTACATGGACGACCAATCTTTCGACCAACTGGAGCCGTGAGAGTATCGTCTCACTGCCTGTTGAGTCGGGTTATTTCCTCGACAATGTCAATGGCAAGAACCTATTTGAAGGAGAATCCATCAATTCGATTTATGGCTACAAATATTTAGGCATCTGGAAAACCAGCGAAGCAGATGAAGCTGCCAAGTATAGCAGCGAACCTGGCTTCATTAAGATTGAGACGCTCGACAAGGATGGCGATGGCGGTCTGCATGCAGTAGGTGCCGACGATCGTCAGGTACTTGGACACTCCAATCCTTATTGGATTATTGGTCTGACTAACAACTTCACATATCGTGGCTTCGATCTCGGCGTGCATATGATGGCACGTCTTGGCCAGACAATTTCGAGTGGCATGGTGGGCAGATATACAGCCTCCGATGCCATCACTACCAACCAAATCAGTGGTGCTGACTATTGGACAGAAAGTAACCAAGATGCCTATTATCCACGTCCAGGTTCCTATACCAAACAGTCAGCATATTATACTTCGTTGGCTATCGTTGATGGTTCATTCTTCAAGGTCAAGAATATTACCTTGGGCTATACCCTTCCTGCTGAATTGACCAGGAAGGCACAGATTGACAAGCTACGCATTTATTTCACCGCCTATAACCCGATGATCTTCTGCAAGTCAATCCTGCAGGACACCGACCCGGAAACAGGTGGTTCGGACAACTTCCCAACCTATCGTGAGTATGTATTCGGCATCAACTTGACATTCTAATTCTGCAAATCATTATGAAGACAAGACATATTCTCAGCACCCTTGTCGGTGCAGCCCTTCTGGCTGGAGCAACAACCTCTTGCAGTGACATGCTCGAGGAACACAATCCTGGTGGTGGTACCATGGATCAGTATGCCGAAGGAGATAATTACCTGGCATTTGTCAACCAGTGTTATTTTGCCTTAGCACGTTACTTCTATGGCACGGCCGATGGCACCTCATCGTGGGGTAAGCCTCAAGCGCTTGCCGCAGGCTATATGGCCCTGTCAGAGGCCGAGACAGACCTTTGGACTTCAGCTGCCGACTTTGTCACTAACCAGCCCAATTACTTCTGGTATATGGGAGGAGCTCTCAATACCAGTTATACTGCCGGATTCTGGAACTGTGCCTACGATGGTATCGGTGCATGTAATACAGCCATCGACATGGCGGTTTACAACACTACATTTTCGAAAGCAGAACTTAATTCTTACATAGCTGAGGCTCGCATGATGCGTGCCGTCTATTATTTCAATATAGTGGAATTTTTTGGCGGCGTAGTGATGATTACTGATACGAAAGGCGAGAACATAACCTATTCCCCGGAACGTACCGACCCATTGACTATTTACAAAGAGGTTATCATCCCTGATCTCGAATTTGCGGCCGAGAACTTGAATATTGGCGATGATGCCACTACTACTGACCCGCCACGTAAGGCTGCCATTGCATTCCTGGCCAAGGCATACCTGCAGATGACACGTTGGGACTCGGACAAGGCCACATGTTACAATAAGGCTCTTGAAGCAGCTCAGAGGTTAATAGCCGATTGCGAAGCTGGTGGAGGCGCTCTCAATGTTCACATGTATGCCAATCTGGCAGATGTTTTCGATGAACAGAACAATTACCTCAATCAGGAAGCCCTTTGGAAACATCGTTGGGCAGTGGATGGCAAGTCGCAGTCGGGCTCTACAGGCTTGTCGAACCTCAACCGCAACGATGAACGTTTCAACTGCTGGCTTTCGCATTTCGGCGCTCGCCAGAATCTTGGTGAGGACCATGAGTTATGGGAAGGTTCGAAGGAGGGTGACTTCATGCCCACACAGCATCTTATCAACTTGTACGTTCAAGAAGATGGCTCTCTCGATCCTCGTTTCCATCAGTGGTTTACCACACAGTGGAACTGTAACAAGGAGGTGGGTTATCAGTGGACTGAAACAGATTGTGCCATCTATGGCAAGAATGCGTCTTTGATAGGACAGTCTATCAATAAGGGCGACCTTGCTATCAAGATTGTTGTACCTCAGGACGCTGATTACGCTACTGAAGTGGCAAACGCAGCCAACAGCAATTATTTGCTTGTGGATTATGCCAAGCTGTATAGCGATGGTAACCGAGAGATTGTGGATTATGCTGCTGATGGCTCGGAGAATCAGTTGCGTTATTATTGGCCAGTACTCAATAAGCACAACTCTTCGAACTATGTCATCGAGTCGTATGCCAAATATCGTTTGGGTAATCTAAATGCCACTTTCATCATGCGTACTCCTGAAGTCTATCTTATTGCTGCTGAGGCAGCCTTACAGACGGGCAAAAGCGATTTAGCCAGGAACTATGTCAATGTGATTCGCAAACGTGCGGGAGCAAAGGAGCTTGGTAGTGTGGATCTTCGTTCAATCATTGATGAGCGAGGACGCGAGCTTTGTGGCGAATATAACCGTTTCTTCGATCTGGTACGTGTAGGCTATTTAGATAATGCCAATTATTTGAATGAGACGCATCCTAATTTGGCACAGTACTATAAGCCTGAATATGTGTTGAAACCTATTCCCCAGACCTATATTGACCTGCTTGAGAACGGCGAAATCTTCGTCAACCCAGGTTATTGATTTTGGTAATTATGGCTATTTAAGCATTTTTATCGACTAAAATTTGGAAATGCGATGCAAAAGTCCTATCTTTGCATCGCATTTTTGTCACTAAGATGAGCACAATCAAGGAACAGATAGAGGCATTAAGGAAAAGAAGC